>Ga0184627_10000021_pt1 | contig 100667 bp, 91 predicted proteins | sample PLM3_127_b1_FD_133150 | JGI IMG/M metagenome (GOLD analysis project Ga0184627, IMG submission 133150) | Groundwater sediment microbial communities from an aquifer in East River, Colorado, USA - PLM3_127_b1 | ecosystem: Environmental > Terrestrial > Soil > Riparian zone | place: USA: East... | reverse complement strand
TTTTGCTCAACATCCCAACGCTTCCGCCCCGAAACCTTTCGGGACTGCACAGGCATCGTCGCTGCTTCCATCAATCCTCCTTATACGATTATACCTGTCCAAATCTTAAGTGGGGCACGGCAGGAAAAAAATAAGTATTACAAGCTTCTCTTCCCCACCGTCACCAAATACCCAATAATCTTATAGACCAGCTTGGCGGCGATGAAATCGGAGGAAATCTGGCCGGGGATGGTTCGACTTCGTTTATCCTGAGCGCAGCCGAAGGGCTCACCGCAGGTGGGGGAAAGCTCCATTACGTCAAAGCCGTTCTTGACATCTTTTTTGGGAGAAGTATTATAGCTTCCGTTGGAGCGACTAAAATAGGACATGGTTCGACCCCGCCAAGGGCGGGGCTCACCATAAAGGAGGTGACAGAGAATGAAAAAGTATGTGGCTTTGCTGCTTTTGCTGGTGATGGCGTTTTCGTTTGTAGTGGGGATTTTCATCAACCGGGCGGAGGCGGCTCCCTGTAAGCGGACAACCTGCGGATGCGACTGCACGTTGTACGATTGCAAGCGCGTGATGGGAGACTGCGTTTGCACCCCGGTGGCTGTTTGCAATAATTGCATCCCTACCTGTTGAACGAAAGGCAGAAAAGCAAAAAGCCCCCGCACGGTCGGGGGCTTTTTGCTTTTTGACTAAAAGGGAAACTTCTTAGACCGCTCTTTTTCCCGCCGCCACCAAATACCCAATAATCTTATAAATTAGCTTGGCGGCGATGAAGTCCGACGAAATCTGGCCGGGGAGGGGGGAAAGCTCCATCACGTCAAAGCCGACCACCCGTTTGTTCGCCTTTGGCGAAGAAAGAAAGCGCAAAAGCTTGAGCGTTTCATACCACCCCAGCCCGCCCGGCTCCGGCGTGCCGACCGCCGGCATAAACGAGGGGTCAAGGCCGTCCAAATCGAAGGTCAAATAGACCGTGTCGGTCAGCCGGTCCAAAATTTCGTCAATCGAGACCTCGCCGGAGATAAAGCTGTAGGCGGAGATGATTGGAATCTTCTTGGTCTTGATGAATTTGGCTTCGTCAATCGAGTAATTACGAATTCCAACACCGACCGTGGGGCAGATTTCCGAAATGCGGCGCATCACGCAGGCGTGGTTGTAGGGGGAATCTTCGTAGCTGTCGCGCAAGTCGGCGTGGGCATCGATTTGCAGAACGGAAAGATTTTTATAGACCTCTTTGTACGCTTTGACGGCACCAAAGGTAAGCGAATGCTCCCCGCCTAACATCACCACTTTTTTCTTTTTGCGCGCCAAGGGCAAAACGGCGCGGTAGACCCGCTCTAACATTTCCTTTGGGCCTTTGGTGGTAATCTCCAGCGAAGGATGGGTGTAAATGCCAACTTCGTATGGCTCAAAGCCGAGTTCGTCGTCATACAGTTCGACCTGCTTGGAGGCAGCCAAGATGGCCGCCGGGCCTTCGCGCGTGCCGGATTTGTAGGAGGTGGTGGAGTCGTATCCGACCGGGAAAATGACGAAGGGGGACTTGGGGGAAGAATACTCCAGCGGGATGCCTAAGAAGTTGTTGTGGTGGAAGTGCAGGGATTCAGGCAAGACGTTTTCCTTTTTCAGACATATTGTTGTAGGGGCGAGGCATGCCTCGCCCTTACCGGGATGAAAAAGAGCGATTCATGAATCGCCCCTACCTGAACCTCATCCCCAGCTTTTGATTCATTTCAAAAACCGGCTTTTTGCGACGGCGGGCGTATTTCAACCCTTCCTGCGCCAAAGCCTGGGCGATAATCGGCAGACCGAGCGTGACGTCGGCATAAACCGTCGCCATACGCGCTTTTTTGTGAATTTTCCCCCAGGATTGGGCCTCCTCAAAGGTGCAGCCGGAAAGCCCGCCCCAGTGGGGGGCATCGGCGGTTATTTGCACGGCATACTTATGCCCCGGCGCTTCCATTCCCATATGGATGGAGGCGGTCACCTCCGCTTGCTGGATGAAATTTTTGGGGGTGCCGCCGCCTAAATAAATAACGCCGGTGTTGGGAGAACGAGCGGCGATGTAGGCGGTTTCCTGCACGTCGCCAATGACGTCAAACTGAAACCTCCGGAAGGCCTCTTTTTGATAGGTGGCAATGCCGATGCCGATGGAACTATCGCCTACCGCGGGGGAATAGACCGGAACTTTGGCTTTGTAAGCCGCCGTTAACATTCCTTCAACTTTCGAGCGTTTGGAGACTTCCTGCCCGAGCAGGTAGAAGAACTCACGGGTGGTGTAGGAACGCGTCAAGTCCAATTTGTTGTAGGCAAAATTTCCGACCCAGCTGTCGATTTCGCGAAAGGTCAGCTCGTTGCAGTATGTGTCGTACACGCGGTCAATCCAGAGTTCTTTCAGTTCCACGTCATCCGCCTCCGGCGAGCCCTGATAGTGATGGCTGCCGAATGATTCGTAAATGTCGTGAAACAGATTGGCGCCGGTGGAGACCAGGCAATCGATAAAGCGATTTTGAATCAAATACCGGACGATGGCTTTCATCCCGCCGGCGGTCATCGCCCCGGAAAGTCCGAGAAAAATTGTCGTGTCGTCTTTCAGCATATCCAGCCAGATTTCAAAGACGGTGGCCAGATTGCGCCCCTGAAAGGAGGTCTTTCCCATCTTCCGCAAAGTCGCCGCCACCGAATCTTTCGGATTTACTTCAAATGGAAAGGTAGGATGGGAAAGATATTTTTTGGCTAAATGGCGATGGTTGGTTTGCGTATGCTTCATTCGGTGATGAAAATTCCGGCGGCGACGACGGTGGTCCAAAGCCCGTTTTTGTCCCCCTCGGCGGACTGGGTGATGGAGCGGGTGCGGACGATTTTACCGGAGATTTTCCAGAATTCCCGTTTTTCGTCGTAGCCTTTGTTGGGGTCAAATTCCAGTCCCAAAGTGGTGGCCAGCATCTCCGCCGCCAAATCTTCGACATAATCGCTGGCTTTCTTTTCAGTCATCCCGTAGTCGTGATGTTCGGAGAGATAGCCGAACTGGCGCCGGTCTTGAGGTATGGCCAGCCCAACGGAGGAAGAAATCAGCCGGTTGGGCTCGTTGGTGGCGGCACGGGCCATCACGCAAAAGACCACCTGCCCGTCGTACAAATAAGTCAACCCCTCCTGCTTGCTGATGATTTTGCACTTGGGGGGGAAGATGGAGGAGACCGAAACCAAATTGAAGCGTGCGATGCCGGCCGAGCGCAACGCCAGCTCGAAGGAGGATAACTGCTCCTTGTGCTTGCCCACCCCTTTGGTCAGGAAAATTTTTTTCGGTAAAATTACCACGCGCACCTCCCTTCTGTTTCAACCGGCTTTTTCAAGTCGGCGAAAAATATATAGAAGCGCCGCACAAATGCAATAAATTTTTGAAAAACCGGGAAATTTTTTAGGTCGTTTTTCGAACAAAAAACGATAGGGGTGCCGAGAATAGAAAGAACAAGAGCATCTGAATTTCCTGGTCGAAGAAAGAGGATTCGAACTGGGCATAAACCAAATAGACCAAAAAGCAAGCCAATCCCATAATCCAGAACTTTCGCGACGATTCATCCTGCTTCGTTCGCAAACCGCGCCAAATTTGGCCAATCAAAACTTTCCAGAAAAAAAGAAACGCCGAAAACCCCACAAGACCGGCGTGAACCAAAACGTTTAAAAAATCGTTGTGGGCGTGGCCGACTATTTTTGCCCAGCTTCCCTTGACTTGTTTTTCATATTCCGACCCAAAATTTCCAAAGCCGATTCCGAAAATCGGATGGTCCTGAAAGATTTGATAGCTTCGCTCCCAGACTGCCATGCGCCGGTTTTCAGCGTTCTTTTCAAACTCATAATTTTCGAATTGATGAAACCTGGTAAAGATTTCCGGGCTGGAAAGAAAAGCGAAAAGAGTTAAAACGGCGGTTGCTCCAGCCACCCAGAGTCTTTCTTTTCCCTTCAAAAAAAGTATGACAAAAAAAATACCAACGAAAACCGAAAGCTGAGCAGCCCGGCCCATGTTAAAGAGCGCCGACCAGAAGGAAAGAGCCGATACCAAAAGGTAAAGTTTTCCCCTCAAGGTTCTTCTTCCCTGCCAGCCAAGAGAAAGAAATGCGGTCGTTATGAGCGCAAAGTATAGACCAAAGGTAAGCGGAGTGGAAAATGTCCCTATCGAACGAAAGCGATTTCCAATTGGGTCTAACGGCCGTAAGCTGTACGGGTGCCATCCGGTGAAATGCTGCAGTATGGCGTAGAGGGCAATAACTCCGGCAGACGCAGCCAGAAAGTCGAAAACTTTTCGGCGAAGGTTGGCATCGGCCAACCGCCGGGGAAAGAAAAAAAGCGGCAGAAAAAGCCATAGCTCAATGAAGCCTTGGGCAGAAGTCTTGAAGTTTATGCCAAAGATCGCCGCCAGAAAGGTTGCCACAGCGTAAAAAAGAACTGGGAGAATGAGAAAGCTGACAGGAAATGGTCTTGGAAATTCAAAGGTGAAATCCAAAAGCCAACAACCCAAAGCCAGAGCCAAACCGATCTGTGAGCCGGCAATCGAAAATGGAGAAAAAAAAGCAAAGAGGTAAATACCGGCCAGCTGTCCCCACCACAGAAGCTGGCGGAACGTTCCCATCTACTGGGGCAAACTCGCGTCCAAAACCTCTCCCCAGAAATGCAGGATGGTGATATGCATTTCCTGAACCCGCTGGGTATCGGCGGAAGGCACCGCAACCCAGCAATCGGCCAGCTTGGCTAACTTTCCGCCGTTTTTGCCGGTTAAGGCAACCACTTTCATCTGTTTTTTACGGGCCGCCTTTGCCGCTTCCACTACATTTGACGAAGCCCCTGAAGTGGAGATAGCTACCAGCAGGTCGCCAGCCAGCCCCAGCGCTTCCACCTGCCGGGAAAAAATCTTTTCAAACCCCAAATCGTTGCCGGCGGCAGTCAAAACCGAACTGTCGGTAGAAAGAGCGATTGCAGGCTGCGCCTTGCGCCGGCTTCCCCGATGCAGTTGAACCACCAGCTCGGTGGCAAAATGCTGGCAGTCGGCGGCCGAACCGCCGTTGCCGCAAAGCAAAATCTTCTTGCCCGATCTTAAAGCGGTAAAAAGGTGTTTAAAAGCTTTAATCCATTGCGGAACAGAATCAAACGAGTTCTGCCGAAGCTTGATGGCATCCGCTAAAATCTCCCGGGCGATTTCGTAAGGAGAGTTCTTCACTATCCTTGGTGACAGGCGCTGGCAAATTCGGCCAAAAGCTGGGCGGAGCCGCCTCTTTCGAAGTGGTTGCCGACCACCACTACCTTGGCTCCGGATCGGATTTTTTGGGCCGCTTCCTTTGGCGTTTTAATTCCGCCCCCGGCGACAACCGGAATGGAGACAAAGCGGGCGACGGCGCTAATCAATTCATCCGGCACGGAGGTGGCCGAGCCGGAGCCGGCCTCGAGATATATCAACTTCATCCCGAAATATTCTGCTGCTAAAGCGTGCGAACAGGCGATATCCGGCTTTTCACGGGGGATCGGGCGGGTGTCGGAAACGTACTCAATCGAAGTGGTTTTGCCTGATTCGATGAGCAGATAGCCGGTCGGAATCGGCTCCAGACCGTACTTTTTCACCAGCGGCGCCCCTTTTACCTGCTCGCCGATGAGGAAGTCCGGGTTGCGGCCGGAAAGCAGCGATAAAAACAGCACGGCATCGGCCTTTGGCGCAATCTGGTTGGAGTTGCCAGGGAAAAGAATCAAGGGAATCGATATTTTTTCTTTAATGGCAGCAGTAGCCTCGTCGAATTGAGAATTGACCAGCATTGAAGAACCGGCCAAAACCGCATCCGCCCCCGCCTTTTCGGCAGCCTGGGCTTGTTCGGCTAATTCACCGGCGGGTTTTCGATCCGGGTCCAAAAGCAAAAAGAAAAGTCCCCGCTTTTTTTTCAGCTCTTCCGTGAGTTTGGAAAAAACGCCCATCAGCGCGCCAAAAGTTTTTGCACCACGCCCGGAACTTCGCTCAAAACCTGCGGCAATTTGTCTTTATCTTTGCCGCCTCCCTGCGCCAGATTCGGCCGCCCGCCGCCGGTGCCGCCCAAGCGGGAGGCGATTTCCTTCAACAAATCGGGGGCTTGCAGTTTTTCCGTTGCCGGTTTGGATAAAGCAACCACTAAAACGATGTCGGAATTGATGACGGCAGCCAGGACGCCGGCGATTTTGTCTTTAGCGTTCACGATAAAATCGGCCGCGTCAAGCAACGCCTGACGGTTATCCACTTCAAGCTGGGTGGCGACCACGCGGATACCGTCCACCTGCGCGGCGTTCTGCAGGGCCTCCGTCAATTTTCCCTTTGATTTCTCCTTTTCCAGTTCCTCCAGCCGTTTTACCAGTTGACGGTTGGTGGAAAGAATTTCTTCCAGCTTGTGAGCCAACATTTCCGAAGGAACTTTCATCTTTTCGGCCAGCGAAGTGAGCAGCTCCCGCTCCCCTTTGGCCAACCGGGCAAAGCCGGTGCCGGTCACGGCTTCGATACGACGCACGCCCGAGGCGATGCCGCTTTCGGAAAGAATCGAAAAAAGCCCAATTTGGCCGGTGGTTGCCACGTGCGTGCCGCCGCAGAGTTCTAATGAGTAACCGCTGATTTTAATTACGCGCACTCGCTCGCCGTATTTTTCGCCGAAAAGCATCATCGCCCCCATCTTTTTGGCTTCTTCAATCGGCACGTCCCAGAGCGTTTCGAGGGTTATGCTTTCCAGAATTTTTGCGTTCACTTCCTCTTCAATTTTCCGCAGCTCATCGGACGAAACCGATTTGAAATGGGTGAAGTCAAAACGCAGCCGGTCCGGGGCCACGAGCGAGCCGGCCTGATGAACGTGCTCGCCCAAAACATTGCGCAAGGCTTTGTGGACCAAGTGCGTGGCCGTATGATTGCGCATTATTTCTTGCCGGCGGATCCAGTCTATCTTTTCAGATAGTTCTTCGCCTTTTAATTCTTTTAAGTCATCCGGGAATGAGGCCAAATGAAGCAAAACATAGTCCTGCTTTTTCTTGGTATCTATTACCTTTAGCTCCTTGTCATTTTGAAGAAGTTTTCCGGTGTCTCCAACTTGTCCGCCGGCTTCGGCATAAAATGGTGTTACATCAAATATTATGACGGCGTGCCCTGTTTCATCTTTTGCTACATCGAGAACCTTTCCTTTTGATTCTTTATGATCATATCCAATAAACTTTGTGGGAGGAAAGTTTTTTTCCTGGAGTTGGCGAATAATCTCAATATGAATCTGAACATCTTTCTGTACACTTCCAAGAAATTCGATGGGTATAGTTGCTTCCGCTGAAACAAACTTTGATGCCTTTCGTGAACGTTCTCTTTGTTTTTCCAGCTCCTTTTCGAAACCGGTCCAATCCACGCTCAACTGGTAATCTTTGGCCACTATTTCGGTGAGGTCGGCCGGAAAGCCGTACGTGTCGTAAAATTTGAAGACCTTTTCCCCCGGAACGACTTTTTGTCCCTTTTTGGCCAGGGCCGGAAATTCCTTGGCCGCCAGTTCCAGCCCGTTTTCGAGTGTTATACCGAAGTTTTTCTCTTCCTCCTCGATGACCAGCTTGACGTGTTCTTTTTTGGCCGAAAGTTCGGGATAAACACTCCCCATCTCACCGGCCAGTATATCGACCAGTTGAAAGATAAAAGGTTCTTTTTTGCCCAAAAGATGGGCCTGCCGGGCGGCTCGGCGCAAAATCCGGCGCAAGACGTAGCCGCGCCCTTCGTTGGAAGGGAGCGCTCCATCGGCAAAACAAAAAGTTAGCGCTCGCAGGTGGTCGGCGATGACGCGGAAGGGAATCCCTTCCGGCCCGCTCGAATATTTTCTGCCGGTGAGCAGCTCGATTTTTTGGATAATCGGCACGAACAGGTCGGTTTCAAAATTCGATTCCACACCCTGCAAGACGGCCGAAATCCGCTCCAGACCGGCGCCGGTATCAACAGAAGGTTTCGGTAACGGAGCCATCTTACCCGTTTCATCCCGATTGAACTGCATAAAGACTAAATTCCAAAGCTCCATAAAACGCTCGCAATCGCAGTTCGGGCCGCAGGAGCTGTTGCCGCAACCATACTTTTCTCCCTGGTCGTAATGAATTTCAGAGCAGGGGCCGCAGGGACCGGTGTCTCCCATCGACCAGAAATTATCTTTTTCGCCAAACCGCCGAATTCGACTTTTTGCTTCTGGGGCAACGGCAATCCAGTGTTTTTCGGCTTCGTCGTCATCTTTGTAAACCGTTGGCCAGAGCTGTCCAGCTGGTAGATTCAACTTTTTGGTTAGGTATTCCCAAGCAAAGGCGACGGCTTCTTTTTTGAAATAATCACCAAAGGAGAAATTCCCCAGCATCTCGAAAAAAGTATGATGGCGGGGGGTCAGACCGACATTTTCCAAGTCATTGTGCTTTCCTCCAGCGCGCATACATTTTTGGCTGGAGGCCGCCCGTTTGTAGGGTCGGCTCTCCTGCCCAAGAAAAACTTTTTTGAACTGGTTCATACCGGCATTGGTGAAAAGCAAGGTCGGGTCATCCTGCGGCACCAGCGAGGAGGAAGGCACGCGGTTATGGCCGGACGCCTCAAAGTATTTCAAAAAACTTTCGCGGATTTCAGAGCTTTTCATAAAAATGGCCTATTCTTTATCGTGCAAATGAAAAACTCAAATGCACAAAACGAATATAAAACCTTTTAAAAAATTAAGCCACTGTTTAGGGAAAGTGGGCTCGTTTCTGGAAATGAGGAACAACCCTCAATTGTCATTCTGGGTGTGGCGAAGAATCTGAGTGGAGGAGTGGTCGCCCTTCCCCATCCAGATGCTTCACTTCGTTCAGCATGACACAAAGCACAAGTGAAGGGTCGAGGCTGCTATTACCGCCTTGTGCGGACCGGCTCGCGTACTTCTTTTTCCCTTTCCCTTTTCTCCGGCTTTTCCGGCTCTTTGGTGATTTCCTTAATCATTTCGGATTTCACCAAGCCCAGTTTCTCCCGGATTTTCAGCCGGATATCCTCGGCAATCACCGGATTGTCGCGCAAAAACTGGCGCGCCTGCTCGCGGCCCTGGCCAATTCGGTCGTTGCGGTAGGTGTACCAGCTGCCGGATTTTTCGATGACCGGCGTGTCCCCCTCCTTTAGCGGCTCGCTGCCTAAATCCAAAAGTTCCCCTTCGCGCGAAATGCCGACGCCGAAAATGATATCAAACTCCGCTTCTCGGAAAGGCGGGGCGACTTTGTTTTTCACCACCCGCACCCGGGTGCGGGAGCCGATTACGCTATCCCCTTCTTTAATCTGGGCGATGCGGCGGATGTCCAATCGGGCGGAGGAGTAAAACTTCAACGCGTTGCCGCCGGAGGTGGTTTCCGGGTTGCCGAACATAATCCCGATTTTCATCCGAATCTGGTTGATGAAAACCACGCAGCATTTCGATTTGCTGATGGTGCCGGTCAGCTTGCGCAACGCCTGCGACATCAAGCGCGCCTGCAGCCCCATCTGGGGGTCGCCCATCTCCCCTTCGATTTCGGCCTTGGGCACCAGCGCGGCCACCGAGTCGATAACTACCACATCCACGGCGCCGGAGCGGACTAAAGTATCGGTAATTTCGAGGGCCTGCTCGCCGGTGTCCGGCTGGGAGAGAAGCAAGCTTTCCAGCTCGACGCCCAATTTTTTGGCGTAGGCAGCGTCCAAGGCATGTTCGGCGTCGATGAAGGCGACCGTGCCGCCCAGTTTTTGGGCTTCGGCGATGATTTGCAAGGCAAGGGTGGTTTTGCCGGAGGCCTCCGGGCCGAAAATTTCAATCACCCGGCCGCGCGGCACGCCGCCGATTCCCAAGGCGTAATCGAGCGCGATGGAACCGGTCGGAATGGCCGACACCCGTTGGGGAGTATCCCCCAGGCGCATAATCGACCCCTTGCCGTATTGCTTTTCAATCTGCAGGACCGCCTGCTCTAAAGCTTTTTTCTTTTCCGCCACGCCATCAGTTGACATTTTACCTCCCGTGTGGTGAGCTGTTTTGGTTTACCAAAACAAGTCGAACCATCTAATTTAGCAACTCAAAACGTTCCAGCGGGGTGTAAATAGAACCACCCGGCGCCAGCTCGCTTTGAAACAAAACCACCTCGGATACAATAATATCTTTGGCCTCAAATGCGCAAGCCCTTAGTTTAGTCAAAAGGCCTTCGGAAAGACGCGAGTCTTTCACGCGACCCAGGGTCAAATGGGCAGAAAAACCGCGTTCTTCGGGCGGAAAGCCGAGTGGGTTGGTAGCTTTTTCCACTTTTTCGGCCAAAGCCACCAATTTTTCCTTGCCATCCGTCACTCCAACCCAAAGAACCCGCGCCCGGTTCAAGTTCGGGAAAGCCCCAGCGCCCGATAAAGAAAAGCTAAAGGTAGTTTCTTTTCGCAAGTTTTCCGTTAAACTGCTTTTCAAAGGCTCCAATTGCTCGTTCGCTGTTTCTCCCAGGAATTTCAGGGTCAGATGCAGATTTTCTTTTTTCACCCAGCCGACTTTATCCCCGTTTTTCTTCCAATCATCAATCAGCTTGCCCAGTTGGTTTTTGATTTCAACCGGCAGGGGGGCGGCAACAAAAAGACGCATTATTTGTATTTACCCAAAAAATAGAGCCGCACCATATTCAGGGCGGCCTGCGAGGCGCGCAGCCGATTGATTTCCCGGTCGCTGCTGAAGATAAATTTTTCCACCCAGACTTTCTTCTTATCGGCCATTCCAATATAAGTCAGACCCACTGGCTTTTCAGTGGAGCCGCCATCCGGGCCGGCAATGCCGGTAATACCGAGACCCAAATCAACTTTGGCCAGCCTGCGCACTCCTTGGGCCATCCGCTCGGCCACTTTCGGGCTTACCGCGCCGACGGTCTGGAACAATTTCTTTGGAACGCCCAAAAGCTCGTGCTTGGCCTCGTTGGCATAGGTAACCACGCCCTGTTCGAAGTAAAGAGAGCTACCGGGAACGTCGGTAATTCTTTTGGCAACCAGGCCGCCAGTGCAGGATTCAGCCACGGCCAGTTTCTTGTTGGACTCTTTAAGCAGCCGGCCAATCAGTTCTTCCATCGAAGTTTCACCTTCGGCATATAAGTGAATACCGAGAAGCGGTTTGATTTTGGCCAGTTTTTCTTCGAGGATTTTTTCGGCTTCACTTTTTTCCTTCCCGGAAACCTCGAGCCGTAAATCGACACCATAGTAGGAAGGCAAAAAGGCCAGATGAACCCCTTCCCCTTCCGCTATTGCCTTACGAATTTTTTCGTAAAGGGCGGATTCGGCAATGCCGCTGGTTCTCAACTTGCGCCGGAGGACAACCGCTTGCCGCCCGATGGTCGCCTCCAAGTAGGGAACGATTTCTTCCTCAAAAATTCCTTTCATCTCTTTGGGCACACCGGGCAATGCAATCAAGCGGCGGCCGGCCTCTTCAATTAAAATTCCGGGTGCCGTGCCGTAGTTATTGGCAAACCATTTGGCTCCCGAGGGTAAAAGTGCCTGATTTTGATTCACCAAAGGCATCTTTTCGCCCCGGCGGCGGAAGAGCTCTTCCACCTTTTTCAAAATCTCCTCGTGCAGCACCAGCCCTTTCCCCAAAGCGCGCGCTAATGCCTTTTTAGTCACATCGTCGTTGGTTGGTCCTAACCCGCCGGTAAGAAAAATTAAGGGCACGCGACCCAGCGATTCTTCAATCGCCTCGGCAATCGGCTCGACGGCATCCGGCGTGGTGGTGCGGCGGGTCACCAAAATTCCGAAGTCGGCCAGCTTTTCAGCCAGATAAACGGAATTAGTATCCAGCGTGGCGCCGGAGAGGAGTTCATTGCCGATGGTGATTATTTCGCAGTGCATTTATTTCAAAACGCCGCGGAGTAGGGGAGCATTTTTTATCAGATAATCAATGCCGGTTCCGACGGAAAGCACCATCGCCAAAAAAATGAGCCCGTTGAAACTTTTCAAAGTCCAGGGTGAATAAAAAATCGCCCAGTCGTGGCCATTGGGCACCAGCCAGGCTTTGAGGTTGGTGAAGACCAAAATTGCCGCTATGGTGGACATTTCCAGAACCGTTTTTATCTGCGCCCAGAACGATGGGACGATGACGATGCCTTTATAGGCCGCCAAAAGCCGCAGACCGGTGACCATAAACTCGCGGAAGATGATAACCACTACAATCCAAGCCTTTATGTAGCCCAAGGCCACAAAGGAGATAAGCGCAGAGGAAACCAGCACCTTGTCCGCCAAGGGGTCCATAAATTTGCCGAACCCGGTAACCACGCCGGTCCGGCGCGCCAGGTAGCCATCGTACAGGTCGGTCAAAGCCGCCGCCAGAAAAACTGCCAGTGAAAGCGTTTTGGCCCAGAGCGCGTCGATTAGAAAAAAACCGACGAAGACGAAAGCCAAAACGATGCGCGCTAAAGTCAGCTGATTGGGAAGATTCATAATCCGACTGCAATCTATCGATTTTGCAAAAGGGTGTCAACCAAGACCGGATTTAGTATGGGCACACCTTGAGTCGTTTTTCTTGCAAGCAATCTTTTTTTAGAAGAAAGCGGGTGCTTTTTTCTTGACTTCCAATTGCTTATCTTTAAAATTGGTTGGCCGTTTACCCGCAAACCGGCAGCGAAAATGCCGCCTACGAAAGATTGTTCTAAAAGTGGGCGGAATAGATGGCGGAGTAGCTCAGTTGGTTAGAGCAGCGGAATCATAATCCGCGTGTCGGGGGTTCGAATCCCTCCTCCGCTATTTAAAAATAGAGATCGGAAATTAGTGATAAAGAACCCTCTTTTCTGCTCAATTGGTTTGCACAGCTTGACCAAGCAGTTTTGACGCTTTCTAACCTGCCTTGACGGTCTAAAAATGGCGGTTTAGATTGGGTGTATGAGTTTCTTAAGACGGTCATACTTTCAATACTGCGCTCGAACGGAAACCAAAAATGGATCAACCGTACCGCTTCATTAGGGCGACGTCGCTCCGGCTTTTGCGGGAGCGGCCGATACGGTCGTTAAAAATTGGCTTGTTCAAAAGCGTTGCTATTTTCTACGTGGACGGAGAAGTTTACGCCACGCAGGGTCACTGTGTACATATGCATGCGCCGCTTTTGACGGGATATTTGGAAGGAAAACGGCTGACCTGCTCCTGGCATGGCTGGGAATATGACGTTTCCACGGGAGAATGTTTTACCAACGATTGGGCGCGATTAGTAACCTATCCGGTAAGAATTGAAGGCGAAGAGGTGTTCGTCGGTTTGCCAGAAGATGTAAACATAGAGAATGTGAAAGAAGATTTCGAAACGGATTAAAAAAACAAAGGAGGAAAAGATGAAAAAGTTGTTGGCTCTGGTCTTGGGGTTAGCTTTCGCGTTCAATATTGCGATGCCGCAAAAGGCAAAAGAAGGTGAGAAAGAGAATCAGCCAGCAAAAGAGAAGGAGGATCAACTGATGGAAATGAAAGCACCGGAGGTCGGAGAAAAAGCGCCCGATTTTGAGCTGCCGACGGCGACCAGGGATACTATTTACGAGGCCAAGAAACTCTCCGACTTTTTGGGCAAAGGGCCGGTGGTCCTGGCGTTCTATCCGGCGGACTGGTCGGGCGGTTGTACCAAAGAGGTATGCACCATCCGGGACAACTTTTCGGAATTTGAGAAATTAGGCGCCACCGTTATCGGAATTTCCGGCGATTATGTCTATTCGCACAGGCAATGGGCCGAGCATCACAACCTTCCCTTCTGGCTGGCATCCGACCATTTAGGCAAAACAGCCACGCAATACGACAGCTATATGGCTGACGAAGGATATTGCAAGCGGACGGTATTTGTGCTGGATAAAAACGGAATCGTGCGCTACAAAAATTTGCAATTTAAAGCCAGAAGCGAAGAAGACTACAAAGCCCTGCAAGATGCCGTTGCAGCCACAAAATAGGAGGAAAAATGCCGAAGATTTGGCCGATTTTGCCCGCCGGGCTGGATGACTATCTGCTCAAGGCAACACCGGAGCGGGAGCCGGTTTTGAAGGAAATGGAAGAGCTGGCCAGTCAAAACAACTTTCCCATAATCGGGCCCTTGGTTGGACGTTTTCTGTATCAAGTGGCGACTTTAACCAAAGCCCGCCGCATTCTTGAACTTGGAAGCGGGTACGGGTACTCCGCTTTTTGGTTTGCACGGGCCATTGGCACCCGCGGACATATTTTTTGCACGGAAGGGGATGAAGAGAACGCCCGTAAAGCTCGGGATTTTTTCAAACGGGGGAAAATTAAAACTCGAATTGAGTACCATATCGGCGATGCTTTGAAACTCGCGGCCAAAATTCCGGGAAAGTTCGACATCATTTTAAATGATATCGACAAATGGGAATATCCCGCGGTTATCCCGTTTGCAGAAAAGAGGCTGAAAAAAGGTGGGATTTTGGTAACCGACAACCTCCTCTGGAGCGCGCAGATTTTGGACGAAAATCCGGACAAAGACACAGCCGGCATTTTGGAATACACGCAGAAGCTGTATGCCAACAAAAACTTTTTCACCACCATTTTGCCTATGCGGGATGGGATTTCCTTTTCCATCCGGCTATAACCGATGCGGCTGATTAATCTTTTGCGCGGAATAGAAAACTTAGCACTATCTTTGTGGATGGGCGGGCTGACCTTTTTGGCCTTCTTCACGGCTCCGGTAGTTTTCAAAGCGTTCGAGTCGCGGGCGCAAGCCGGCTCGGTGGTTGCCGTTATCATCGAAAAATTTTCCCGGCTGGAATATTTTCTGGCCCTGATCCTATTCTTCATCGCCATCGTTTTGCTTTTAACCACAGAGCGAAACTGGGTGCGGACTTTCGTTTCCATTGCGCTCGTTCTAATGTTCCTTTCGACAACGCTCTATAGCCGCGTCTGGCTGCCAGAGATGCGCTATTTGCGCACCCAAATTGCCAATTTCGATATTCCGCCCGAGAAGGATAGTTCACCACCACGCCAGGAATTTGAAAAACTTCATCGGCGCTATACGGCTCTGGTGATGGTGAATTTGCTTCTGGGCTTTTCGGTTTTGGTGTTGAAAGGTTTTGATACGGCTGGTCAACGAAAAAAGGCGTCCGGAGTTACTCCCGGCGCAACTAAATGAGACAAATGAAAATCAAAAGCTGGAAAGAGATGCCGGAGGAAAGAAAAAAACGGGCAAGGAAAATCATTGCACTTCTTTCAAAAGAATATCCAACAGCCAAATGCTCGCTGGATCATAAAAGTCCCTTGCAGCTTTTGGTTTCCACCATCCTTTCGGCCCAGTGCACAGACAAGCGGGTCAACGCAGTGACCCCCGCGCTTTTTGCCAAGTTTAGGACGGCAAAGGATTTTGCGGAAGCTAATCTGGACGTTCTGGAAGACTACGTCCGCACCACTGGATTTTACCGTAACAAGGCAAAAAGTTTGAAACAGGCAGGGCAGGCGTTGGTAGAAAAGTTTAGTGGCGAAGTGCCCCAAACGATGGAAAATCTGCTTTCGCTACCCGGCGTAGGCCGCAAGACGGCCAACGTGGTTTTGGGCAACGCTTTCGGCATAGCCGCCGGGGTAGTGGTCGATACACACGTCAACCGGATTGCGGCGCGGCTGGGGCTGACCTCACAGGGAAACCCTGAAAAGACGGAGAAAAAGTTGATGGAAGTGATTCCGAAAAGGGATTGGGTTTTGTTTCCCCATCTTTTGATTTACCACGGCCGGGCGGTCTGCAAAGCACAACGGCCAAATTGCACGGGATGCGTGGTGAATAAATTATGCCCCTCGTCTTTGGTATAAAGACAAAACCGTAGGAGCAGACCGATGCCTGCGGTGAGCGAAGCCGAATCCGTGTCCGCCCTTTGAGGGCGAACACAAGATTCGCCTTTACAAAAACATATTTTGGGCGGGTAGGTTGGAGGTAATATGAAAATCAATCGGCGCGATTTTTTCAAACTGGGGGCGACGGCGGCGGTAGGAGCGGTAGCTGTTCCGGCGCTGCTTTTTGGCGATAAAAAGCCAAAAAATTCATCCGTAAGCGGCACTTCTTCATCCCGAGCGAAGTCGAGGGACAGTGCCGTAGAAATTCCAATACGTCCTTTGGGAAAAACCGGCGTAATGGCCACCCTCTTCGGCTTGGGCGGGCAGGCGACTTTGGAAGATGACGGGATGCGAGATGACGCCGTCAAAATTATCAACCGGGCGTATGAATTGGGGGTCAATTACTTTGACACCGCCACTGCTTATGGGCCGTCCCAAGGATTTTATGGCGAAGCGATGAAGGGATGGCGCGACAAAGTCTTTTTGGCGACCAAAACCTGGGAGCGCTCGCGCGATGGAAGTTTGCGTTTGCTGGATGATTCGCTTGCTAAATTAAAAACCGACCATCTCGATTTGTGGCAACTGCATAATCTGCGGAATATGGAAGAATTAGACGTAATTTTCGGCAAGGGGGGTGCTTTGGAAGCGATGTTGAAAGCGCGCGATGAAAAAATCGTCCGTTTTTTGGGCATTACCGGCCATTACGACCCGGTGGTTTTGAAAGAGGCGGCGCACCGGTTCGATTTCGACACCGTTTTGGTGGCGCTGAATGCCGCCGACCGGCATCACAAATCCTTCATCGAGGAGTTCTTGCCCACCGCGCAGGCCAAAAATATGGGGATTATCGGGATGAAAGTCCCAGCGCGGGGACGTATATTCCGCAAGGACGGGGTTCGAACAATGAAAGAGGCCTGCTACTACACCTGGAGCTTGCCGATTTCCACGGCCATCGTTGGTTGTTCCACCATTGCCGAACTGGAAGAAAACGTGCGCCTGGCGAAAGAATTTAAGCCGCTTGCTGCAGAAGAAATGAAAAAGTTGGAAAAGCTAACGGAGCATTATGCCGAAGAGGTGACGTTTTTTAAAAATTGGGGGTAACCTCCCTCTTTATATTCCCTCTCCTTGTAGGAGAGGGTTAGGGTGAGGTCTGTAGGGCAGGTCCCTGTGCCTGTCCGTTATATTGGGCGTAGGGGCGAATCTTTACTTGTCCCGAGCGAAGTCGAGGGAGATTCGCCCAGGGTGAACCTGGAGGTTCACCCCTACAAAAACATTTATGCGAAAGGAGGAGAGGTGAACGAAACGGAAGCGCCAGATTTGTTTATCCGGCCTTTTCGAGTGAAACTGCAAAAGCTGGAATTTGATGGGGAGTTGTTGTGAACGGTAACCCTTAATCTTTTGGTAGCCTCGACTTTAGTCGAGGGCTTTCCGCCCCGACACTGAAGTGTCGGCTACCAGGAAGGGAAAAAAGAGGAGTAAGATGAAACGCGCAATTATTTCCTTGGGACTGTTTTTAATCATCGGTTCAATGGTTTGGGTGCTTGTCCCGAGCGAAGCCGAGGGAGATGCTCCGAAGTTGATTAATTTTCAGGGGAGATTGACTGACGGCAGCGGAAATCCGGTGGCCGATGGGAATTATTCCATAACTTTTAGAATTTACGATGCGGCAACGAACGGAAATGTTCTTTGGTCGGACTCACTGACTGTTTCTACAAACGGTGGGCTGTTTAACACCCTTTTGGGCTCGGCTTCGGCTTTGCCCACCACTATTTTTGAGGATACTACTCGCTATTTGGGGATTCGGGTCGCTTCAGACCCGGAGATGACGCCAAGGCAGCGGTTGGTAGCGGTGGGGTATTCGTTTGCCTCTAATCCGTGGGGTTCTTCAGGAAACAATGTTTTTAAATTGAATGGAAATGTTGGCATCGGGACGGCCAGTCCAGCCGCAAAACTGGATGTAGTCGGAGACGGAATTTTTAGAAGGGGAGCTGGTATTCAAGATAAAATCGTGTTGGGTGCGGGGGACCCTAATGTCGGGTTGGAACTTCGCTCTGGAACCAGCGGTGGAACTCCCTTTATTGATTTTGTCAATGATAATGTTTCCGACTTTGACGCCCGAATCCGCCTGAAAAGCGACGGGGTTCTGGGAATAGAGGGATCACCAAACCCTAAGCTCGAGATGGACGGACAGCTTCTGGTAACCCGCACCTTGACCAATGCATTGGGGCCTTCAGAGGACGCCGTTGACCTTACACGGAGTTACTACGTCTACAAGGGTGTTGCAGCTAACCCCTATACGTATCAAGGCTCGGCCCTGCATGCCAGAACCACCATAGGTGGCGGCGGCACCAATCCAGTAGGGACGGCGCATGGCATTAGCAGCCAGATTGATATGGTGGAATCGGGCAACTCTAATAATGAAATGACGCCGCTCTTTCTTTCTTGCGTTGCGGATGCTCCCGGCCGTTTATGGGGCGTTGACTTGAATGTGCACGGTCCGGTCAGCGGTCAGGCAGATCTCCTTCAGGGTCTCGTGAATTTCGCCAACAATTACAACGCCAACCCGATTCCGAACAAGGGAGTAGGCTTAGCAGTCGTCACCAAACCAGGGGGTGGCTGTTGCCTAACTCCGGAGCGTCAGGCTGCTCAAACTTACCCTTTAGATGCCGGTTTGGCGATTGTTGGTTTCAGCGGAACGTCAGATGAAGCCATCAAAACCCAGGGTTTAAAACCGGCCTTCAAATTGGCGGTACCGCCAGCGGCTGGATGCAGTCAGGAACATCCAAAATGGGCACCGGCATTTTGGTCCGAGATGTGGAAACCGCCGGAATAAAATTTCAGGATTTCGTTAACCCTACTGCAACCCCAGCTTTGTCAGCGGACGTGCCGAATGTCCTGCAAGTTAGCGAAGGCGGCACAACCAAGTGGCAACTATCGCAGGAGGATGCCGGCGTCAATGCTACTTTGTTGCTTAGGGACCTGACCGAAACGGATGAGTGGTGGTGGGGGGCGTTTGCCGGCGGGGATAAACGGCTGGCCTTTCAGAAAAACCGAATGGTAGTGATGAGAAGTGGCGATGTTGGAATTGGAACTGCAACTCCTAGCAATATTTTAACGGTCGTTCAAAATTCCTCCACCGACCCCATAGCCGATGCGTGGACGGTTTACAGTTCGAGCGAATACAAAGAAGGAACTCGTGAGCTTTCAGCAGAAGAGTACTCCGAGGCCTTGCAGAAGTTGTTACAGACGCCGGTTGTCAAATATCGCTATAAAGGGCAAACGGAGGAGAACAAAGAGAAAATTGGGATTGTCATCGAGGAGGCGCCCAAAGAAATAGTTTCCGAAGGAAATCCCAAAGCCGCCAGTTTGAATGAGTATATTAGCCTGTTGCATGCGGGCTTGAAAGCCCAGCAGGCAGAGATTGAAAAACTAAAGGAAACGGTAAAAGAACTAAAGGGCAAACAGCATTAAGCACAGGAGGATCAATGATAACCGGATTTTCGGTGGCGTATCATTATGTGAAGAATTTCAAGAAGGCGAAGCAGTGGTATATCGACAAACTGGGCTTAAAGCCGGATTTTGGGTCGGACGAGATGGGATGGCAGGAGTTCTGCGCGGGGGATTCCAAGACCACCGTTTCCATCAATTCGACCGGCCCGCCTCAGGCGGGCAAAACCGCCCCGCGCAAAGGAGCGACGATTGTTTTTGCCTGCGACGACATCAAGCAGACTGTGGCGGAATTGAAGAAAAAGGGCGTGAAATTTAAAGGCGATATTATGGATGCCGGCCCGGTCTTGATTGCCACCTTTTCCGACCCGGACGGTAACGTGATGCAGGTGGTGCAGACCAAACAGCAGGGATAAAATCGTTCCATTTTGTTCCCTCTCCTTGTAGGAGAGGGTTAGGGAGAGGTTACGTAGGGGCAGGTCCCCGTGCCTGCCCAATTAAAAGGGCGACCACAGGGAGTCGCCCCTACATTTTTTTACGCACCAGCGGCCTTGAATACGACTGCCGCTGGACGATTTTGAAACCAAATTCTTCGAAAAGTTTTAACGGGCCGGTGTAGGAAAAAGCGGCTGGCAGTTTTCTACCATCTTTTGTCAAAGGTACCGGATACCCTTCCAGAATTTTGGCCTTTTTCTTTTTGGCGGCTTTGATAGCAGTTGCCAAAAGCCCCCGCCCAATTCCCTGACCTCGAAAACGAGAGGCAATAAAAAAACAAGGGAATGACCAGGCTTTTTCAACGTCGTCCACTTTGTAAGCTTTGGCAGTTTCCAGCTTGGGAAAATCGGAGCGCGGGCCGAAGGTCAGCCAGCCGACTGGGCCCCATCGGCGTAGGCCAGAATCGCTTTGGCCTTACCCTTTTTCACCAAATTTTGCAGCATTTTCTTGGCGTTTGGGCCTCTGGTTGCGTTCCAGAGTTCCCCCCCTTTCGGCAACCGCCACCAGATGCACCAGCAACCGGCGCAGGCGCCATTGGGACCGAAAAGCTTTTCGACGTCTTTCCACATCGAGGGTTTGAGTTCCTTGTATTCAACTTTCATAAGTTTACTTCAAATCCTTGCGCATTACTACAGTTCGCGGGGTTTCGTAATAGACGAAAAATCCGGCATCCTCGAAAATTCGTTTCGGCCCCATCCAAACCTCTTCATCCGGCAGATTGTCTTCTTTGCGCGGATAGGCCTCGACCGTTTTGCCGCCCTGTTTTTTGATTTGCTTCAAAACTTCCTCCAAAATGTTTTTGGACAGGCCTTTTTTACGCTCTTCTTTAGCCACGGCAAAACAGCCGATTGACCAGATGTTATCGCCCGTTGAGAGGGCAAAGGTTGGGTGGGTGTTCATTTTTTTGAAAAAAGAGCGATGGGCGAACTGGCACCAGCCGAACGGTTTGCCATCGAGATAAAAAATGGCGCCGCGGGCTTGGCCGGATTGGATGTCTGTTTCTTTAGCAATCCGATTTTCTTCCGGAGTAGTTTTACCCCAGACGGTATTGTCGCCCTCAAACTGCCAGTAGCGGCAAAAACAACCGCCGAATTCAAGGCGGGAATGCAGGGTAAAAAAGTCAGCGGCGTTTTCTTCTGAAATTTCTCGCAGTTCCAGCTTCATTTTGGCTGGGAAGTTAAAGAAAACGGGATGAAGTGTCCACCGTTCCCCAGAGCCGTCCTTCGACTGCGCTCGGGATAAAAGAGCTCTGGGGCTACCCAAGATTATAACGGGTGTCTCATCAGCCCATGCTGGCGGGAGTGTGAGCAGGTACGGCTTTAAATCGTTTTTTCCAAAACCAAAAGGGTGTTTTCCGAGGTGTGAGTTATGCGGGTTAGATCGGAAAAGTTTTGTTGCAGGTTTTGGTAAAATTCTTCCAGCGCCTTCTTGAATTCCTCCGGCTTATATAAGCTGAAGGTGGAGTAATGATGCCCTTTGGCCTGGGCTTTCAAACTTTCCCAGTTGGAGCGCCTTTCAAACCGGAAGAATTTTATCTCACGGAAGACGAACTGCCCCGCCTCCGCCACAGCCCGCTCAAATTCCTCCAGCGAAAACAATCGGGTCTCCTTTTTGGCGAACTTGGGAAAAAGCGTTCCCCAGATGGTGCGCTCGTTCTGTTCCTTCAAACGGGTGTAGATGAAAACCAGCCCGCCCGGCTGCAAAACGCGCGCCGCTTCTTCCAAAAAGAACGGCAGCTTGAAATGGTGGATGGCGTTGAATGCGATGAGATATCCCAGAATTCCGGCCGCCATCGGCAGGTGGTTTGCGGAAGCGAGCAGAAAAGCGGCCTGGACGTCGCGCTCTTCCCCACTCAAAAACGAAAAGCATTGGGAAAGCATCGCCCGGCTGGCGTCCACGGCGAACAATAGTTTGGGCTTTAAAATCCGGCTGAAAAGCTGCGTGTAGCTCCCCGCCCCGCAGCCAACGTCCGCCGCCGGTTCGGCCGACTTTTTCCCCATGATTTTCTTGATGGCCAAAACCGGTTCCTTGTCGGTCGTGCGCAATTGGCGGTAGAGCGGAGCCACTTCCTGAAAATGCTTTCGGGTGTCGTCCGGAACCGACCCCTGCAATCGCAAAAAATAGTTCAGCATAAAACCTCCTATAAAAACCGTTACCGACTTGTCTGCATTTATTTATACGTCCTTTGTTGGTTTCCGGTTGATTTTTTTTGGATAAAGGTTGAAAAAAAAATTGAAAGGAAAAAAATATTGTTCCCCCCCGTTTGATTAAAAAGCTCGTAGTGCAGGTTGGTTTTTGTAACCTGCACGTGCGGGATACAGAAATCATCCCGCATCACGATTTTCAAAGAAAGCTACCCTACGCAGCTCCCGCCCCGTGGCACTTCTTGTATTTCTTTCCCGAGCCGCAGGGGCAGGGGTCGTTGCGGCCGACTTTCGGCTCCACCCGCACCGGCTTCTGCTTCGGTTCTTCCGCCTGCGGCGCTTCCCCTTCCCCCATCAACCCCATTCCGGTCGCCTCGGCGTGGACGGCCTGCATTACCTCCAGGCGCGGGCGGCGGACTTCGCGCGGCTGGCCGACCTGCAGTTTGTAAATCATTTCGATGGCTTCGCGGTCAATTTGGCCCACCATCTGCTCGAACATACTGTAAGCTTCTTTTTTGTATTCGATAAGCGGGTCGCGCTGGCCGTAGGCGCGCAAGCCAATGCCAGTGCGCAGTTGGTCCATCTCGTACAGATGTTCGCGCCAGCGCTCATCAATGGTGGAAAGGAGGGCGAACTTATCTAACTGGCGCATAACCTCCGGCGTGATGGCCGCCTCTTTGGCGCGATACACCTGCAAAGCCATTTTTTTTGTATTTTCCACCAGCGTGTCGTAGTCGATTTTTTCGATTTCCTGTTGCGAAATTTTCAGGTCAATCAAAAACGTCCGGAGCAAATCATCTTTCAACGCCATCCAGTTCCAGTTCTCCGGGATTGCGTCCTTTTGGCAGTGGGCAAAAACGATATCTTCAGCTACTTCTTCGATTAAGCCGACAACGTCTTCGCTCAAGTCCTCCTTTTCGAGTACTTCAAGACGGCGGGCATAAATCACCTCGCGCTGCTTGTTCATCACGTTGTCGTAGTCCAAGAGATGTTTGCGGATGGCGAAGTTTTGCATCTCCACCCGTTTTTGCGCCCGCTCAATGGCACGGGTGACCATCCGGTGCTCGATGACCTCCCCTTCCTCCAGCCCCAGCCGGTCCATTACCGAAGCAATCCGGTCGGAACCAAAAAGGCGCATCAAGTCATCTTCCAGCGACAAATAGAATCGCGAAGAGCCGGGGTCGCCTTGACGGCCGGAGCGGCCGCGCAGCTGGCGGTCGATGCGGCGGGCCTCGTGCCTTTCGGTGCCGACGATATGCAGGCCGCAGGGGACTTTGGCGTAACAGTCCAGTTCGTCCAGATACGGGCAGGATTCGACTTCCGGGTCTAAATCAACCAGCGCGCAGTGCGAATGTTTGACCACTTCCGGCCCAAGCTTAATGTCCGTGCCACGTCCAGCCATATTGGTGGCGATGGTAACCGCCCCCGCCTGCCCGGCGCGGGCGACGATTTCCGCTTCCTGCTGATGATACTTGGCGTTCAAGACGGAATGAACAATTCCCTGCCGCTTGAGCATCCGCGAAAGCGTCTCGGAAACGTCCACCGAGGTGGTGCCAACCAAAACCGGCCGCCCTTTTCCGTGGTATTCCGCCGCCTCGTTGACGATGGCGTTGTATTTTTCCCGCTTGGTGCGGAACACCTGATCGTTGTAGTCAATCCTCCGCACCGGTTTGTTGGTCGGGATGGAAGTGACGTCTAATTTATAAATCTCGAAAAATTCCCCCGCTTCCGTCATCGCCGTGCCGGTCATCCCCGCCAGCTTGTCGTAGAGCCGGAAAAAGTTCTGCAGGGTAACCGTCGCCAGCGTTTGCGTTTCTCCCTCGACCCGGACCTCTTCCTTGGCCTCCACCGCTTGATGCAAACCGTCCGACCAGCGCCGCCCCGGCATCAAACGCCCGGTGAACTCATCCACAATCATAATCTTGCCATCTTGCACCACGTATTCCACATCTTTTTCGAAAAGCGAGTAGGCCTTCAAAAGCTGGCCGATGTTGTGCACTTTCTCCGAACGTTCGGAATGCAGGGCGTAGAGTTTTTCCTTGCCCTGCAGCTTGTCCTTGTCGGAAAGATTTTCATCCCCCTCGATTTCGGAAAGCCCCTCGGTCAAATCCGGGATTACGAACAATTTCTGGTCTTCCGGCGAAAGCTGCGAACGGCCCATTTCTCCGAGCTCGCAGGTGTTTTCCCGCTCGTCGATGGAGTAGTAGAGCAAATCATCGATTTCATAAAGCTTTTTGTCGCGCAAATAATCGGTTTCTACCGAATGAATGAGTTTTTTAATCCCCGGCTCTTTCAAAAGCTTCATAAACTTCTTGTTTTTGGGAGCGCCGCGCTGCACCGCCAAAAGCTTGATGCCGGCCTCGTATTCTTTGTCCTTGTCGCCGTTTTTGAGCATCTCTTCCGCTTCGGCAATGAGCTTACTCACCAGAACGGTCTGCCTTTTGACCACCTGTTCCACCAAGGGCTTCATTTCGTTATAACGGTTGGAGGTGGAGTGGGTGACCGGGCCGGAGATGATTAAAGGTGTGCGCGCCTCGTCAATCAAGACCGAGTCCACTTCGTCCACTATGGCGTAATTGAATCCGCGCTGTACCCGGTCTTCCAGTCGCACGGACATATTGTCGCGCAGGTAGTCGAAGCCGAATTCGTTATTGGTGCCATAGGTGATGTCGCAATTGTATTGCTCCCGGCGGGTGGCCGGGTCCATATCGTTCTGAATGCAGCCGACGGTCAACCCCAAGGAGGTAAAAACCGGCCCCATCCATTCCGCGTCGCGCCGGGCTAAGTAATCATTTACGGTAACGAGGTGGGCGCCTTTCCCTTCAAGGGCGTTGAGGTACAAAGGTAAGGTAGCAACCAAAGTCTTTCCTTCACCGGTGGCCATTTCGGCGATTTTGCCTTGGTGCAAAACGATGCCGCCGATAAGCTGGACGTCGTAAGGAATCATTTCCCAATTGATGGGAATTCCCACCACCGGCCAGCTTTTGCCGCACAACCGCCGGCAGACTTCTTTGACTACGGCAAAGGCCTCCGTCAGTAAATCATCTATCGTCTCCCCTTCTTCGAGCCGCTTCTTGAACTCGGCGGTTTTATCCGTTAGCTGGCTGTCGGAAAAATCCTTAAGCGTGGGAAAGATTTCCTTTATCTGCTCCACCAGCGGCTGAATTTTTTTGATATCCCGCGAGTGCTTGCTGCCGAAAATCGAAGTAATTAGTTTTTCAAACATCTTCCTTTATACCCATTTTTCGTAGGGGTAACCCTCTGTTTACGGTGAGCGTAGTCGAACCGTGGTTACCCTTTTCCAAATTCAAAACGCACCAGTGAATAAGAATAAGAATTTCAGAGAGAAAAACAAGGGGAAGGGTAAAAAGGTTCCTTTAAGCTCTTGTGGTTACCGGCTGGAAACGGGTACCGAGAACGACGCTTATTCCGTTTTGGGTGTATCGACTGTTGCTATCAGTGCTCGTGTTGTTTCCCGCAAACTGCGCAGTTTCCATTCACCATTTACCTTATGAAAAGTTCCTGTATAAATATAAAGATCTTTTCTTTTTATCGGATTCTCTTCGTCGACTAATTCAAGAATGTCTCCAAAATTACAATCCACTATAAATTCGAAATCAACCAGCGCCTTATCTCCTTCGGCGTTAAAACGGGGTATTCCATTTCCCTTCCACCCACTGATTTGTATAGCTCCAGCAACTCTCTTTTGCAATTCGACCAAACTGGTGTCCGCAAGTGATTCTGGATTTGATTTAAGGTATTGTATGGCCTCCCCGATCAATTCTCGCATGCGTTTGCTTTGCTTGTAAGCTTCCTGAAGAATCTCAAGACTGTGCTCAGAAGGGATTAACTTAAGAGAATTTATTGCCCCGGCTCCAATCCGAAAATCGTCATCATTCAACGCACATTTTCTAAGAAAAACCCATTCTTCTCTACTATTTGGCTCCAAAAGCGAAGACACAATCAGGTAAGATTGCCGTCCACATTGGACCAACATAGATAGATCTTCTGGATTACTTATTACCGCAAGAAGGTTTCCCACAAGAGGACCGACTTTATCATCCTCAATTAATGAAAGCAAAGCTGGAGAAAATTGGCGCTCATAAAAGAATATCTGTTCGGTCAAACCATTTCTGAAATTCACAATAGTATCATTGTCACTCTTAAACTCACTTCGTAGAAGCTCCCTCAACTCAATTCTTAGAGCTTCTCCCTTAAGTTTGGCAACACGACGTACATCTTCTGTAGTAATAATTTTCCTGATTACATATTCCCTTTCCACATGGTTGATATTAAAACTCTGATTAGATTCTTTATATCCCTCCTTATAAAATTCAATAAGTTGAAATTCATTAGGCGCATAAGTTTTTCTCTTATACTTTCCCCTGACAATCCCGCCACTATCGGAGCGCAATACCAATGAATCGACCGTATCGACGCTATCTTCGGACACTTCTTTATACCACAAAACTTTCACAGCTACGTCTGGTATCGGTCGTCCTAACCCATCAACAATTTTCGTGACAAATTCAGCAGAGAAAATTGAGGTTGTTGTTCCAATGGCAAATAACAAAGTGAAGAGTAACGTTCTTTTCATATCAATTATAAATATCGGAAAATATCACTATCATTTGCAGTTTTTATGCGAACAAAACTTAAAAATTCGAAAACGCCCGATAGACTACCTGATTGTGCGGCGGGGTGATGATGGGTTGTGCCGGCCTCACTTGGTCAACTTCGCCAACTCTTCTGCGGAAGTCCGGCGAAACGAAAACCGATAACCCGCATACACGGCAAGCCCGTAAAACAAAAGGTCCATAGGATTGAAAGTCGCTTTCATAAGTCCGGTCACAACCTCCGGATTAAGACTGGAAAGCACCGTCGAAAAAGGAACCTTTTCCTGCTGGGAAACCATAATGCAGACAGCCAGTAAATTTCCCGCCAGACAGCCCAGAACCGAACTTGCGGCGCCGGCAATTCCAAAGGCCCGGTCAGTCCCCCGGCCAAATGTACGCACAGCTATTCCCACCAAAGATCCGACCCCGATGGCCATCCACCCGATTTGATACTTGGTCACCGCGGTGATAACCGCCCAAAGGCCGGCCCCCAGGACGGCTGCGGCGACGCCGGCAAGGGTTCCGGACAACAAGTTCTGGTTGTCTTTTATCTCCTGTGTCAACCGCTGCAGTTTTATCGGGTCGATTTCAGGCGCTTTGGTTTGTTCTTTTGCTTCGGTCTCCGTATTCATCGTTTATCCCTCCGTTAAAATATGGTCGTTTTCACAAGTAATATCGGCAAATACCGCCACTTATTTAGCCTTTGACCCAAGCGGAGGTTGTTTATCTTAGAGATTCGAAAACACGCGATACACCACCTGATTATACGGCGGGGTGGCGATGCGAACCCAAATCATCACAATTTAACTGGAGCCGAGCGGGATCGAACCGCTGACCTGTACGTTGCGAACGTACCGCTCTCCCAACTGAGCTACGGCCCCAATCGTTTCGAAATATATGCCGACCGGTTGATTAGTCAATCCGCACCAAAGAATGCAAAAATGTCATAATGAGGGTAATTGTAGGGGCACAATATATTGTGCCCTCGCTCCCTTCCGGTTGAGTTTTCCCCCGCTTGGGTGTATATTCAAAAGGAGGCAAAGAGAGAAAAATGGCCTATATAATCGCGGAACCCTGCATCAACCTGAAGGACAAAAGCTGCCTGGCGGTCTGCCCCGTGAACTGCATTTACGAAGGGCCGGATATGCTCTATATCAATCCGGACGAGTGCGTCTGCTGCGATTTGTGCGTGCCGGAATGCCCGGTGGACGCCATTTTCAACGAGGACGACATTCCTGAAAAGTGGAAACATTTTACCGAAATAAATAAGAACTTTTTTAAACCCAAGCCAGCGGGGGAAGCAAAGTAAAACCGGTTTTTTACAAAAAAGCCCCGCTTCGGCGGGGCTTTTTTATTCCCATTTTAGTAACACAGCCATAACACCCCCGTCATTTCCCTGCCACACGCAAAGCTTTTCTTGCTTCTGGCGAGAGAGTATGGAAAAATGACTACTAAAGTGCATTACGGCAGCCGGGAGCCCCTTGATAACCCTTTGTATGGCAATATCAAAGGAAATTTGGAGTGGGGCAAAGATTTTGCGGGGAATTACATCTTGGGAGGGATTATGGAACGACCCGAGATGCCGGAAAATGGTTCGACCGAGCTGGCCGCAAAGCCAAAAAGAAGGGTAAAGAAAAGCTGCCCGGTCTGTGGCAAAAGGCTGTATCAGGATTCGCACGAACACTGGTACTGCCCCCGCTGTCAGGCCGAAATCGATGGGGAAAAAGTCAGCTTTAATTACATCCCCGAAGATGAGCTGAATACGTTCGCCTATGGCGAACAAACCGGATGATTTGAGACCAGTTTTTTTCTTTCTAATCTTGTGGCGCAGGATAAAGTTCGCCTCTGGCGAGCGTATCCTGCGGTTTTATTTTGCTAAATAACGCAGGTTGGATAAAGCTCAACCTGCGCCACCCCAAAAAGCTGTTATATTCGCTGGGATGAATTTCGACCCGGCGATTTTCAAAGCCTACGACGTTCGTGGCACCTACCCAAATCAAATCAACAAAGATGTAGCCTGTCAATTTGGGCGAGCATTCGCCGCCTTTTTGCGTCCTCCAGCCACGGTGGTTGGGCGGGATATGCGCCTTTCCTCGCCGGAGCTTTTTGAGGGGCTGATACAGGGGTTGGTCGATTCCGGCGTCAACGTGATTGACATCGGATTATGCTCGACGGATGCTCTTTACTTTGCCGTGGGCAAATGGGGCGTGCCTGCGGGAGTAATGATTACTGCCTCGCACAATCCAAAGGAATATAACGGCTTCAAAACCTGCCGGGCCGAGGCGGTGCCGCTTTCGGCTACCGAAGGGTTGAATTTGATTCGGGACATAATGCAAAGGGGAAAATTCGAGCCAATTCGGATGAAAGGGAAAATTGTTCAAAGAGAAGTTTTGCCGGAGTTTGTCGGGCACGTTTTAAGCTTTATCGACCCCAAAAAAATCAAACCGTTCAAAATCGCCATAGACGCCGGCAATGGAATGGCCGGGAAATTGATTTCCGAGCTTTTTAAATACCTTCCCTGTCAGTTAATACCGCTTTACTTTGAGCTTGACGGTTCTTTTCCGAATCACCCCGCCAGCCCGATTGAACCCGAGAACACGGAAGAGCTGCGAAGAATTGTCCAAGAACAAAAGCTGGATTTGGGCGTGGCCTTCGATGGAGACGCCGACCGGATGTTTTTGGTGGATGAGAGCGGCAAGCTTTTGGGTGGAGATGTCGTTACCGGTTTAGTGGCCAAAAAACTTTTGCAGAAGTCTCCCGGCTCGGCGGTGGTCTACAATCTCATTTGTTCGCGCTTAGTTCCGGAAACGATTAAGCAATCCGGAGGAAAACCGATTCGTAGTCGCGTTGGACACGCTTACATGAAGCCGTTAATGAAAGCCCAAAATGCCATTTTTGGCGGAGAACATTCGGGACATTTCTATTTTCGGGATAATTGGTTTGCTGATTCGGGTGTTATTGCATTAGTAATTTGCTTGGAGCTTTTATCCGAAGCTGGAAAACCGCTTTCCCTATTGTCAAAAGAGATTGACCCCTATTTCCGCTCTGGAGAAATTAATTTCAAAGTCGCGGACCAGAAAGCAATAATCGAAAAGATAGCCCAAACCTTTGTCGATGGTAAAGCCGATTGGGAAGATGGTTTGACCGTGGAATATCCAGATTGGTGGTTCAATCTGCGCCCCTCCAATACCGAGCCGCTTTTACGCTTGAACGTGGAAGCGAACTCGCACTCGCTGTTGGAAGAAAATCTGGCCATTCTGCAAAAAGAAATTACCCGTAGATAGAATGTGGCGCAGCTTACGCGTTACCCGACCTGCGTTTTTCGACGCAGGCCAAAAACAGCGGAGCATTCCCCCCCGTAAACTTGCTCCCTCGCCGCACAAAAATCTAAAGCGGGGTTGCCCACAGCCGCAAACTTTCGTATTATGAATGCTTGCCCCCTCGGTTGCATTTGGGGCGGCGGGAGTGCCGAACCACGCGAAAGTGGCGGAACTGGCAGACGCGCAGGACTTAGGATCCTGTCCCTTCGGGGGTGGGGGTTCGACTCCCCCCTTTCGCAGTTTATTGACCGGGCAGCCGCTACAACCAACAGAAAAAGATGAACGAAACGAAATTTACTTTAAACGAAGATAAAAACTGCCAGAGAAGTCTAAAAATCGAAGCTCCCAGTTCGCGGGTCGAAAATAAAGTCGACAAATTTTTGGCCGAATACCGGGCAGCGGCGAACATTCCCGGTTTTCGCAAAGGAAAAACTCCTCTTTCGGTTATCCGCCAAAAGTATTTGGAAGCGGCCCGGCAGGATGCCCTGGCCGAAACGGTGGACGAGCTGTATCGTGAATTTTTGGAGAAAGAGAAAGAAATTTTTCCAATCACCCGCCCAATCGTCTCGGCATTGAATTACGAACCTGCCTCCGGCCTTACTTTCACCGCCAATTTCGAGGTCCGACCCCAGGTTGAGTTGAAAAAATACAAAGGGCTGAAGCTTATTCGCTTTCTGCGCAAGGTGAAAGACGAAGAAGTCGAGCAGGTGATTGAAAAATTGCGCGACCAGGCCGGGGAATGGTCCTCCGCCAACCGTGAGGCCAAAGAAGGTGACCTTTTAGTCTTGGATTTGGAAGTGACTGCCGACCCGCAAAATCGGATGAAAGATAAAAAAATTCCTAATTATGAAATTATTCTGACTCCGACCTTGTTGCCGGAATTTAAAAAGGCACTGACCGGTATCCGTCCCTTCGGCCAAACCGAGGTAACCATCACCTACCCGGCCGCTTACAACGATAAAAACCTGGCCGGGGCGACGGTCGGTTTCAACGTAGCGGTCAAAGAGATAAAAGAAAAAATTCTGCCGCCCAAAGATGACCCCTTGGCCCAAAGGTTAAAGGACTGGAACTGTCAAACCTATTTGGAGTTAGTTTTGGAGGTGCGCAAACGCCTCGAAGCTGCCATAGCCCAGGAAACAGACGATGCCCTGCGCCAGCAAACGCGTAATCTTGTGGTGGAAGAAAATCCCTTCGAGCTGCCGGCTTCCATAGCCGCTTCCATCAAGTCACGCTTGAAAGAAGACGCCAAAAAGGAGAAAACGGAAATTTCCGAAGCCGATTTGGAACAAAAAGTCTGGCCTCCTTTCGAGCGGATGGCCAAATGGGATTTCTTGCTGCACGAACTGGCCGAAAAAGAAAAAATCGAAACGACCGAAGCCGATTCGGCAGCCTGGATGGTCCGCTTTGCCGCCAATTACGGTATGAAACCGGAAGAGGCCGCCGAGTATATTAAAAAATCGGGGCGGATAAAAAATATTCGCGAAACGATTTTGGAGGAAAAGGTGGTTGACTTTTTGCTGCAAACCGCCGTTATACAGAATGAGAACGAAAAGTAGAAAGGGAGAAGAATGCCTTTAATACCAATGGTAGTGGAACAGACCGGTCGGGGGGAGCGGGCCTACGACATTTACTCGCGGCTCTTAAAAGACCGAATCCTTTTTATCGGCAGCCCGATTGACGACAACGTCGCCAATCTGGTCATTGCCCAATTGATTTTTCTGGAGGCCGAAGAGCCTGAAAAAGATATCAACGTTTACATCAATTCCCCGGGCGGCATTGTGACCTCCGGCCTGGCGATTTACGACACCATCCAGTTTATCCGGCCGGACGTGGCTACCACCTGCGTGGGGATGGCGGCCTCGATGGGGGCTTTGCTTCTGGCGGCCGGGGCACCCAAAAAGCGTTTCGCTTTGCCCCATGCGCGCATAATGATTCACCAGCCTTGGGGGGGGGTGCAGGGACAGGTGACCGACATTGAAATTCAAGCCAAGGAGCTTCTGACCATCAAGGCCCGTTTAAACGAAATTTTTGCCAAGCATACCGGCCAGCCCTTGGAGAAAATCGAAAAGGACACCGACCGGAATTTCTTTATGTCGGCCCAAGAGGCCAAGGCTTACGGTCTGGTGGATGAAATTTACGACTCCAAGCGCAAAAGGGAGTCCAACTCCAAGCCGGGGGCTTGAATTTTGCGGCCGGATTGTTTACCTTAAGCCGAGGCGCAGAGGCGCCTTTTTTTTGGTATGCCTAAGAAAACGAAAGACCCCAAGGAACGCTGTTTTTTCTGCCGCCGGCCGGCGGCGGAAGTGGTCACTTTAATAACCGGCTACGACGCCTCCATTTGCGATACCTGCGTGATTTCCTGCCAGCAATTCCTGGCCGGCAAAAAACCGGCGGCGCAGCCGGCCCCGCCTCCGCCCAAACTGGAAACTTTGCCCAAACCGGCGGAAATAAAAAAAGATCTGGACGGTTACGTCATCGGCCAGGAAAAAGCCAAAAAATCAGTAGCGGTAGCCGTATATAATCATTACAAGCGGGTTTTCCATCCCCAGGCCGCCGCCGACGTCGAGTTGGAAAAATCCAACATCTTATTGATTGGACCAACCGGCACCGGCAAAACTTTAATGGCGGAAACGTTGGCAAAAATGCTGTCGGTCCCTTTTTCCATTGCCGATGCCACCGTTTTAACCGAAGCCGGTTACGTGGGTGAAGACGTCGAAAACATTTTAGTCCGGTTGTTGCAGTCCGCCGACTACGATTTGAGCAAGGCCGAGCGGGGCATTGTCTATATCGATGAAATCGACAAAATCGCCCGCAAGGGGGATAATCCATCCATCACCCGCGACGTTTCGGGTGAGGGGGTGCAACAAGGTTTGTTAAAAATTCTGGAAGGCACCGTCTCCAATGTCCCCCCCAAAGGTGGCCGCAAACACCCCGAGCAGAACTTTGTGCAGATGAATACCAAAAATATTTTATTCATCTGCGGCGGGGCTTTTGACGGGCTGGAGAAAATTATCGCTCGCCGGGTGGGGCAGAAAACGGTCGGCTTCGGCGCCAAGCACTCGGCGGTAACAAAAGAAAAACAGGGAACCATCTTCTCTTTGGTTGAGCCGGAGGATTTGCTGGCGTACGGACTGATTCCGGAATTGATAGGCCGACTGCACGTCGTTGGAGCTCTGGAAGAATTGGACACCGAAGCGCTCTTTAAAATTTTAACCGAGCCAAAAAACGCCATCACCAAACAATATAAAAAGCTTTTCGAGATGGAAGGAATAGAGCTGGTTTTTGAAAAAGAGGCCTTGGAAGCGGTGGTAAAATCGGCCCAAAAGCGCAAAACCGGGGCGCGGGCGCTGCGCTCCATTCTCGAGGAAGCGATGTTGGAAGTGATGTACGAGCTGCCTTCCTTGCAGGGGATTACCCGCTGCGTAGTTTCCAGGGATTGCATAACCGAAAAGAAAAAACCGGAACTCTTTTACGGCTCCAAAAGGAAAATTGCTTAATGCCGGGAACAATTGAACATAATCAGGAAAAAATAATTCTCTCGGATAACCTGCCGGTTTTGCCCTTGCGGGACGTGGTCATTTTTCCGGGGATGGTCTATCCCCTTTTGATTGGCCGGGCAACTTCCTTGGAAGCGGTGGCCGAAGCCCAAAAATCCAACCGTCAGGTTTTTGTCTGCACGCAGAAAAAATCGGACGTGGAACTGCCCAAACCGGAGGATTTGTATTGCATTGGCACCATCACCCGCATAATGGAAGTTACTCCTCTGCCCAACGGCACCCAAAAAGTTTTAGTGGAAGGATTGGCCAAAGCGGAAGGCTCCTTTAATTCTGCCCTGCAAGGTGCAGCCTCTTCCAACAAGAAACACTTTACCGCCCGGCTGGTTCTGCTCAAAGCGGAGAAAAGCGCCAATCCGAGCGAACTGGAGGCCTTGACCCGCTCCACCATCGCCGCCTTTCAGGACTACGTCCGGCTGAACCGCCGGATGCCGGAAGAGATTCTGCTTCATCTGAACAACATTTCCGACCCGCAGCGTTTGGCGGATACGTTGTCCGCCCATATTTTGCAAAAAGTGGACGTGCGTCAGAAGCTTTTAGAAACCCGCTCGGCCGCTTCGCAATTGCGCCAGTTGTTGGAAATTCTGAACGCCGAAATAGAAATCCTGAAAATTGAAGAGGAAATCGACACCTCCGTGCGCGAAAACGTCGGCCGTTCCCAGCGGGAATATTATTTGCGCCAGCAGCTGGCCGCCATCAAAGAAGAACTGGGGCAGATTGAAGAAGGGCCGGAGGAAACCGCCGATTTTGCGAAAAAGTTATCTTCCCCCAATTTGCTCAAGGAAGTGAAGGATAAAGGCACCGCCGAGCTGGGGAAACTGAAAAAAATGTATCCCTATTCCTCCGAAGCGGCGGTGGTGCGCGGCTATCTGGAATGGCTTTTGGCCGTCCCCTGGGGGAAAGAGACCGCCGATGAAACCGACTTCAAAAAAGTTAAAACCGTTCTCGACGAAGACCATTATGGATTGAAAAAGCCGAAGGAGCGTATTCTGGAACATCTCGCGGTAATGCGTCTTTCCAAAAACCCCAAGGGCTCCATTCTCTGTTTGGTCGGCCCGCCGGGAGTGGGGAAAACTTCGTTGGGCCGTTCCATTGCCCGAGCGCTGGGGCGCAACTTCGTGCGGATGTCCCTGGGCGGCGTGCGCGACGAAGCCGAGCTGCGCGGGCACCGCCGCACCTACATCGGTTCCTTGCCCGGACGCATAGTCCAGGGTTTGAAAAAAGCGGACTCGATAAACCCGGTTTTTCTTTTAGACGAGGTGGACAAATTAGGGATGGACTACCGCGGCGACCCGGCGGCAGCCCTGCTTGAAGTTTTAGACCCGGAGCAGAACCGAACCTTCGTTGACCATTATCTTGAGGTGGAGTGCGACCTGTCCAAAATCTTTTTCATCACCACTGCCAATCATCAGGATGGCATTCCGCCGCCGCTTTTGGACCGGATGGAAGTCATCCGCCTGCCGGGGTATCTGGAGCATGAAAAACTTGTAATCGCAGAGAATTATCTCTACCCGAAATTAACCAGGGAGCTTGGAACCGAAAAATTAAAGCTTACTTTTTCCGAAGCCGCCTTGCTGGAAATCATCCGCCGCTACTCCAAAGAATCGGGCGTGCGCGAACTGGAGCGCCAGATGGCGGCGATAATGCGCAAGCTGGCGACCCGCAAGCTTTCCGAAAACGGCAAAACGCCCAAGCTGGTGACCTCGGAACTGGTCGCCGAATTGTTGGGCGCGCCGCCGTATCTGGATACCGAAACGGAGAAAAAACCGGCCATCGGCCGGGCAATGGGCCTGGCCTGGACCGAGCGGGGCGGGGAGCTTTTGCCTGTCGAAGTGGCGCTGATGCCGGGCAGCGGCAACTTTACTTTGACCGGCAAGTTGGGGGAAGTGATGCAGGAGTCCGCCAAGGCAGCGCTTTCCTTTTTACGCGCCAATCACAAAACTTACGGCTTGAAAAGAGATTTTTACAAGGATTTGGAAATTCATATTCACATTCTCGAGGGCGCCGTGCCCAAAGACGGCCCTTCCGCCGGGGTGACGATGGCGGTCGCGCTGCTTTCCGCTCTGACCAGAAAGCCGGTGAAAAACAACTTTGCGATGACCGGCGAAATCACCCTCTCCGGCAAAATCCTCCCCATCGGGGGGTTGAACGAGAAAGTTCTGGCGGCCAAGCAGGCCGGCATCAAAAATATTTTAGTGCCAAAGAAAAACGACAAGGACTTGGCCGAACTGCCGGCAGAGCTGAAGGAAGGTTTGAAGTTTCATAAGTTGGAAACGCTTTCGCAGGCCTTCGACTTGGTTCTGTGAGCATTTTTCTCTATGTTGGAAATCAAAAAGGCCAGCTTTTTCACCACCGTGGCCAAGCCGGAGACCTGCCCAAACAGTTTTCCGGAAATCGCCTTTGCCGGGCGCTCCAACGTGGGGAAATCTTCGCTGATTAACGCCTTGACCAACCGCAAAAAACTGGCGCAGATTTCCAAAACTCCCGGCAAGACCAGAAACCTCAATTACTATCTCATTAACGACAAACTTTTTTTTGTCGATTTGCCCGGCTACGGCTACGCCAAAGCGGCGGGGGCTGAGCGGGAGCGCTGGAGCAAGCTGGTGGACGATTATTTGAATGAATCACCAAAGCTGGCGGGCATTGTTTCGCTTTTAGACATCCGCCACGAGCCGGCCGAACTGGATTTGCAGATGGCGGACTGGGTAAACCAGGCGGGCATTGCCGCGCTTTTCGTTCTGACCAAAGCCGATAAGCTTTCGCGCTCCCAGCAAAAAGTCCAACACGAAAAATTCACCACCCTTTTGCCGCTTTCGGAAAGGGGCGCAATGGCCATTTTTTCCGCCGTGACCAGAGAAGGGAAACCGGAGATTCTAAAATGGATTTTTGAAACTGCCTTACCGCGCACTCCTAAATCGAGAGCCGGAATGCGCTGATGCCCAACCGCATCGTCGTCGGCTTGCAATGGGGGGATGAAGGCAAAGGGAAAATCGTCGATTTTCTCTCCGAAAAAGCGGACATCGTCGCCCGCTATCAGGGAGGCGCCAACGCCGGCCACACTATTATCTTAAACGGCACCAAATTCGTTCTGCACTTAATCCCCTCCGGCATTCTGCATCCCAAAAAAATCTGCCTCATCGGCTCGGGCGTGGTTTTGGAGCCGGAGGAGCTGAAAAAAGAAATCGAAATGCTGGCGGCGCACAAAATCAAAGTGGATGGCCGCTTGAAAATTTCCGCCGGGGCGCATATCGTTCTCCCCTTTCACCGTGAACTGGATTTATGGGAAGAATCGAAGCGCGGTGAAAAAATCGGCACTACCGGCCGCGGCATCGGCCCGGCCTACTCCGAAAAATACGCCCGCCGGGGCATCCGCGCCGTCGATTTGCTCTCGCCCGAAAAACTCTCAAGCAAAGTCGCCGACATTCTCTCCTGCCGCAACCACGCAGGACAACTCTCGAATATCGACCCGCACGGTTTACTCCAGCAATTACAAAGCTACGAATCACTCATCGCCCCTTTTCTTGTCGATGGCTCCCGCTTTTTGAACGAGGCCATCAAAAAAGGCAAATCGGTACTTTTCGAAGGAGCGCAGGGGTCGCTTTTGGATGTCGATTTCGGCACTTATCCGTATGCTACTCCTTCCCACACCATCGCCGGCGGGGCTTTGACCGGCACCGGCGTCGGGCCGCGCTCGATTGACGAAGTCATCGGCGTGATGAAAGCCTACACCACCCGGGTGGGTAACGGCCCTTTCCCCACCGAGCTTTCCGGCCCGGAAGGGGAGCTTTTGCGCAAGACCGGCGACGAGTTCGGCGCCACCACCGGCCGCCCCCGCCGCACGGGATGGCTCGATTTGGGCCTCCTCAAGCACGCCTGCCGGATAAACGGGGTGGATAAACTATCGATTATGAAGTTGGACGTTCTGGATTACTTCGACCAAATCAAAATCTGCACCGCCTACGAGTACAAAGGCCAAAAAATCAACGAACTTCCGCTTGATTTGTGCGAACTGGCGCATTGCAAACCGATTTACAAAAGCTTCCCCGGCTGGAAAACCCCTTCGCGCGGCGTCACCCGCTTTGCCAAGCTTCCCAAAAACGCCCAAAAGTATTTGAGCGTGATTGAAAAAGCCCTCAATGTTCCAATTTTCTTAATCTCAACAGGGCCGGAGCGCGAAGCGACAATAGTGAAGCGGTAAAGAGGAGTTTTTTTATTCGCTCCAGATAATCTTTATTTTCAATAAAGTTGACATTTCTTACAAGCCATATTATCATCCTCCTGTATAGAAAAATGGGAGAATACTTTTCCATATGTGGACGCAAGTAGCGGAACAAAAAAAACCTGACCTTGACGCTCGCAGGGTAAATATTCTTAATTCCCCAAAGCTTGGGGGGTCGTGCGAAAAAGATTCCAAACCCTATTTAAGGGAACTTGGAATTGAAATAATTGAGCGAAAGCAGCGTATTCAATTTACCCCCAATTTTGGAGAACAGGTACACCGGTGGGCGCCTTACATTCAAGGTTTTTCAGCGGAATTTGTTCAATCAATCTTTGATCAATACAAGCGGGAGTATGAAAATCCAGTTATTCTTGATCCTTTTGTCGGCTGCGGCACTGTTTTAGTTCAGGCCAAACTTAACGGGTATCGATCAATTGGCACGGAGCTAAATCCATTACTGCAGTATATAGCAAACGTGAAGGTCAACGGCTGGGACATCTCTCCAACTCTTTTGAAAAAAGTTTTTTCTGGCCTTCCTAAAACTTATCGCTCATTGGCTCCAAATTTTCTAAAATCGTCAAAACATTTTAATCCTTCAGTTTTAAAAAATCTCGAATACATTAAAGGAGGGATTGAATCCTTAAGACCCAAGAGCAAAACTGGAAATAAAGTGAAGGAATTATTGTGGGTTGCCTTTTCATCAATATTGATCGATTGTAGCAATTTAAAAAGAACACCATGTTTGGGATACACGACAAAGAAAAATGTTCCGCCGGAACTTCCGTGGAGTTTGATGGAATTGAAAGTAAATTCGATGGTAAGTGATTTAAAAACTTTGCAGATGGATTTTAAACCTTTTTTAAGAACACCAAGCGAAGTTGTTCTTGCCGACGCAATGGAATTTAGGCATCAAAATAATTTTGATATGGTCATTACCTCGCCGCCCTATATGAACGGTCTTGATTATGTAATGAATTACAAAATTGAAATGGGTTGGCTTGGATTTACTTCAAACCATAAGGAAGCAAAAAAAATAAAAGACAGTATGGTTGTCTGCGACAACGTTTCGAAGGGTTTGATAAAGAAATTCTCAAACCAAAAAGACGTTTATTTAAACCCATGGTTGGAAGACATTGTAAAAAAAATAAGTGCTAGCATCCACAGACGGAAATTTTATCGACGTTTCGACATGCCCATCCTAGTTCACAAGTACTTTGATGACCTATATCGTGTGATGAGGAATGTGGTTTTTGCCATGAATCCCAAAGGACGATTCATTCTCGTAATTGGTGATAGTTTAATCGCAGATGTTTATGTTCCAACCGATTTGATTATAGCAAAAATGGGCAAGGAACTCGGCTTTGAAATAGAGAAAATCGAAAAGGCAAGGGATAGAAGATCTGGTCAGATTCGGAATTATCGTCTTAGAGAAACCATCGTCACTTTGAGAAAACTCCCCTCGTAGGCTACGTTTGTGGATAACCATGGAACATTGGGCTATTTCGAAAACCCTAAAAATGGATCGGAGATCACTCGTGCTTGGACTACAGGACAATTAAGGCTTTGGAAAATTCCAAACTCAAGAAAAGCATTAGAAATCGTTCATAAAGAATTTGGTCATCAGGATTTCCCGGGAATATACATACTTTTCGATAGGCAGAAGGTTTATATTGGGGAAGCAAAAAGTATTTACAACAGACTGCTTCAACACCATGAAAATCCAGACGCAAAGATAAAGCAGTGGAACCAAACGATCATAATTAACGATGGAAGGATTGCAACGCAGTCGCTTTTTAACGATACGGTTGTCCGGAGGTCGTTGGAAAACCATCTCAATACCTTACTGAAAACCAACAAGTATAACGTTGTATCGCAAGCCTCACCTCAAATAGCAAACCCTTCTCAACAACCAATTATTAATCTTTTACAGAGGGAAATTGATTACGTTCTTATAAAACAGAACGTTATAACTAAGCTTTTGGCAGAAGGAGGTCAGCAAGAAATACATTTAGATGAATTAAAGAAAATACTTGATTCAAAGCGTTATGAAATTGACGAGTCAGCCTGGAGTGCATATGAAGCGGTGGTTAACAGAGTAAAGGTTTTTATTCGTCCCGGGAGTGAGAAGAAGAAAGGGTGGCAAGTTACTTTTCGTGACCGCTTCAAAAAAGCTTTAGAAGAAGAGGAGGGAAGCCTTTTAATGCCAAGAGATGGAATTCTCCTAATCCCTTTTTCCGAAATTAAGAAGGCTATAAAAGATCCAAATGCTTTTGGACAAAACACAATCGATATATACATTGAGTTTCAATCTGAAGGGAAAGCTTTGCTATGGTATAAGCAAACTTCAATAGACGTAACGTCTTTTAAAGTTGTAAACTGATATTCTCGGAGTTGGAACTTTCAAAAAACCTCTTCGGACGACTCGCTTGACCATCCTCCCATTCCCCCTTATCATATCCCTATGACCTTTCAACCTTCTGACGTTGACCGCCTGGCCAAGCTGGCGCGGCTGGAATTGACCGAAGAGGAAAAAGTCCGCTTTCAGGGCGATTGGAGCGCTTCAGCCCTACCGAATGATGTCCCGAATCTCCCGCAGTTTCTCGGCGGCCAAAGACGACTGGGCGACCTGCTTTCGCAGCTTTTGGTTTTCCTCGAGAATTCCGGCCTGCCGGGAAAGCAGTTCGCTTAGCTGCACCGTGAACTGGTCGCGCCGGCCGGCAAGCTTTTCCCTTCTTTTCTTAATGACCGCCAGTTCCTTCTCGTTCTCCTTCAGCTTCCGGCTGGCCTCCTCGAACGCTTTGGCTCTTTCCAAGAGGACCCGGAAATCGTCTTCCGTGAGCTTGGGGGCCCGCATCATCCGCTTCTGGCCCGGACGGGCCTTCCCGCTTGCCGGCTGAATTTCCCGGGCGATAACCTGCTTGCCCAGATTGGTTATCCGGTACCCTTTCAGCATTCCGCTTTTTATGACTTTTTCGAGGTAGCCCCGGTGGGAGAAAATGCCGGTAAGCCTTCTAACCGCCTGAGGCGGGTAGGCCTCCAAATCCAGCGCTTCCTGAATGGCGGCGGTTGCCTTGCGGTTTTCAATCACCCCGTCGCGGGAAAGCTCCTGAATGCGGACGAGGCCAAAATAGATGCGATCCGGAACTTCGTCCAAAAAACCTTGCAGGTTCCTGCGTTTTCCAGTCGCAGTCACGGATTCGGACTCTTCTTTTTCTATGCCGACGTTGGAACCTTTCAACACGCCTTTCACCTTATAATGCCCTCATTTCTGCCGGATGGGAACGCTTGCGAAGCCGGGCGGCTACCAATCCTTCCGCCCAAAACTTTTGGGCCATACCACAGGCACTGCCAATTTAACTTGCCGCCAATTTGAAAGCAAGGGATATGAAACTTGCAGTAGTTAGGTAACTTCGGGTTATTGCAATCGCGATTCTTGACATCGACTCATTTTTCCCTATCCTATCCCTATGAACTTTCAACCCTCCGACGTGGACCGGCTGGCCAAGCTGGCGCGGCTGGAGCTGACCGAAGAGGAAAAAGCGCGCTTTGCCAAGGAGCTTTCTTCCATTCTGGAATACGTCAGCCAGATTCAAAAGGTGGACACCTCCGGCATAAGCGAATACGAAACGGTGGTGCCCCTGCCGCCCGCTTGGCGGGAGGATGTGGTCGCGCCCTCGCTGCCGGTGGAAGAGGCCTTGGCCAACGCTCCCGACCGCAAGGATAATTTCTTTAAGGTTCCCCGGGTAATATGAAAAAACTGCGGGCGGCTGGAATAATCCCCGCTCGCTTTGCCTCCACCCGCTTCCCCGGCAAACTCTTGGCCAACTTAAACGGCAAGCCGGTTCTGGAGTGGGCCTATCTTTCCGCCGTAAAGTCAAAAGCGTTTGAAAAAGTAATCGTCGCCACGGACGATTACCTCATCCAGCGCGCCGCCAGAAGCTTTGGGGCGGAGGTATTGCTCACCAAAAGAAGCCACACCTCCGGCACGGATAGAATTGTGGAAGTGGCGAAAAAGCTCGCCTGCGATGTGGTGGTCAACCTGCAGGGCGACCATCCGTTCGTACCTGCGGCGATGATACGAAACTTGCTTTCCGTTTTTGCCGATAAAAAAGTGGAGGTTGCCACGTTGGTTTATCCGGAAACGGACGTTGAAAAAACAAAAAATCCGAATTTGGTAAAAGTTGTTTTTGACAAAAATAAAAATGCTTTGTATTTTTCACGTTCGACAATACCCTGGGACGCAAAAAAGGCGTTTATTCACATCGGCCTTTATGCTTTCCGGAAAAAGTTTTTGGAAAAACTGGTACAAGAAAAACCGACACCATTGGAAACGACCGAAAAATTGGAGCAACTCCGGATTTTGGAGAACGGAACGCCCTTAAAAGTGGTAGTGGTCGGCGAAGCGGTTCCTTCCGTGGACACGCCGGAGGATATAGCGGCGGCCGAGCAGTGGGCCGCAGAACGGGGATGGAAATGAAAAAGGTCAAATATATCTTCGTTACCGGAGGAGTGGTCTCCTCCCTGGGAAAAGGAATCGCCACCGCTTCGCTCGGATTTCTGCTCAAACGCCGCGGGCTGAAAATCGCGTTGCAGAAATTCGACCCTTATATCAACGTCGATCCGGGCACGATGAACCCCTTCCAGCACGGCGAGGTTTTCGTTCTGGACGACGGCGCCGAAACCGATTTGGACCTGGGGCACTACGAGCGCTTTTTGAACGAAAGTTTGGCCAAAGCCAACAACGTCACCACCGGCCAGATTTACGAAGCGGTCATCTCCCGCGAACGCCGCGGCGATTATCTCGGAGCAACAGTTCAAGTCATCCCCCATATTACCAACGAAATTAAAAATAGAATCAAGCGCGTGGCGCAAACCGACCCGGATGTGGATGTGGTGATTACCGAAATCGGCGGCACGGTTGGCGATATCGAATCGCTCCCGTTTCTGGAAGCGACCCGCCAAATGGGGCTGGAAGAGGGGCGCGACAACGTTTTGTATATCCATTTGACTTTGATTCCCTTCATCGATTCTGCCGGCGAGCTGAAGACCAAACCGACCCAGCATTCGGTCAAGGAGCTGCGCGGAATCGGTATCCAGCCGGACATTCTGGTCTGCCGCACCAATCGCCCGCTTTCGACCGAGTTGCGCGAAAAAATCGGGCTTTTCACCAACGTCCCCGGCCGGCAGGTGGTGCAGGCCTTGGATGTCGGCACGATTTACGAAGTGCCGCTTTTGTTCCACGCCGAAGGTTTCGACCAGCTGGCCGCCGACCATTTGGGACTGGGGCTTCCATCTCCTTTCTTGGCCGACTGGGAAAAGATGGTGGAGAAGATTAAAAATCCGCCCTACAGAGTCAAAATTGCAATTTGTGGCAAATACGTGAACTTAAAAGATGCCTACAAATCGATAATCGAATCCTTCGTCCACGCCGGCGCCGAAAACGATTGCAAAGTGGAACTCTCCTGGGTTTCTTCCGAAACGGTCAAGCGCGACGGCCCGGAAAAATATCTTTCCAAAATCGACGGGCTTTTGATTCCGGGCGGCTTCGGCGAACGGGGCGTGGAAGGAAAAATTGAGGCAATTAAATACGTCCGCGAAAACAAAATTCCCTTCTTCGGCATTTGCCTCGGAATGCAGTGCGCCACCATCGAGTTTGCCCGCCACATCGCCGGGCTGGAGCAGGCCAATAGCATGGAGTTCAACACCGAGTGCGAAACGCCAGTTATAGCGCTTTTACCCGACCAGGTGAATGTTACCCAGATGGGCGGCACAATGCGCCTGGGGGCCTATCCGGCCCAACTGGCGCCCGGCAGCCACGCCGCCAAGGCCTACGGAACGACAGAAATTTCCGAGCGCCACCGCCACCGCTACGAGTTTAACAACGAGTATCGCAAATTGCTTGAAGAGGCCGGCTTCAAAATCACCGGCACTTCTCCCGACGGCCGTTTGGTGGAAATTATCGAGTTGAAAGACCACCCCTGGTTCGTTGGCGTGCAGTTTCATCCGGAGTTAAAATCCCGGCCCGGCGCCGCCCATCCGCTCTATCGCGATTTCGTCAAAGCCGCTCTCAAACACCGCTTGGCAGCGGAAGAGGTGGGGCGCATCGAAGAAGAGCAGCCGGAAAAAGTTGGCGAAGACCGCTCGGAGTCTCTCTTTTGAGATTCGCTAAAAAAGTTCTGCCTCTTTTATTTCTTTTTGTCGCCTGTTCTTCGGGCCCATCTTCAATGTCTGGCAAACTAAATCTGCCCATCCCATCACTGGAAGAAGGCCGCAAAAAACAGAGTGCCATTAAAGATGGCCAGATGCTCTGGCAGTTAGATCCAGAAGAAACCGTGCGCACCTACGCCGGGGATTTGGGAATTGCCGAAGAGTTAAAATCGGGCGACCTGCGCACCCCAAAAAACGAGCCGATGCTGGCCACCGTCGAGCTGAACTCTCCCGGATTTTTCCCCACGCGCATTTATCTGGCCAAACTTTTGGACTCGCCGGAGGCCCGCCCCTCCATTTGGTTTATTGTAGCGGTCGAAAAAATAGAAAAGAAAAAGTAGTATGCCCAAAGCTTTGAACCCTGCTCCCCGGATGCATTCCGTCCGGGTTGGAAATGTCACCATTGGGGGCGGCGCGCCCCTGGTTCTAATCGCCGGGCCCTGTGTCGTCGAATCGGAAAAGCTGATTTTATGGACGGTGGAAAAAATTCTGAAAGTCTGCGAAAAGCACCAAACCCCGCTGATTTTCAAATCCTCCTACAAAAAAGCCAACCGCACTTCGCTCCGCTCTTTTACCGGCTTGGGGATGAAAAAGGGGCTGGCGATTTTGAAAAAGGTCAAAAAAGAATTTAATGTTCCGATTTTGACCGACATTCACACTGAAGAAGAAGCCAAACCAGCCGCGGAAGTGGCCGATGTTTTGCAAATCCCCGCCTTTTTGTCGCGCCAGACCGATTTGATAGTCGCTGCCGCCAAAACCGGGCGGGCGGTGAATCTGAAAAAAGGACAGTTTTTGGCACCGGAGGATATGCGCACGGCAGTGGAAAAAGCCGCTTCCACCGGCAACAAAAAGATTCTCGTCACCGAGCGGGGCACCAGCTTCGGCTATCACAATTTAGTGGTCGATTTCCGCTCTCTTTTGATTATGCGCTCCTTCGGCTACCCGGTGGTCTTCGACGCCACCCATTCGGTGCAATTGCCGGGCGGAAATTCCAACACCTCCGGCGGCCAACCGCAGTTCATCATCCCCCTGGCCAAGGCGGCCGTCGCCGTCGGCGTCGATGCCTTATTCGTTGAAACTCACCCGAACCCTTCTCGGGCCCTTTCCGACGCCGACTGCCAGCTGCCGTTGTCGCAACTCGACTCGCTTTTAAACCAAATTACCGAAATCTCTGCTTTTACTAATCCCTAATTCCCAATCCCTGTATTTTTTGTAGGGGCAATTCATGAATTGCCCTTCCCCTTCCCGTTTCGGGAAGGGGACACAGGGGTTAGGTTGTATTCGTAGGGGCGTATTGCAATACGCCCCTACACTTTTTTCTTCAACCGCCCCAGCCGCGCTTTCGCATCCACTAACTCCGGCACCTCTGTGTCCGCCTCCTTCCAGATTTCCAAAAACTTTTCATACTCCGCTTTGGCTTTGTTCTTCTCCCCCTTCTCTTCATACGCCCTCCCCAGCCAGTAGTGCGCTTTTACGGATGCCGTCCCCCAGGTTTCGGATACAGAGAAAGGCGGGTCGAAGCCACCACCGATAAAAACCACCAGGTTACCCGCTCAAATTCTTTGATGGCATCATACAGACGGCCGGCTTTGAAGAGCACTATTCCGTAATCAAAGAGCGGGCTGTGGTTGGGATAGAGGGCCCACCAGGTCTCTTCAAAAAACTTTATCGCTTCTTCATATTTCCCCTCTTCCATTGCGATAAGAGCGTAGTTGGATGAGAGGAAGGGGGGCGCCAAGTTAGGACTGTTTTTCTCTATCTCTTTCAATAGCTGCCGGGCGGCTTGAAATTGGCCGTTTTTTGCATAGGCGAAGACCAAACGGTTGCGCTCACCTTTGCCGTCGTCCGGTTTTCTCTTCAGCGCCGCCAACCCTTTTTTATAATATTCCAGCATAGAGGGGTAATCCCCGGTCTGGCTGGCGACATTGGTCAAGGCCTCGTAAATTTGACGCACGCTGTCCCGGTTTTTTTGACTTTGGTGAAACGTCAGATTTTCCAAAAGCATTTTCCGCGCCTGTTGGAACTGCCCGCGGTGCCGCAAAATCAAAAGCGAGTCGTACACCAGGTCCATCCGGGACCCGTTAGTGCTCGAGCGGTACTGGCGCAACTGTTTTTCGGCTTCCGGATACTCCTGCCGCAAAAGAGCGGCATATCCTAACTTTTGACTACTTGGAAAATCGGAGCGCTGGGCGAGCGCCTTTTTATACCAGGCCACCGCCGAGTCCACTTCCCCAAAGACAAAAAAGATGTCCCCCTTGCTGTCATACGGGTTCGGTTCGGCCGGGGCTAATTTCAAATACCGGTTTAGAGCGTTGGCGGCCTCTTCCTTCCGGCCGAGACCGGCATAGAGGTAGGCCACGGAATTCCACATATTTTTATTCAACGAGTCGTACTTCAACCCCCTGAGGTAGGTCTGCAAGGCCTTTTCATAATCAAAGAAGCTGTGGTGGTGCCGTGCCAGCAATAAATAAGCATCCAGCTCATACGGATATTTCTTTATCAGCTCTTCCCATATTTTAATCAGCTTGTCCCAGTTCTTCACTGACCAACCGGCGTGTCCGGCTTCGATATACAGGCGTTCTCTTTCGGTTACTTTCTTTCTAAGCTGCCAGGCCTTTTGCAAGGCGCTGTCGCCACCCAGCCGGAAGTAGGCCATCGCAAAGTTGCTATCCAGTTCCACCGCCTTTTTGAAAGCGGCGCGGGCCTCCACGGGGTAAAATTTGTTAGACAACTCCACCCCTTCCAGATAAGACCGGTAGGCCTCGGGCGAGCTGGTGGTCACCTGCGCCACCGGACGGGCTTCGGCTGCCTGTGCTACGTTCAAACCGCTTCTAACCAGAGTCGCCAGGCTGTCCACCAAGGAGAACATCCGCTCGTTGGAGAATCCGGCCAGCCGATGGGAGCTTAAAATCTTTCCCGATTTAACGTCAATCAAGCGCGAGGTAACGGTTAAGCTCGGTTTATCCTGTAAAACACTTCCCAGAAGCATGGTCTTAACCCCGATCCGCTCGGCAATCCTGGTCGCCAGCGAAGGGGTAATCGATTTTGATTCTGCCTGGCCAAGCTCTTTTTGAATGTCATACAGTCGTTCCCGGCTGATGACTTCCAAGCCGGGATTTTGGGACAGAGATGTGATTAAAAGGTTGGCCAGCATCTCCCCGGTATGGTCTTTGTCCTCCGGGTCGGGGATGTTTTCAAAATACATCACCGCCAGGGTGTTTTGCGAGGCCTCGGCGGTCTGGTTTCGCGAAACCTCCACTTTGAAAGGATTGAAGATGAAAAAGAAGAGCGCCAGAACGGCCACGGCTGAAGTCGGCACTAAAATCTTGAGAATGTTTTTCTTCGGCTTATGAATCGTTTCTAACTTGGGCACGACCGGGGTCTGGGCATATTCCAAATCTTTTTTCTCTTTTCTCAAGTCCGCCACCAAATCGGCCGCCGACTGATAGCGCTCCTCCGGCTTTTTGGCCAGACATTTGAAAACAATCGCTTCTAATTTCTCCGGAAGATTGCGGGCATAGCGGGCCAAGGGCTGGGGATGGGTATTTATTAAATCATAGAATATGGCGGTATCGGTGTCTCCCTCAAAAGGCCTGCGAGCACAGAGCAGCTCGTATAAAACCACGCCAAAAGAAAACAGGTCCGTGCGATTATCTACTTTTTTCCCCTCCACCTGCTCCGGCGACATATAGTAAGCGGTTCCCAGCCGGGCGCCGGTTTGGGTAAGGGTCGTCGCCCCCTTCCATTTGGCCAGACCAAAGTCGGTTATTTTGGCGTGGTGTTTTGAGGTTACCAAGACGTTTTCCGGTTTGATGTCGCGATGGACGACTCCTTTTTCGTGCGCCGCCGAAAGCCCTTCCCCAACCTGAATGGCCAAATCCAGAATCTCTGAAAGGGATAGCTTTTCACCGGAGACCAAGCGGGAAAGCGGCTGGCCTTCGATATATTCCATAGCGATGAAGACTTTCTCGCCTTGTTCTCCTACTTCATAGAACGTGGCGATATTGGGATGGGAAAGCATCGCCTGGGCGCGGGCCTCGTGCACGAACCGCTGGCGGGATTCCGGGTCGGAAGCTTTGTCGGAGGAAAGAAACTTCAGCGCCACCTTGCGGCCCAAGCTGGTATCCTCGGCTAAATAGACCTCCCCCATCCCCCCTTCGCCTAACTTTTCGAGAATCTTGTAGTGGGAAATAGTTTGGCCGAGCATATTATTGGTTCATCCGGTCATTTATCCATTTTTTCATTGATTCGGAAGGCACACTTAAATATAACCTCCACCTCGACAAGAGAAAAGACAAATCGCCTTCCCGCCTCATCTCCCCTTGAAAACAAGACCCCGCACAAACTCCCACATCACAAAAACCTCCAGCCCAAAAGCCAAGAAGCCCAAATACCCCAGCACCGGCATCTCGAAAATTTTCACGTCACTCAAAATCGGCACGCTGTAAATCCATTTTGCTTGGGCCCAATAGTTCCAGAACTCCCAGAGCATACCGCAAATAAACCCTGAAAGCATTAAGGTTAGAAAAAGTTGCAGTCTGCCTTGTTTAAACTCCGCAATAAAAGAGGGTCTTCCCCTACGAAAATTGAGCGGGTCGAGGAGAAAGATAAAACCGGTCCAGACCAGAAACGCCCACCAGCGGGAAGGAAAAATAATTGGCACAAGCAAGCATATTACGCCAACGGCCATCAAAAAATTCCGGGTTCGGTTGGAGAATTGGAACGCGCGAATCCTCGCTTTTTCAAAAAGCCCAAAAGCGGTCAAAAGCTGGTTGGTCTCCAGAATCGCCGGCCAGATGGTGGCAAAAGACCAGGCATACCCAAAAGTTCTTACAACAAGATTTTCCGGCAACCCAACATAGTGCCAATTTTTGATGAAATAATTGTATCCTTCAAAAACAAGCCAGAGAACTATCGAAACCGGTAACATAAAGAGAAACTCCGTGCGCCGCCGGGTCAGATACGAATCGCCCACTATTCTAAAAACCGAAGCATCCACGAAAAGAATGTAGCCGCTCCAAACAATCGGCGTAAAGAATTGCCCGATTAGCTCGATTCCAGAGAAAAGCAGAATCTCGGCAAGGACAATAGCCGTCAATCCGAGGTAGCCATAAATTGGAAATCGTCGAGAAATCAGATTTAAAGACATATCGGGCCCGACCCAATATACCCACGTTTCAAAGATGTGGTCAACCTGCACGGACCCCTTAACAATTGATTGTAATTCCTTTCCCGGTTAGTTATATTCTCTTTTGGCCAGCGCGTAAGATGGGAAAAACAACGACAGTAGCATCAAAACCGGCTCCGGTTCAACCCGGAGAAAAAGAAAAAGTGCGGGCGCAGAGCGCCAGCAAAAACCTTGCCAATGGCCTCGGCTCTCCAGTCTTGAAGTTTGCCCGACGGGTTATTGAAATGGAAGCCTCGGCTGTTTCTCAATTGGCCAAACGGCTAAACGGCCAGTTCGAAGAGGCCGTGGAGCTCTTGCTCAAGTGCAAAGGCCGGGTTATCGTCACCGGCCTGGGCAAATCCGGCATAATCGGCCGTAAAATAGCCGCCACACTCTCCTCGACCGGAACGCCCGCTTTATTTTTACACGCTTCAGAAGGCATACACGGTGATTTGGGCCTGGTCAAAAAAGGGGACATGGTCATCGCTATATCAAAATCCGGCTCCACCGATGAAGTTTTTCAACTTTTCCCTATTTTTCGCCGTTTTGGCGTGCCGGTGATTTCGATAATTGGCAATCCCCGTTCCCCAATGGCTGAAAAAAGCGACTTGGTTTTGGACGCTTCCGTCGAAGAAGAAGCCTGCCCAAATAATTTGGCCCCGACATCTTCCTCCACGGCGGCTTTGGTGATGGGGGATGCCTTAGCATTGGCTATACTGGAAGAGCGCAACTTTTCTCCTGAAGATTTCGCCCTGCTGCACCCCGGCGGCAGCTTGGGCAAAAAGCTCTGGATGAAAGTGGAAGATTTAATGCACACCGGAGACGATATACCTAAAGTAAAACCGGACACTCCAGTCAAAGAAGCGATTTTGGAAATGACCTCCAAACGACTCGGGGCCACCACCATCGTCAACGAAAAAGAGGAACTGTTGGGCATCTTCACCGACGGCGACCTGCGCCGCCTGGTTGAAAAAAAACGGGACTTTATGGAGCTGCCCGCTTCGGAAGTGATGTCGCCAAATCCCAAAACCGCCAAGCCGGACGCTTTGGCCGCGGCTGCTTTGAATCAGATGGAAGAACATAAAATCACCGTTCTGGCGGTTGCCTCCGGCCGCAAACTGGTCGGCATGCTGCACCTGCACGACCTCTTAAAAGCCGGCGTTATTTGATGAAATATGAAAAAGGCCCTCTTCTTATCAGCAGTTTTTCTCAGCCTGCTTTCCGGCTGTCAAAAGGAAACGCCAAACGTTCTGCCCAATCCGACTCCCTCCGAGCCGGAAGAAGTCTCGATTAAATCAACGATTATTTTAAGCAACAAGGGAATTTTGACTTCGCAGATAAACGCCGACACCATCCTGCGCTTTTCGCAGGATGACGTACGCCACCTTTACAAGATCAATGCCTATTTTTACGACACGTTGGGCGCCGAACAGGCCCACGTCATCGCCGACTCCGGCACCGCCAACGAAAAAACGCAGTATGTTCAGCTCTGGGGGCACGTAAAAGTCGCCTACGCCAACGGAACAAAAATCGATGGAGACTCCCTGAAATGGGACCAGCCCAATCAAAAAGTGACTACCGAAGGGTTTGTCAAAATTGTCAAAAAAGACGGCTCGGTTTTACTTGGCGAAGGACTGACGACCGACCCGGAATTCACCAGCTACCGATTGAAAAGCCCGTATGGCTCGGTTAAAATTCCGGAAGAGGAGACCAAATGAACGAACCGGCAGCTGTCGCTACAGCAACTAACGGCAAAAAAGTCCTGCGCGGTAGGGATTTGGTGAAAACCTACTCCGGCCGCCGGGTTGTCGATGGCGTTTCCATTGAGGTCGACTCCGGCGAAGTGGTCGGGCTTTTAGGCCCCAATGGCGCCGGCAAAACTACTACGTTTTATATGGTTATTGGCTTTATACAGCCCGAAGAGGGAAAAGTCCTTTTTGGAGAATCCGATATCACTCGTCTCTCAATGGCCCGCCGCGCCCTCTCCGGCATTGGCTATTTAGCCCAGGAACCTTCCGTTTTTCGCAAATTGACCGTTGCCGAAAACATCCTGGCCATTCTCGAAATCCGTATTAAAGATAAAAAAGAACGCAAAAAACGAATGGAGCAGATTCTGGAAGAGTTGGCAATTGCCAGATTAGCCAAACAGAAAGGCTTTTCCCTTTCCGGCGGCGAGCGCCGCCGGGTGGAAATCGGCCGCGCCTTGGCCGCCGACCCGCATTTTTTGCTTTTGGACGAGCCATTTGCCGGCATCGACCCGATAACCGTGGAAGAAATTCAAAAAATCGTTTCCCAGCTCAAAGCCAAGGGGCTGGGACTTTTGATTACCGACCACAACGTCAGCGCCACTTTATCCATCACCGATCGTGCGTATATTATATGTGACGGAAAGATTTTAACCTCCGGCACCTCGGAGTTTTTAGCCTCCGACCCGGAGGCCCGAAAAATTTATCTGGGAGAGAAGTTTAGGTTAAATTAAAAGCCTTTTCCTGCCGAAACTAAAGGTGGGGAGCAAATATGAACGATTACGGAAGACCAACCTTAGGATTAAGAGTCGGACTTAGGCAAACCATCGCCCCCCAGCTTATTCAGTCCCTGAATATGCTGACCGTACCGATTTTAAAGTTGGAGCAGATGCTGCGCCACGAGCTTCAAACTAACCCCTTGTTGGAAGAGGACTTGGAGGCAACCACCGAGCCCGAATTGGACTTGGAGGCCCCCGCCGAAGAGAAAGAGCCGGAACTTCCTTCCGAAAACGACAAAATCGACTGGGATGCCTATTTGCAGGAAAACGACGAGGTCTTTCATCCCAAATTTGAAAGGGAGGCAGCCCAGGAAAGTCTGGAGCACACTTCCGCCACCGAAAAAACCCTTTACGAGCATCTCTTAGACCAGCTCAATCTCTCCAAGCTTTCACTGGAAGAACGTCAGATTGGCCAGTTCATTATCGGCAACATTGATGAAAACGGCTTTTTGACGATGTCCACGGACGAAATCGCCGAGGCTTTGCAGATAGATAAAGAACTGGCCGCCCGAATGGTTGATCAGATCCAGCATTTCGACCCGCCCGGCGCGGGCGCCCGCGACTTGAAAGAGTGCCTGTTGATTCAACTGCGCGAACGGGGCGAAGATGAATCTTTGGCCTATGTAATCGTCGAAAAATATTTGAGCGATTTAGACAAAAAAAGCTCCTTCCAGCTAGCCAAGCTCTTGCACACCTCGCCCGAGCGTATTGAGGAAGAAATGCAAATCATCCGCTCTTTATCCCCCCACCCGGCGATGGGCCGCTTTACCAAAGCGGCAATGCCGGTCGTGCCCGATTTGGTTATCGAGCGCGTGGGAGATGAACTGGTAATTTTCCATAACGACAAATATGTCCCGCGTTTGCGAATTTCCTCCGCCTATAAAGAGATGCTCAAGCGCGGCTCGTCCAGCTCCAAAGAAGACAAAAACTTCATCAAGGAAAAGTTTATGCAGGCCCGCTGGCTGCTAAACGCCATCAACCAGCGCCGGGGCACGATGATACGGGTGATGCAGGCCGTGGTTGAAGAGCAAAAGGAGTTTTTCGAAAAAGGGGAGGACTATTTAAGGCCTTTGACTATGGAAGCAGTGGCGCAAACGTTAGGCCTGCACGTCGCCACTATCTCCCGCGTGGCCAACGGCAAATACGTGCAAACCCCGCAGGGGGTATACGAAATCCGCCGTTTCTTCAACTCCGGCCTGATCAGCGATACCGGCGAGGACCTCTCCAAAATAAAAGTCAAACAGCGCCTGGCCGAAATCATCAAAGCCGAAGACCCGGCCAATCCGCTTTCCGACCAGGAAATCTTCGCCAAGCTGAAAACCGAAGGGATTCCTCTGGCGCGCCGGACGGTGACTAAGTATCGCGAAGAAATAGGTATCCGCGCCGCCCGCTTCCGCAAAAAAGCGCCAACCAACGGGACGGACCCGATCAACAATCCAGAACCAGATCGGCCATCTCCGGCAACCCCCGAAACTGGCACACCTCCTCCATTAACTAAAACTCCTTTAAATCTCAATCCCGACTGGGAATAGCTTAAAAAAAATTCTCTTTTTAGCTTTTAGTTTTACTTCATTTTTTTCCTCCTTTTATTGTTTTTTCTTTTCTTAGTAATTTCTTCACCCAAAGCCTGTCTTTTGGGAAAGGAGAGGAGGGCAGGCCCATCGGTCTGCCCCTACAGCCTTTCCTTTTTTGTTTCTTTTCTCGAGTTCTGTGTGTGCGGGATTGAAGCATCGTTTAATTTAGGAGCAAGGCCTTGGCCTGCTCTTTGTTCTTTCAGCTTGCCCATTTCTCTGGTCTGCCCTTGACGCGCAGGCAAGCGGCGCGTTCGCGCGGCGTTTTTAAGCCCTTGCTTATTCCCTCCCCTACAATGAAGGGGGAAAGCTGGGCAGGTTTGGTCCTACACGGACTTGGGTTTAACCCTCGAGGGTTGGGAACCTACTTGGTATATTTACTCTTGGAGGGAGAAGGAGTCGACAATCCTTTATCCTCTTTGAGATCAATCCCACACACACATCCCTCTACTAATAGTCGGCCATCGGTTTTTGCCTCAAAAAACCTACAGATTTTGTAATCTCACTTTTGTATCCCACGTAACCATATGGGCATATTGCCATACGCCCTTCCCCAATTATATTGTCATTGAATTTGTAGGGGCACGATATATCGTGCCCGTTTCCCTCTCCATCAAATGGAGAGGGACGGAAGGGTAAGGTTTGTATTTGTAGGGGCGGGTTCTTTTTATCCCGAGCAAAGCCGAGGGAAAACCCGCCCGGTGGGTGGAGATGGGTGGTTAAACAAACAATAAAGGAGGACAAAAATGGACAAGAAACAATTGATTGCCGGGCTGAACGCCGATATGAACCGCGAGCTGGAAGCGGTGATGCGCTATATGCTGGAGGCCGCGATTATGACCGGCTTTGGCGGGCACGAGGCGCGCGAGGTTTTCGAGGCGGAAGTGACCGACGAGTTGGGCCACGCCAAATTGCTTGCCGATAAAATCGTGGCTCTGGGCGGCAAGCCGGAGGTCAAACCGGCCTATCCTACCCCGATTTACGACGCCAAAAAGGCGTTGCAGCGCGAGCTGAAAATGGAGCGGGAGGCGGTCAAGCACTATATGGAACGGGTGAAGGAAGCGAACGAGGCCGGCGAAATCGGCTTGAAGGTGAAATTGGAAGAATTGATTGCCGACGAAACCGGCCACGCGGAGGAGATTGAACGGTTGTTGGGATAGTAGATACTTTCTTTCAAGAGTCCGCCTCTCGGCGGGCTCTTTTTTTGTATGAAATCGCTCGCCCTTGACTTATCCAAACGCTACCGCGCCTACACGCTTTCCGCTATTGACGGCTTGGCGGAGGAGGATTTTCACTTCCGCCCCAAAGAAAAAGCAGAAGCAAACTCCATCGCCTGGATTTTGTGGCATCTATCGGAGGTTACCGATTGGTTTATGTGGGGAGTCTTAAAACAAGAGCCGACTTTTCCCTTCGGCCATTCACACTTGAACCATCCCGCAGATAAGCCGTATCCTTCCTCAAAAGAACTTTTGGACTACTTTGAAAAATCTCACCGGCGCTATTTGGACTGGCTGGAAAAGGTGGAAATAGCGGATTACGAGGCGAAAGTGGAAATCCCCGGCTTTGCCTCTTCGAGCTGGAGCTATCTGCTTTTGGTTTTGCCCATTCACGAGCGCGGCCACGCCGCCCAGATTCGCTACATCCGCCGGCTTTTGGGCAAACCCCTGCCGGACACCAACGCCCGGAACATCTACAAAAACTGGCCGGGGCAGAGGTAAAATTCTATCGACATCTGACAAATAATCAGATACTTTTAATCAGATACTTTCAATAGAGAGATGGAAGAACAACAAAGAAAAAAGGAAGTGTGCTATCTATGCGGAAGTGCTAATCCAGACACCCGCGACCATGTTGTTCCAAAGGGTTTGTTTGACTCACCTGGTCCTTCAAATCTAATTACTCTACCAGCGCATTTTAGTTGCAACAATCCGATATCTAAAGACGAGGAGTTTTTTCGTTTTTTTGTGTTAACAGGACAGGACGAGCTTCCCGTGGCCAAAAAGCTGTGGCAGGAAAAAGTACTACTCTCCTCTTTTCAAAGGAGTCCCAAGTTTAAACAAATGCTAAAATCGAAGATTAGACTTACACCTGTGAATACAGTGGGCGGCTTATATTTGGGGGAAGTTCCATTTTTCTATGCCGAACAACTTCGAATTGATGCGGTTTTGAGAAAGATTGTCAAAGGACTGTTTTACCATCATAATGAAGCCCGTTTAGAGGGCACAATCCGTATTCTTACGCATGATATTTACAACCATGAAAATTGGGTAAAAATAGAAGATTTACTGGGTGGGGAACTTGGAGAGGGGGTTTTCAAATACCGGTTCGTTCCCAACAAAAGCAACCCTCACAACTCGACATGGTTGCTTGTGTTCTATAATAAACATTTGTTCATTATCGAAACCAAAGCAGAAAACCAAATGTCGAACGCCTAATTACCCTTGAGCTTCCCTCTGGATTTATTTTTCCATCGGTTTTATATTTTATAGCGATATGGAAATTACCTATTTTCCCAGTTTTGATTTAACCGTCCCATCAAAGAGAATTTTGTTATTAACTGTAAGACTATTAGTTTTGGTTTTTCTTTTTCTTGCTGGAACTTCGCTCGCAGCCAAAGCCCAAGAATCGCTCCCGGTACTTGTAAAGCAGATCAAGCCATCTGTCGTTACGGTTATCACGTATCATTCGAAGGGGGAAGTGCTCGGCCAGGGAAGCGCCTTTTTTATTACACCTACTCAAATAGTATCCAACCGGCACGTCTTTGAAGATGCCCATCGTGCAGAAGTTAAAACAGCCGATGGCAAAACTTACCCCATCCAAGGAGTAGTTGCAGAAGATAAAGATGGCGACTTGATCCAACTTCTCGTTAGCATTCCAGTATCCGAAATAAAACCCTTAAAGGTTGCTAAAGCGCTTCCCCAAGAGGGAGAAAAAATTATTGTAGTTGGAAGTCCGTTCGGATTAGAACAGAGCATATCTGATGGAATTGTATCTTCTGTTCGTAAAATACCCATCTTTGGTGATATCATCCAAATCACCGCTCCAATTTCGCCCGGCAGCAGTGGAAGCCCGGTAGTAAATTTAAGGGGAGAAGTAGTTGGGATTGCCACCTTATATTTTCGTGAAGGACAAAATCTAAACTTTGCTATTTCCGCACAAAAACTGAAGAACTTAATTGTCAAAAATGTTCAGAAGCTTTCCGTTTGGACAGCCAGCTTGCCAAAGAAGAAAATTGCCTCAAAGAAATATAAGTACGATCTCACATCCCTTCTTGGAAAAACTCTCGATAATACAGATCTTATGAACTTTATGATAAGTCTCAATGAAAAACCTGACCCTTACGAGCCAGAGTTTGATACTCTGAGGTATTATATATCCTTTAAAGAAAATGGTATTTCTCTTCTATTTAAGCGAGACGAATTATCAACAATATTTCTGTACTCTAAAGGTCACTATGGTTTTCAACAATATAAAGGTAAAATACCAAGCGGTGTGGCTTTTTCTGATGATAGGTTAAAAACAAATACAAAACTGGGGCTTCCTTCACAATCTGGAGGCGGCGGAGCTTCTAAAATTGACAGTAGACAAATCCCTATTTGGGATAAGTGGCGATTTCCCAGATATATCGTACACGTACAGTATTATAACGATGGTAAAGTACAAGCGGTTACAATTATGCAAGATGATGTGGAAGGAAAATAACTTTTTATTGGTTTTTCTTCTTACGATCAAAACTTCCCTCTGGATTTAATCTTCTAACCGTTTAATATTCCCTCTCGGTATGGAAATCAACTCTTCCGCCAGTTTCAGCTTGACCGTCCGGGTGGAGCTGGAGCACAAAGCCGGGCGGCTGGCGGCCCTGCTTTCGGCCGTTGCCAAAGTCGGCGGCGTCATCGGCGCTTTGGTTCCGGAACAGGCATTGGACGAGGATGACATCGTTCCTTCGATTTTCCACCCGCAGGTGGCGGAAGCGGTGCGGCAGGCGGCCGTCCGCACCGGCGTGGCCCGGCAGTTCAAAAAAACGCCGGACGCCCTCGTCGGCTGACCCGTACTCTTTCCAGATAAACAAATAGCTTCGGGAAAGATATCTGGTATATTGAATCGAATGGAGTATATATGCAAACCATAGGCGATCCAAAGTTGGTGCTGGTCGGTTGGGACAAAACGATAGTCGAAATTGTGCAGCGCCTGCGGGAAGAATTGGCCAAAATCGACGCAAACATTGTGGAAACCATCGGCCGAGCCACCATTGATTACAAGCGCAAAGAGCTTTTTGCCTACATCTGGCCCTATAAGGAAGCGGTCAATTTGGGTTTTCATATCGGCGGCGGGATGGCCGATCCGAAAAAAAGACTTCAGGGTTCGGGCAAATACAACCGCTACTTCCGAATTTCCAAGCTGGAGCAAATCGACAGCTATGTGACCGATATGGCCAAAAAGGCCTGGTCTAAGGATTCCTGATTTAAATGGCTCTTTTTTCTTGGGGCCGGTCAGACAAAAAACTTTCCGCCCAAGAAATCGTTTCCAGCCTACCCGGCTCCTGGTCCGGTCCCGGCAAAATCTACACTCCAGCCGGAATCCAAAACTACCGTGCGGAATTAACACTAGTGACCGTAGGGGCGATTCACGAATCGCCCGCTTTTTCCGGCAAGATGATTTCTTTCTTCTCTTCCGGCTCGAACTTAGAAACGCCAATCGATTTGAAACTGGAAAAGGAGATGTGGTCGTTAAGTTATGTCCAAACCAACGTGCACGGCACAGGCCAACTAACCGCCGGAAAGTTAGAGTTCCTGCAAAAAGACCCTGCCGGCAAATCGAGCGGGCGGACCCTCGAAATCTGGAATTTCCTCTCCCCCGACCATCTGTTCATCGAAAACTTTGTTTTAGACCCAAAAGGCGAACGTGAACCTTTTTTGAAAATAATGTTGCAAAAAACGTAGGGGCGAATCTTGCTCGCCCCGGGCGCAGTCGAGGGGGTATTCGCCCCAGGGCAGGCACAGGGGCCTGCCCCTACAAAAAACAAAACCTAATCCTCCGCTACCAGCACAAACTCCGTCTTCGGTGCCCCACAGGAGGGACCGCTTTCCGGCAACTCTTCCGATTCCTTGCGATGCCACTGTTAGCCGCAGCGGGTGCATTTCCACAATAGCTCACCGGCCCGTTCAGAAAGTTCTTCGGAAGGATTTTTATAGTCAGCCATATGTGCTACCCCGCGTCCTAAAATGTATTTCGTAGGGCGAACCTTGCTTGCCCCGAGCGAAACCGAGAGGTGTTCGCCCGTCCCTCTCCATTTTATGGAGAGGGATTAAGGGTGAGGTTATTTTTTCTTTTTCCTGCTCTCCTCCAGCGCCTTCTTCTTCAATTCTTCCCAATGTGCTATCCGATTTTTTATTTCCTTCTCAAATCCAAAATCAGTCGGCGTGTAATACTTTTTACCCTTGAGCGAATCCGGCAAATGATCCTGCACTACAAAATGTTCTTCGTAATTGTGCGCATACTTGTATCCCGCTCCATAACCAAGAGATTTCATCAAGAGCGTCGGCGCGTTGCGGATATGCAAAGGCACCGGCTCCGCTTTGGTCTTTTCCACGTCTTCCGCCACCTTGCCAAAAGCATGGTAAACGGCGTTCGATTTGGGTGCCGTAGCCAGGTAAACGCAGGCCTGCGCCAGAGCCAATTCCCCCTCCGGCGTGCCTAAAAAATGGTAGGCATCCTTGGCCGCCAGGCAAACGGTTAGCGCCTGCGGGTCGGCATTGCCGATGTCTTCCGAAGCCATCCGCACCAGGCGCCGCGCCAAATAAAGGGGGTCTTCGCCCGAGGCCAGCATCCGCGCCAGCCAGTATAAAGCCGCATCGGGGTCGGAATCGCGCACCGATTTGTGCAAAGCCGAAATCAGATTGTAATGTTCCTCCCCCGCCTTATCGTAGCGCAAAGCCTTCTTTTGCGCCGCCTTTTCGACCACCTCCGGCGTTATTTCGCCGTTTTGGCCGATGATGTTCAAACAAAAATCCAATAGCGAAAGAGCTATGCGGGCGTCGCCGTCCGAAAAAATGGCCACCCGCTCCAGCGCTTCGTCGCTGGCTTTCAGGTTATGCTTTCCAAGCCCGCGCTCTTTATCCGAAAGAGCCCGTTTTACGATGGCTTTAACGTCATCGGTGGTTAATTCTTTCAAAACAAAAACCCGGCAGCGCGAAAGCAGGGCGGAGATGACCTCAAAGCTTGGGTTTTCGGTCGTGGCGCCCAGGAGAATGATGACCCCTTTTTCAACGTACGGCAAAAAAGCATCCTGCTGGGCCTTGTTGAAACGGTGGATTTCATCGATGAATAAAATCGTTTTCTGCCCGTACATCACCTGCCGTTTTTCAACGTCAGCGATCACGTCTTTGATTTCTTTGATGCCGGAGGTCACCGCCGAAAAGCGCAAAAACTCCGCCTTGCTGTTTTGCGCAATCAAATAAGCCAGGGTAGTCTTTCCGCTCCCCGGCGGGCCCCAGAAGATGGCGGAAGACATTTTATCGTGGATAATGGCTTCGTAGAGCGGCTGGCCTGGGGACAAAAGATGTTTCTGTCCGACAAACTCATCCAAATTCTGCGGCCTGATCCGGTCCGCCAGCGGAGCAAATTCGGAAACTTTGTACTTCTCTTTCGGCTTTTCAAAAAGGTCGGTCATAGTAAGCCCTGCGCTCAAAACATAGCTGAATTAGAGGGCAAAATCAATCAGGATTAAATGCAGGGACACAATATATTGTGCCCCTGCGGGAGCATTTTTTGTAGAGACGAACTGTCGTTCGCTCTTTTCCTCTCCATTCTATGGAGAGGGAATAAAAGGGTGAGGCGGCAGGGATGGAATGTTTTCCGCCGACTTTACCACCAAATCATATCCAAAAACGGTCGCTATCGAATCCGCTAATCTTTCCTTGGCTTTTTCGAAATCTGTTTTTTCTTTCAATTCAATTTCAAGATTGGTAACCGGATCGGAAAGTCCGCAGGGCACGATAAGCGAAAACCAGTCCAGCGTTGTGGAAATATTAAGCGCCAAACCGTGAAAAGTAATCCAATTGCGCACCGCCACCCCCATAGCGCAGATTTTTTTGCCGCCTACCCAAACCCCGGTCTTTCCGGAAATTCTTTCACCTTTTAAATGATATTTAGCCAGAAAATGAATGACCGATTCTTCCAGTTCGCGCAAAAATCGGTGCAAATCACGTCCTCGCCCGGTTAAATCGGCAATCAAATACGCCACCAGTTGCCCCGGGCCGTGAAAGGCGATATCTCCGCCGCGGGTGATGTTGAAAATTTCAACACCGCGACGAGCTAGCTCTTCTTGTGAGGCAAGCAGGTGTTCGGCTTTTCCTCCCCGGCCAAAAGTGATAACCGGCGGATGCTCGACCAAAAAAAGAGTGTCGCCAATTTTTCCTTCAGTCCGTTGGCGAACGGCCTCTTCCTGCCCCGCCAGGGCGGGGGCGTAGGGGAGTTGGCTCCAATCGATGATGGTGAGTTCTTTTGACATAAAGCCTTCGCCTTGTCATGCTGAGCGAAAGCGAAGCATCTGGGTTGGGCCGGGAGAGCCCCCTACCACTCCCAGATTCTTCACTCCGTTCAGAATGACAGCAGCATGAAATTCCGGCACATTAAAAACTGGAAAAGCATTATCGGTGTTTCACGCGACATACTCAACTCCTCAAACATTAGTCATCATCCATTCCCAGGGATTTTCCAAATAGTTGATGAGCCGCCGCAAAAACTGCACGCCGATATGCCCATCCACGAGCCGGTGGTCTAAGGACAGCGAAAAAGTCATCATATCCCGGATGACAATTTGGTCGTTGCGAACCACCGGGCGCTTCTGAATCATATGCACACCCAAGATAGCAACTTCGGGATGGTTGATAATTGGCGTGGAGGCCAGAGCGCCGAACATTCCGGCGTTGGTCACGGTGAACGTTCCGCCTTGAATTTCATTTAGCGTCAGCTTGTCGGAATGCGCTTTTTGCGAAAGCCCGGCGATTTCGGCCGCCAGTTGAAGCACGTTTTTTGTATCGGCGTCTTTGATGACGGGAACGATTAGTCCCGAATCGCGCCCGACCGCCACGCCGATGTTGTAGTATTTTTTATAGACGATTTTATCTCCCACAATGGAGGCGTTGACCACCGGAAATTCCTTTAAAGCAAAACAGGCCGCTTTGATAATGAAGGGAAGGTAGGTCAAATTGACGCCGTATTTTTCCTGAATCTGGGACTTATGCTTTTGACGTAATTCGACCAGGGAAGTAAAATCGCATTCGTCAAAAGTGGTATAGTGCATTGCCGTCTGTTTGGACTTGACCATATGGTCGCCGATGACCTTGCGCACGCCGGCATACGGAACCACTTCTTCCCGCGGACCGGTAAGACGAGTCAAAGGCGAAGTCGGTATCGGCTGTTTGGGCGCAGCAGGCGCTGCCGCAGATGGAGCCTTCTTGCCGGAAGCGATAAAAGCCTCCACATCTTCTTTGGTGATTCTTCCACCGCCGCCAGTGCCTTTGATTTGCGTCAAATCAATGCCATATTCGCGCGCCAAGCGTCGCACAGCCGGAGAAGTTCGCACTCCTTTTAAGTCATCTTCCTCGGCCGCTGGTGTCGCCACTGGAGCTGAAGGGGTAAAAGTTGCCGCCGCATCCGAATGCGTGGCCGAAACTCCACCGCCGTTCCCCTTCAAATATTTTTCCGGTATCGCCTCGCCTGCCGAATCGAGCAAAACGCCAATTTCCGCACCGATGGGAACAATCGTCCCTTCCCCAACCAAAATTTTTCCCAGAACGCCGGATTTATGTGCCGGGATTTCGGCGTTGATTTTGTCGGTCATTATCTCCACCACCGGCTCGTCTTTTTTGACCGGGTCGCCCTCTTTTTTCAGCCATTTGCCGATGGTCGCTTCCACCACGCTTTCCCCCATCTGTGGAATTACGATATTGGTCGCCATTACTCCTTCCTTTCGACTTTGCTCAAGATCTTCGACCTTTCTTATCTTATTAAATCAAACTGCCAAACTTTGCCAGCCAAAGATAAAAATTTAACCTTGCAAGGCAATAGCAAAGACGATGCAAATGGCGGTTCGTCCCAGCAGGGGTCAATGAGTCGAACCATTTGCTTCTCTTTTGTAAAAAAAATCGTCTAACCTACAAAAACCTAAACCGCCCAGAGCAAGCGGGCGGCCTTGGCCACGTCTTTGGGTTTTACCCAAAAGATGGCCCCGTAGCGGCCGGCGGCGGCGGAAACCCCATCCAGAGCGATCACGTTGACTTTCGCTGCCGCCAGTTTGGAAAGAATCTCCGCCAAAGCGCCGCTGCGGTCTTCCCCTTGAACCAAAAAAACGGCTTTGCCGGTGCCGACTTTAATACCGGCACGCCTTACCGCTTGTTGAAAGGCCAAGCCATCTTCCGGGATGAAATCCATCTGCGCCCTTTTGCCGGCAGGAAAACCGCTGAAAGCCAAAAGATTTACGCCGGCATCTTTCAGCGCCCCCAAAAGCCGCGCTCCTTCCCCCGCCTTGTTGGCCGCCATCACCTTAAAGTAGCTCACCTTGCGAATCGTATCTGCCATAATTTCTTCCTCCTTCTCGGCAAGAATACAAAAGAATAAGAAGTTGGTCAATCGCCCAAATAATCATAGAAAGCCGCAACAAAAAAACCGGGCTTGAAACCCGGCTTTTGTCAGAGATTTTTCTACTAATCTCCAGTCTCTTTATGGTGAGCTTTGCCTGCCCTGAGCTTGTCGAAGGGTCGAACCATAATCTCTGTTTTATTTCGGCCAGACGATTTTGTCGATGGCCAACTGGGTAAAATCCTGGCGATGGCCCCGTTTGCGGCGATATTTGGTGCGGCGCTTGAACTTGAAAACGATGATTTTCGGGTCTTTACCCACGTCGGCGACGGTCGCCTGAACCTTGGCGCCCTCCACGTAGGGACGGCCAACCACTAACCCCTGCTCGCCGGAAAGGAGCATCACTTTGTCGATTTCCACTTTGTCTTCGAGCGCAGCTTCCAGCTTGGGTACTTTTATCTTTTCCCCTTCTTCCACTCTAAACTGCAACCCGCCAATTTCAACCAATGCGTACACACATCCTCCGTTTAAGGTTTCCCAATATATCCTTTTTTGCCTTTTCGTCAAGGACAGAAAAAAAGCCGAATGTACAGTTTCTATACATAGGTAACAATATTCAACGTCTTTAACTAAGGGAATTACACTTCTTTTTCAGGAGTTTTTGGGGTTATGGCTCCTTTGGGAGAAAGAAAGGAAGCCAACCCCTTCTGGCGCCCCGACCAATCGGGGCGAAAGCCCCCTCGCACTCTGAAGAGTGCGCCAAAGAAAGAGCTGGTTTTAGGCGGCATCGGGGCCTGGGCTTTTCTTTCTGGTTCTCTCCTTGAGCCCGCCGTGGCGGGTTATCCGTGTCTGGAAACTGTAAAAAAAAAGCCGAAAGGCGCTTGACAAAATCGAAAAATTTAGCAAATTAAGGCCGGGGGAGAAAAAGAAAATGGACCTTAAGGGGTTAAAAAAACTAAGAAAAGGAGTTGGAATGTTGACAGCCATTGTTTTGTACCCAAAAAAGATAGCCGCCTTAATTTCCTTGGGACTGATTTTTTCTGCTTCCCTGGCTATCGCCCGACCTAATTTTAATATGACCCTTCTCTCCAGCCGCGCAATCTCCGATATTCGCGGCTGCTGGGGGTATGTAGACCCGGGCACCCAGAGAGAGTATGCCTTAATGTGTGCCGGCAATAGGCTCGAAATCTGGAACGTAACCACTCCCGCTTCTCCGGTTTTGACCAGAACCGTCACGGCCACCGGCGGAGAGCTAAAGCAAATCCGTCCCTATTCGCATTATGTTTTCGCAGTTAACCAGAGCGTGGTTGCCTTGCAGGTGATTGATATGGCCCAAATCGCCACCAACCCGGCCGCCGTCACCACGGTGAAGAATTTTAACGTCCCGGGTAGCAGCGGCGCCCACGCCTTGCACATCGACGGCAACTACGCCTATCTGGGGATGAACGGCTCCGCCGACCCTTGGTGGATTGTGAATATCTCCGACCCCCTCAATCCGGTGGCCACGGGTAGTTATCTAACTTCCGTTTTAACCGGTTTCCGGCAATCTCACGACAGCTACGTGAGCGGGGACACCGCTTATGTAGCTTTTTTAGGCGCTGGCTTTTCGATTGTAGACATCTCCAACAAATCCGCTCCGGCCAAAATCGCCGACGTAAGCTACCCCAGTCCGATTTTGACCCATAACTGCTGGATTACCGAAGATCACAAATTTCTTTTCACAACGGACGAAGTCCCGAACGGCTTCATCCGGGTTTGGGACGTGCGCAACCCGGCAAGCCCGCGTCAGGTCGGCTCCTGGGCAGCCGGAGTAGCAGGTTCCGACGTACATAACGTGCAAGTGAAAGGGAATTTTCTGTATGCTTCGTATTACGGCGAAGGGGTTGAAGTTCTGGATATCGAAGACCCCACCCAGCCGGTCGAAGTGGGACACTACGACACCGACCCGGCCGGCGGAGGTTGTTGGGATTTTTTCAACTTCTTTCCCTCCGGCACCCTGGTGGCCTCCAACTTTTACGGTGCCAGCAACCCGGGAATGTTTCTTTTAAACTTTAATGGCGCCAAAGCCGCCAAAATCAAAGGAGTGGTGAAAAACCTGAACAACAATGCTCTTTTGATTGGAGTTTCTGTTCGGTTGCTGGACGTTGGCCGCCAGACAACCACCGATGTAACCGGCAGCTACCGCATCCGCAGCGAAGGGGGCAGCCGGACTTTGGAATTTTCGCGCACCGGCTTTAAAGCCGAAACCGTGGTGGTAAGCGTTAACTACAGCGACTCCGCCACCGTCAACGTCAACCTGCTGCCGCTCTACAACGGGATTCTAAACGGCCAAGTAACCGCAGCGGCGGACGGCAGTCCCCTGGCCGGCGTGCAGGTGGGGCTTTTGGGAGATGAAGCGTTTCAGGATATCAGCGACGGGTCCGGAAATTTTTCCGTTGATCCCCTTCCCACCGGCCAGCCGATTCAGGTTGCCACCGCCCTGTGGGGTTATCGGCAGGCTCTCGGTACTTTTACCCTCTCTCCCGGAGTTCCCCAAAACACTTCCTACCAGCTTTCCCCGGGATACAGCGACGATTTTGAATTTAACCTCGGCTGGTCAACCTCGGCGCCCGATGACGATGCCTCTTCCGGCTTTTGGGAAAGAGTGGAGCCGATTGCCGCCTTTAACTTCAGCAATTTCCAAACCCAGGCCGGCGCCGACCGCACCGCCGGTGCCGGGCGGCTCGCCTTCATAACCGAACAGGCCTGCCCTTCCTGCACCTACGACGACCACGATGTGGATGGCGGAAAAGTTACCTTAACCTCCCCCGTTTTCGATTTGACGGGCTTCAATAAACCCCAGCTTTCCTACTATCGCTGGCATAACAACAGCGGCGGGCAGAACCCCCAGCAGGATACCTTTTTCGTCGCTATTTCCAACGACAGCGGCCAGACCTGGACCAGTATCGAAAAATACCGCTTTTCCGGCACTACTTGGGCGCTCAAGCAGTTCCAGTTGCGCGGCCTATTGCCGTTCACAAATGAGATGTGCGTCCGCTTCGTAGCCACCGACCGGGGCGGCGTATCCACGGTGGAAGCCGGCGTGGACGATTTCAAAATCGTGGAAACTTTGGTTACCGGCGATATGAACGGCGACGGCCTGGCCACGCCCGCCGACATTGTTACTTTCCTAAACGCGGTTTTCCTGGGAAACCCAGCAATTCCAGTTGAGAACGGGGACTTTTCCGGCGATTGCCTACTGACCGCCGCCGATGTAGTTCTATTGTTTAATCATATCTTTTTGGGCGACCCCTTGACTTTGACCTGCCTGCCGTAAACTTTTCTCGGCACCAAAAAATCCCCTCGTTTCCGGGGGGATTTTTCATTTCATTGCTCCAAGTGATAACCCACCTCTTGAGTCCCCAAAAAGCTTGACTTTCTACATTTTATTAGTTTCCTTGCTACTGTCTGACCTGAGCCAGCTCTTTGGGTGACCCCCTTCGGACAGCTTTTAAGTAGAGAAAATTGAATATGAGGCACAGAAAAACAGCCGCAGTACTTGGTTGGGGAGTGGTGTTGCTCGTTTTTGGCGTGGCCGGGCCGCTTTTTGCTCGAGGCCCCCGGTGGCGGCGGGTGGATGTGGGGCAGGCAACTAATCCAATGCAGGCTGTTTACACCTATGATTCTCTTCACATCTGGGCTTCCACTTATTTCGGGGACGTTCTTTATACAAGAGATGGCGGGTTCAACTGGAGCAGCTTCACTTTGGGGAATGTCTGCTGTCCCGGACTCGATGGGGGGAGTACGGCCAAATCTTTTTTCTTCTTTGATACCTTAAACGGTTGGATTGCGGGACAGGCAAATAATGGCCCTCCCCCTGCAGGGAGTTTCCGGTTGCACACGAGCGACGGGGGAAATAGCTGGGCGATGCAATTGGATACGGGAACTAACTGGGGTGGTCAGATTCTTTTTTTGAACAAACGTAAGGGTTTTGACCTAATTGGACATGAGTGCAACTTCAGGGATTCCTTTCTGGTCACGAATGATTCTGGTAAAAGTTGGCAGATTAAAACCGCGGGAATCCCTGCCTGTGCCTTGGGTCGATTTCATTTTGTTGATTCTTTGAACGGTTGGGCCATTTCTTATCGCCCGGCACCAAACAACAACGCGATAGACCTGCTCCGAACACGCAATGGAGGAAACAGTTGGGCAGCCCTTTCGGTTTCGATTCCGGTGTGTGCTGGGGCTAAAATTTGGTTTCAGGATACGCTGAATGGCTGGATGTGGCATTGCAATCCCTTGCTATCAAACGTGGCCCGTTTTTCGCGAACTTCAGATGGAGGGATTACCTGGGACTCTCTTTCAGGTTTCAGCAGCGATTATTGGTTTTACGGTTTTGAGGCGGTGGACAGCGCACATATCTGGCTGGCCGGATCAAACGTCGGCTTCGCCACAGTTCAGTTTTCTTCCAATGGGGGGCGCAGTTGGATGGAACAGATGCCGGGAGTGGGAGACCCACTTTGGGGCTTGGATGTTTTCGACTCTTTGCATGCCTATGCCATAGGAGCGAATGGCTACGTTTACGTCTACTCTCCCCAGTTAATTGGAGATTTAAATCTCGACTGGGTTTTAAGTTCGGCTGACATTATTTTGATGCTCAACTATACTTTTTTGGGTATGCCGACTTCCGTTCCGCCGGCGGATATGGATTTTAATGCGGACTGCTCCGTAACCGCCGCCGATGTGGTCTTACTTTTGAACAAAACCTTTTTGGGCGACCCTTCACTGCAGTGGGGATGTGCTGTAAGTTAATCGCAAACCTTAAAACATACACAGAGGAGCAGTTATCAGGAACAATTTTAACTCCACGGACGGGAAGTAACTCGGCAGTTTAAAAAGCCGATCTCTTGGAACGGCTTTTTTTATTTGACTCCGTATCCCCGTATCCGAATCAACGCCTCCAACATAAAGCTTGACGAACCGCCCAAACCGGCTAACTTACAGTTGCGGTCAAAAGAGGGGAAAACAAGAAAAACAGTTTTGACCAAAAAGGAGCGACAATGCCCAGAGCCAAAGGTTTGAAAAAGACAACGACTCTTCTGCTATCACTATTCATACTTGCCGCGCCAAAAATTTTCGCCGCCACGGCTACCGGCGGCGAACCCCGAACCAGCCGCGCCGCCATATCCGCCGCCGCCCCGCTGACCAAACAGGCCTCCCATCGCAATACCACCCTCGGATTCACCGTCACCAATTACGGCACGATGGGAGCGCAGGGGGATGCCACACTGTTCGATTCCTTCGACGGTCAGGCCCTCGCTTCCTTTCAATTCCCTCTCGGAACAGGTATCGACTATCTTTTTCAGGGGGCTATCTGGGTGGGGGGGATAGTTAATGGTGACACTTTGGTCTCGGTCGGCAACGACGGCTGGGTGAATATCAAAGAAATCTTTCCTTCCTCAAACCTGGGAGAAGTGACCGCCCAGAGAATTAACGGCGCCGCCCAGGAAATAATTTTCAACTACTCCGACACCTTGAAAGACTCTACCGTTGCCATCCCCGACACTTCGGACGGCCGCCCGCACCTGCCTTTAAATCTATCCTTCCTGCAAAAAAGTTTCGTGATTAGACAAGGGGTAGGGGCCGATTCGTTCGTCATCATCTACCTGCGCCTGCAAAATATCGGCAGCGACCCGATTAGCGATATGTACGTTGGAACGCTCTTCGACTCCGACGTCGGCCACCCCAATACGGTCAATTTCTTCACTGACGATATGGCCGGCTTTGTCGATCCCACCCTGATTCCCGGAACAGCATTAGAAGGGGATATCGCCTGCATCTGGGACAACGACGGCGACCGCTCCGGCTCCAACTTCACCGCCACCAGCCCCCGCGGGGTGACCGGAGTTAAACTCCTCGCTTTATCCCAAACCATAACCCAAACCAGCTTCAATTGGTGGACCCCCAACGCCACTAATTCTCTGGACTGGGGTCCGCAGAAATCTCCGGGTCGCTTAAACTCCAACAACGGCCGTGGCCAGCCTTTGGGAGATAGAATGAAATATCACTATCTTTCCAACGGCGAAATCGATTACCCGCAGGTCACCGCCGCCATCAATCACACCGGCGACGGCTGGCTGCCGCCGCTCTCTTTAGGCGACGCCGTGGACATCGCCAACGGCTTCGATGCCCGCTATCTGGTATCCTACGGCTCTTTTAGCCTCCCCCCCGGCGACACCATCTCTTTAATTTTCGCCGCCGCCGTTGGGAAAAACCTGCACGTAACCCCTTTAAACTTTTCTAATAACCTTGGCTCAATCAACTCCAACTATCAGGATACCGCCAAAATCAACTCTTATCTGCGCGGGCTGGATTTCGGCAGTTTGCAGCACAATATCCACATCGCCGAAAGTCTGTATAACAACGGCTTTGTCCTGCCGCCGCCTGTCGGGGTGACCTTTCAGGCAATCAACAATCATACGGCCCGCCTTCTTTTCCCGGCCAATTCCGAACTGGAAAAAGGGTTTAACATCTACCGCGCCGCCAATTCCGGCGGCCCTTTTTCTCTGGTCAATGCTTTGCCGGCACCAAGCCCCAGCTACGACGACACCACTTTAACTGAAAGCCAGCCCTACTGGTATAAGTTTACCACTGTCTCGGTCAACGACCTCGAAGGGCCGCTAAGCAGCCTGCTCGGCCCGGTCATCGTCGGGCACCCCGGCGCTCCTTCGCCCTTGACCACCCGGCCCGATGCTGTGGGGAACATCCATCTTTTCTGGAAAATTCCGCCGGATAGCGACCTGTTGCGTTTCCGCATCTTTCGGACGTCGCTCGCCGATACGCTCAATTTCGTCCTGTTCGATTCCGTCTCCGCCACTGAAACCACCTATGTGGATGCCGGCTCGACCCCCGGCGAACGGTTTTCCTACAAAGTCAGCGCGCTGGATAGTTTCGGCCTGGAAACTCCCATTCCCAGCACCGTGCGCTCGATGCGCTTCGTTTTCGGCAACAAGCTGCTCTTGGTTAACCGCACCGGCCTGCCCACCCCGCGCCCGGCCTTTCGCGATACGATTGCCGGCTTTTACTCCGGCGCCTTGCGCCGCTACGATTTCGACAGCCTGAATTTAAAAGATGAAACCGCGCCGATACCCACCGGCATCCCCCCCGCTTTCGTTTCCACTAATCCGGTCCTTTACGTCCACTCCGCCGAGCTGCGCATTTTGGGCGGGAGTGAAAACCCCTCGTTTCTCTCCTATTTCACCGAATTTTTCAAAGCCGGCGGAAAATTGGTGATGGACGGTCACTGGCCGCTGGGTGGCGTTGGGACCTCTTTTTTAAAATGTCTTGCTTCCGACCCCGGTTTTACCGTCAATCAAGCGGTCTGGGATACGGTTAGAAACTCTTACGGCTTCGACTGTATTTTCCTGCCGAAAATTTTCCCCTTCGACACCAGCCTGGCCAACCGCACCTTTGCTTTCGCACAATCGGAACAGTCCGGTTATCCCAAGCTGACCGCCGATTCGGTCAAAGCCGTAGCCGGTTTGACCGCCTTTGTCGGCCCCTTTGCCTATCCTTATCCCACGGTTCCCAACGTCGGCTACTTCACCAACCGTGACGCTGCCGAAGATTTGTATTCTTTTGGTTCTTCGGTGGGCGGAAGCGACCCCAAAAACGGCCAGAGCGTGGCCAAAAAGCACACCGACCTGCTCTCCGGCGGCGGCTTTGTCTGGTTCAATTTCCCGCTTTTCTATATGCAGGAGGACTCTGCCAAGTTTGTAATTCGAAAGATAGTTGGCGGCTACGGCATCCCCGAAGTTTATCCCAAAGGAGATTTGGACCGAAATGGTATGCGCACCGCCGCCGACGTGGTCTATATGCTCAATTTCGTCTTTTTGGGCCTGCAGTTCCCGTATTTCTGCGCTGCCGAAGCCGACGTCAACTGCGACGGCGCCCCCACCCCCGCCGACGTGGTGCTGTTTTTGAACAACGTCTTTCTCAACGTTCCCTTGCCCTGTCTATAAGGAGAAATCTGCCTTTCCGTAGGGACAAAAACCTTGCTTGTCCCGATTTATTCCGCTTGCGTTCTCGTTCCGAGTGAAACGAGTGAAGAGCGCAGCGTAAACGAGCGTAGTCGAGGAAGCGAAGTCAAGGGAAGTCGAGGGGTGTTTGTCCTCCCTCTCCACCCTGTGGAGAGGGTTAGGGTGAGGTTAATTAATTCCCTCTCCTTATAGGGGAGGCCTGCCCGAGCCGAGCTCTGGGATCGGCCAGGGGTTAGGGAGGGGTCACTGGCACGGAAACGGCGTCCCCAAAAAAACCTTATTTAATTCCAGCACCACATCTGCGGCGGTCAAAATCCCATCGCAGTTGACATCACTCACGCTCAACGAACAATTACCCACTCCCAGAAAAACACAGTTCAGAATCAAAACCACATCCGAAGCGGTTAAATTCCCATCCCCATTCAAGTCTCCTCTGATAGCAACAAAGGGAGGGGTAATATTCTTGAAGATTGAAAACATCCAGTTGAACTCATGCACAACGGCTAAGTCTGGATCTCCATCCCCATCTAGGTCAGAAGCTGAAACGGAGATGGGATCTGTATCGGTTATATAATCAATTTTATTTGAAAACGTCCCATCTCCATTATTTCTTAGAATAGAAATAGCCCCATAGAATGACAAATTCGCCACTCCAAGGTCGGGATCCCCGTCTCCATCCAAATCGGAAGCAAAGACTGATATAGGGCTGTCTCCCGTGGGATAGTCAACACGGTTAGCAAAAGTTCCGTCACCGTTGTTCTTCAAAACGGAGATGCCGACATATCCATTTGTTACGGCCAAATCATAGTTTTCGTCTCCATCAAAATCAGCAACAAAAATTGAAACGGGGCTATTCCCTACCAGATAGTCAATTTTATTTGCAAAAGTCCCATCACCATTGTTCTTGAGAATTGAGACTGAATTACTACCGGCATTTGCTACAGCTAAATCAAAATCGTCATCTCTGTCTAAATCAGAGGAAAAAACCGAATAAGGATTTGTACCGACGGAATAATCAATCCGTTCAAGAAACGTCCCATCTCCACCATTTTTTAGTATGGAAACTGTTCCGCTACCGTTATTGGCTACGACTATCTCAGCGTCACCATCACCGTCTAAATCAGAGGCGAAAACCGATATAGCTAAATTTCCGGTGGGATAGTCAATCTTAGGTGCAAAAGTACCCTCTCCATTGTTCTTTAAGATGGAAACGGTGCCGTTATCATTTGAAACAGCCAGATCGAAGTCACCATCCATGTCAAAATCGGAAACGAAAACTGACCACGGCCGCCCACCGGTAGCATAATTAACTTTGGGTGCAAAAGCACCACTCCCATAGTTGCTTAAAATGGAAACGCTGTCAATATCTCTATTCGCAACCGCCAAATCAAAATCTCCGTCTCTATCGAAATCCGCCGAGGCAACTGAACGCGACCTCGCTCCTTTTGAATAATCTCGTCGAGCGGCAAAGCTCCCATCACCATTATTCATTAATACGGACGCTGTGTGGCCTCGATTGTCAGCTGTTGCTAAATCCTGGTCTCCGTCTCCATCAAAGTCGGCGGTTACCAAAGACGCGGGATGGCTACCCGTTCCATAAACAACCCAATCTGCAAATGATCCGTCACCATTATTTTTCAGGATTGTAACGCTGTTGCTGACGTAGTTAGAAGTAGCTAAATCGATATCCCCATCATTATCCAAATCAGCGGCAATAACTGAAAGAGGGGAGCTCGTCGGATAATCGACCCTAAGAGCAAAGGAACCATCCCCATTATTTTTAAAAACAGAAACTCTACTACTGTTGTAACTGGCTACAACCAAGTCAAAATCACCGTCACCGTCCACGTCCGTAGCTAAAATCTGATGAGGCATATCTAACACACCATAATCCACACGGTTAGAAAAAGTTCCGTTCCCGTTATTTTTAAGAACTGAAATGGTATCCGATCCCCAACTGGCCAGAGCCAAATCTTTATCCCCATCTCCGTCCAAATCAACAGCAAAAACTGACCATGGAGCACTTCCAATTTTGTAATCAACTTTCGGAGCAAAAGTTCCATTTCCGTTATTTTTCAAAACGGAAAAAGTGCTGTCTCCAGCGTTGGCCGCTGCCAAATCTTTGTCCCCATCCCCATCTAAATCAGCAGCAAAAACCGAATAGGGATAAAGCCCTGTTTTATATTCAACTCTTACGGCAAAGGTCCCGTCTCCAATATTTATTAAAACCGAAACAGTGGTATCATAATTATTAGCAGTTACTATATCTGGCTTATTATCACCGTTCAAATCAGAAACAAAAACGGCGCGAGGTCCTGCTGCAATATAATCGGCTTTTGGAGCAAATGCCCCATCTCCATTATTTTCCAGGACGGACACAGTATTTGGAGCCGAGTTTGCCACCACCAGATCCCGGTCTCCGTCCCCATCTAAGTCTGCAGCTGCCACCGACATCGGGAAATTGTTAACGCTATAACTCGTAGCAGCCTCAAAAACCGGGTCATAAGCAAAAAGGGTTATTGAAGATAAGAGAAATGCAAGCCAGATAAAACAAATCGTTTTAGGCATATCACCTTTCCTCTGACGATAAGAAGGTCAATCGCAAGCCCGAAGTCAAGCCCTATTTGCTCCAATCTTTGACATTCCTTGCCGTTTGGGTATTTTACTCTGCTATGACGGTTTTTTTACGGGGCCCAAAATAAATGAAACATATCCGCAACTTTTCGATAATCGCCCATATCGACCACGGCAAATCGACTCTGGCCGACCGGCTTCTGGAAGCCACGCATACGCTCGAAGCGCGCGAGATGAAAGAACAGGTGCTGGACAATATGGATTTGGAACGGGAGCGGGGAATAACGATTAAAGCCCACGCTGTGCGGATGAGCTACCCGGCCAAAGATGGCCAGACTTATATGCTGAATTTAATCGACACCCCCGGCCACGTCGATTTTACCTATGAAGTCTCCCGCTCGCTCGCCTCCTGCGAAGGGGCGATTCTGGTGGTGGATGCTTCGCAGGGGGTGGAGGCGCAGACGCTTTCCAACCTTTTTTTGGCGCAGGACAACAACCTGGAAATCGTGCCGGTGGTGAACAAAATCGACCTGCCCGGGGCGCAGACCGAATACGCGGTCAAAGAGTTCGTAGACCTGCTCGGCGTCAAACCGGAAGAAGTATTGTTGGCCTCCGCCAAGCAGGGGGTAGGCATAGAAGAAATCTTAGAAGCCCTGGTTCAGCGCATCTCACCGCCCAAAGAGGCGGATGACAAACCGTTGCGTGCTCTTATTTTCGATTCGGTCTTCGACTCCTACCGCGGCGCCATCGCCTACGTGCGAATTTTTGAAGGAAAAGTCAAAAAAGGGGATTGGATCAAATTTTTCTCCCACGAGCGGACCTACGAAGTGGACGAGGTCGGCTATATGAAGTTGAAGATGTATCCGACCGAATCGCTTTCTTCCGGCGAAGTGGGCTATGTCATTGCCAACGTCAAAAACGTGGCCGATACCCGCGTGGGGGATACGCTGACTTTGGCCGACCGCCCGGCCGCCGAACCCTTGCCCGGCTTCAAACACGTCAAGCCGATGGTCTTCGCGGGGCTGTATCCCTCTAATACCGAAAATTACGAGGAACTGCGCGATGCCATGGCCAAGCTGATATTAAACGACTCCTCGCTGGCGTATGAGCCGGAATCCTCCAACGCGCTCGGTTTCGGTTTTCGCTGCGGCTTTTTGGGGCTTCTGCATCTCGAAATCGTGCAGGAAAGGCTTCAGCGCGAATACAATATGTCCATCATCTCCACCGTACCCAACGTGGAGTACAAGGTCATTAAAACCGACCGGGGCACGGTCTTGGTGGACAACCCGGCCCAGCTGCCGCCGCCGGGGGAGATTGACCATATCGAAGAGCCGTTTGTCCTCGCCTCGGTAATCACTCCGGCAGAATTTATCGGCAACGTGATGAAGCTCTGTATGGACCGCCGCGGCGTTTATCGCACCACCGAGTATTTGGATTCCAAGCGCGCCCGGCTGGAGTATGAGCTTCCTCTGGCGGAAATCATCTTCGATTTTTACGATAAGTTGAAATCAACTACCAAAGGATACGCCTCGCTGGATTACGAGTTTTTGGAATACAAAGAGGAGCCGTTGGTGAAGCTGGATATTCTACTCAACAGCGAACCGGTGGATGCGTTAAGCTCAATTGTCCACAGGGAAAAGGCCTATTTCTGGGGGCGGGAGCTTTGCGCCAAGCTGCGGCAGTTGATTCCGAGGCAGCTTTTTGAGGTGGTGATTCAGGCCGCTATCGGCAGCAAGGTAATTTCCCGCGAGTCGGTCAAACCCTTGCGCAAAAACGTCACCGCCAAATGTTACGGCGGCGACATCACCCGCAAGCGCAAACTGCTCGAACGCCAGAAAGAGGGGAAAAAGCGGATGAAACAGGTCGGCACGGTGGAAATCCCGCAGGAGGCGTTTCTGGCAGTTTTGAAAGTCGAAAGGTAGCGGCTAAGCTTTCCCCGTTCTAAAATCTCCTAAATAAGCCGATAATAAGAGTGATATGGTGAAAATCATTTTTGCCGGTATTTTCGCGCTTTTTATCGCCGTGGGCGCACAAGCGCAAACACCGGTTTCCGACAGCACCCTAATGGTCGCGGATTCGCTGCAAAGAGAGCCACAGAGCGAATCGGAATCGACTGCCCGGCCGGCAGCGATAAGTCCAAACGACCCGGAGCAAAAAATTGCCGACATCAAAAAACTTTTAGCCACGACCCGCGCCATCGAAATCGGCCTCCAAACGATGGGGGATATGATAGAAAACTTCCGCCAGAACCTGCCCGACGTGCCGGACAGTTTCTGGCTGGAATTCGCCGACCGCATCAAAACCGAAGACTTGTGGGAAATGATGATTCCCATCTACGATAAATATCTCTCCCACGAAGATATTTTAACTCTTTTGGAATTTTATCAAAGCCCCATCGGCCAAAAGCTGGTCTCCGTCCAGCCGGAAATCATCCGCGAATCAACCTTGGCCGGCCGGGCCTGGGGCGAAAAAATCGCCCGCGACGTGGCCGCCGAACTGCAAAAACAGGGCTACCTGCAAGCTTTCCAGCGCTGACCTTTTTTCTGGTTTGACAGTTCTGCTTCCACAAGTAGGTATCGCTTTTTCGAACAGAGTGTCAGAGAGAAAAGCCCAATAACCAATGCCGCCTAAAACCAGTTTTCCCACTGGCCACTCTTCAGAGTGCGAAGGGCTTTCGCAGGCCGAAGCCTTCGCCGGAAGGGGTGGCTTCCATCTTGACGCGCGAATATTTTCAGCTATTTTGTGAAAACATTCACAAAATGTTGCGTATAACGAAATAGGTATGCCAAAGAGAAAAGAAAAGAAAATATCCGAATCGACCATCCATCGCCTCTCCATTTACTATCGCCTGCTCTCCGCGCTGGAAAAAGAAGGGGCCGCCACAGTCTCTTCCCGCGAGCTGGCCAAAAAGGAAAAACTGACGCCGGCTCAGGTGCGCAAAGACCTTTCTTTCTTTGGCAGCTTCGGCACGCGCGGACTGGGATACCCGGTCAAAGAACTGCGGGAAAAAATCGCCAAAATTTTGGGGCTGAATCGTGCCTGGAACGTGGCTGTGGTTGGCATCGGCAATATCGGCTCGGCACTCGTTTCATACAAAGAATTCCAGCGCCAAGGTTTTTTCATAAGAGCTATCTTCGACAACGACTTGCGCAAAATCGGCTCCGGCCACAAAGGGGTAGCCGTTTCCGACGTTAAAAACCTGCGCGAGGAACTCAAAGCCAACGCCGTCGATTTAGCCATCATCTCCGTTCCCGCATCGGCGGCACAAGCATTAGTGGATGAAGTGGTCGCCGCCGGCGTGCGCGCCATTCTGAATTTCGCCCCGATCAGCTTAAAAGTCCCCGACAATGTCTCCTTGCGCAACGAAAATATGTCGATGGAGTTGGAGCAGCTTTCTTACTTTCTGGTCAACGGCAACGGGTGAGGCCGGTCCGCGCGTGCAGGCTCTTGAGCCCCGCTCTTTATTCGTCCGCCTTCCCTCCCTCTCGGGAGCACTCTTCAGAGTGCGAAAGGTTTTTCGCCCCGACCTATCGGGGCGCCGGTAAAGATGCTTTCATCCTCACGCCCGCTCGTTTATGAGCCTCTGAAAGCGGGGATGATTGCGCACGGGGGCCCACCCTTCGCCGATGAACCGATTCTTCTCCAGATAGGGGCAAAAGGAGGTATAGTATTCAAGCCAATCGACAGCCTTTTCCGTTTCTCCAAGGGTGACATATATCTCTGCCAGGTTTATTACCCAATCCCGAGCGTTGAACGCATCCTTTGACGGGGGGGTCAACTCGACCGCTTTTTCCCCCTCCCGAACGGCCTCCTCTTTTTTCCCCAAGTGGGCGTATACAAGGCCGAGCTGGCTGTGCAGGTAACCCTCGTAAAAACTCGCATAGCGGGTCGGTCTGGCCGGCAATCGGCGTATCGCTGTTTCTAAAAGCATCCGCGCAGAATCGAGGCAGGCGCGCCTTGGCTCCGGCCGTTTTAGGCGGCCGTAAAGGTCGGCTTGCGCCCACCAGCAGGCCACGCTTTCACTGACTATGCGCGCGGCGTTTATCTGAAAGTACCCCAAAGCCTTCTCGTAATTGCCATCCCAGGCGGTGCTGTCGTCATAAAAGGTGCGTTTTGCCGCGGAGTCCCCCACCATCTCCTGCAAGAATTTTCTGGCTCTCCGTGAATTCCCGTCTGCGGCAGCCAACATGCCGGCCTTGAAGCCATAGGTTTGCGGCCTTGCTTGCTGCGGCATAAGGGGAAGGGCGATATCGTAATACCGGTGTGCTTCCGGATATTGCAACATTACCCGAAAGGTCTGCCCTATTTCCACGGCCAGGTAGCCATCTTGGGGGTCGAGCTTAAAAGCTTTTTTGAGCATTTCGGCGGCCTCTTCCCACTTGGCCATACGCCTTAACAGAAAACCGCGTTGCTCCAAAAAGTCGCGGTTTTTGGCCAGAGCTTTTTCCGCCAAGGCGAACTCGGACAAGGCGCTGTCGTTTTCCAACTCGTGATAATAAAAGGAAGCGAGCGCCAGGTGGGCCTCCGGCAGGTCGGGCTGAAGCTGAAAAGCTTTGTTTAGCGCTTTTCTTGCCTGGGGCAAAAGGTGCTCCTCCGGAACCTCGTGCCAGAACAGCTCCACCGAGGCCCGGGCAAACATTATGTAAGCGAGAGCAAAACCGGAATCCAATTCTACCGCCTTCCGATACCTGTCGGAGGCTCCATGCATTCGCCAGGGTTGTTTGAAAAAAAGATTCCCGCGCAGATAATACTCATAGGCCTCGATGTTGCCGGTTGGACAGCTTTCCAACGCTTGGTGTTCCGGCTCAAGGAGTTCAATGTTCAAAACGGAAACTACTTTCCGGGTGATTGCCCCGGGGAGATTGCAAATTTCTCCCCAAATGATTTCAAACGGCTCTCTCCAGATTTCGGTTTGATTCTCTGTTCGCATCAATCGAGCGGCAACTCGAAGTTTTGCAAATTTTCCGGTGGTGTCCAAGCGAACAGTGCCTGTCAAAAGGTAATTAACTCCCAGTTCCTTGCCGATTTGGCTCGGTGTTTTGTCCGTATTTTTGTATTGACGCGTGCTGCTGGAAGAGATGACTCCTATGGCGCTGATTTTTTCCAGACTTTTGGAAATCTCATCACTAATGCTTTCGGCAAAATACTCCTTTTCCGCCGGGCCTTTATATTCAAAGGGCAAAACCGCTATCATCGGCCCTTGGGAGCGAAGGGGGAGATTGGGAATAAGAAACAGGAGTAGGGCTGCGGCGGCGACCGCCGCATACAAAACCCGGCGGGAGCGCAAAAAGACCCATCTTTTCAAAAAAGGTTTTTCGATGAAAGTTTCAGCTTTCTTGAGGCCGGAAACTTCCGCAAACTCTTTTTCAGCGAGGGTTAGCTTGTCAAACAGCCCCTGGCACTGGTCGCAAACGCTTAGATGCTTTTCGACAATCTCCGCATTCCAAAAACCGTCTTCGCCCTGGGCGAGTCGTTCTTGGTCGCGATGATAGTAATCAATCAGATAATCGGCCGGAATATGTTCCTCGGCAAAATGGGCCAAAAGCGGGAGCAGCCGCTCGAATTGGGCCAAATCCTGCCTGCAATCCGGGCAGTCCTTTAGATGCTCCCGAACCGGAGCCGCCTCCCTCTCGGCTAAAACTCCCCGGGCGTAGTCACCGAGAAGATATTTCCGCCCATCTTCACACGGCATAACTCTCCATTATTTCCAATAGCGATAGCACCTTAATCCTTACAAACTTTTTTCCATTTTTTGAAGAATCCCCCAACTTTTTTTCAGGCAGCGGTAAACCGAAACCATGGCGTTGCTTTCGGAAAGGGAGAGCCGTATGCCTATTTCCTTGTAGGACAAGCCCTTGTGATATTTGAAAAGAATAAGCTGCAGGCAGCGTTTATCCAGCTCTTTCAGGATTCGCATAAGTTCGCCCCTTTTTTCTTCCTCGAGCAAAAGACCGAGCGGCCCAGGGGCGGGGTCGTGCGCCTCCAGCGCCGGTTGCGAGATTCTTTCTTGGTGTTTAATCGCCCGATAATGCCTTTTCATTTCCAGGATGCACTGAATTTCGGCCACCCGCCGCACGTACGCCCAGAGGTCACCGCTGACATACTTTCTCTCCCGAAAATTTTTTATCAAAGAGAGCCGGCTGTTCTGGATAACGTCCTCGGTATCAAAACCTTCCTCCCAACTTTTTAACCGTACCGTTTTGAGAATCAAGCCGTCGGTTAAATTCCCCGGCTTGCCGGCCAGAAAATCGCTTATCTGTAAACTCTCGCCCTGCGCTTCCATCGGTTTAAGTCGTTCAGTTACAACAAAATTAAGCACCAAAACACCGGAAAAGTCAAGGGGTATCCCCCAAACCCGCCACCGCGGATATTTTTTTTCGGATAAAAGTGTAAGGAAAGCCGGCCTTCGGCTATTAGTAAGCTGTGAGCGAAAACCTGTTTGTCCGATTGAGCGACCGCTGGCCGCAAGTCTGTGAGCAGCCGGCAATCATCGGCTTGAATACCGAATCCAGCTAAAAATCAAAGCGGGAAGGAACGATAAGGAATGAAAAAATTTGGTTCTGTTGAAACAAAATTAGGCTCAGAGAGAGGAGGGGTGCAAGAAAGGATAATGCTAAGTTTAAACCCGCAGAGCCGGGACGGCCAAAAAGGTGGCCGCCCGGCCCTGACAAGGGACAAACCATCTCCAATTTGGAAGTATGTCGCCAAAACGTGAGCTGGTAGGGCAAACTCTTTTAACCTTAAACCGCCGGAACTCTCCAACCCCTCGTTAGGGGCAGGAAACGGCCGGCTAACAAAAAAGGAGAAACAAAATGAAACGGTTTAAAATCTTGTTTGGATTGGGGATGTTTTTAATCTTCAGTTCAGTGGCCTGGGCGGCCGTCCCCCATTTAATGAACGTGCAGGGGATTTTGAGACAGTCTTCCGGCATTCCGGTGCCAAACGCCTCTTATATGGTTACTTTCAAAATCTACGCTACCCCTTCCGGTGTAACCGCCCTTTGGACGGAAGGACCCCGGTCGGTAGTAACCGACAGCGGTTCGTTCAGCGTTCTTTTGGGGACGGTGACGCCGATACCCGATTCGGCTTTTAACAGCGACTCGAGCTACCTGGGGATAACGGTTTCGCCCGATGCGGAAATGACCCCCCGCTCGCGGCTGTCGTCGGTGGCCTACTCCAACCGGGTCGGTTCGGTCGATGGGTCGACCGGGGGGATTATTTCGGGCAATTTGACCTTAACGAGTTCACCACCGCTCTCGGAGACGGAGAATTTTTCGAACGGTTTAAGCAGTCAAATTGGTGGAGAACTAACGGCCAGCAAGGGGACCTTTTCGGAGGATTTGGTTGTAGGACTCACTGGTGGCCTGAAGGGAAGCTACGGCCCCACTTCAAAGGCCTTTGAGGTCCAGGGGCCGCCCCCAAATGGCAACGCTTTCATCGTAGCGGTCGGCGGCGGGGGTAACACCTCGATTCTCACCCTCATCGCAGCACCAGAATTCGGTTACACTGGTCTGAACTCCGCTCGCTTGGGGACGGGGACTTATCTCCCGCTCACTTTTTCTGTTGGCGGGCCAGAAAGGATGCGAATCGATCCCTCTGGCAACATCGGCATCGGGACGGGGGTGACGGTTCCAGCTGAAAAGCTGCATGTTAAGGGCACGGGTGTCGTCCGAGCAAGAATTGAATCGGACGATAATGCCGGCATCCGATTAGCGCTATCCAACGTGGAAAAGTGGTCCGTGGCGACGGTTTCCGGGGGCGACTTTCAAATCTATAACGAAGACTTAGGGTTAGATGCGCTCTACATCAATCGAGCATCGAACCACGTCAGCGTCCAGGTACTCGAAATCACTGGAGGCAGCGACCTGGCAGAACCGTTCAAAATTGAAGATGCAGAGGCAATCAAGCCCGGTATGGTTTTGGCAATCGACCCCAAGCGACCGGGACAGCTGCGGTTGGCGAACCAAGCTTACGACCGCACCGTCGCCGGCATCGTCAGCGGGGCCAATGGAATTAATCCGGGGCTGACCATGAAACAGGCAGGAAGCATGGCAGATGGGTCTCTTCCCGTGGCGCTAACCGGCCGGGTTTACTGCTGGGCAGATGCCTCCAACGGCCCAATCCAACCGGGCGACCTTCTGACCACCTCTGATGTCCCCGGTTATGCGATGAAAGTGGCCGACCACGCCAAAGCCCAGGGGGCCATCATCGGCAAGGCGATGACCGCTTTGGCTGAAGGTAAGGGCTTGGTTTTGGTGCTGGTCTCGTTGCAGTAACGTCTTGAATGGTACAGGACCAGCGTATTCGACGAGGAATGCAGTATAATACTAAGGCAAACTACCAAAATGAAGGAGGTTTTTTATGCGTAACAAAATAATGTTGGCCATAACGACCTGTATATTGTTCGCAGGGTCACACGCCATCGCCCAGCTTCAGTGGCGGGTCTCCGTGAAGTTTATCCTCGACGCCGGTGGTAACCGCCCTGCAAATGGCCCCATTAACACTAATGCAGAGGTGCAGGCTTATATTGACACAGCCAACACGCTCCTCGCCGGGTATGGGCGCGGGTATAGGTTCAATCTAACAGAGATAGTTGACCTGCCAGGTGTCAGCCAATGGTTTGACGTAAACGTTGTAGCCAACAGAGGCCCTTTGGAAACCGCGGCTTTGGCCGACCCAACAACATATGCGTGGAGGACCGATGCTATAAACGTTTATATCAACGGTCATTGTTGCAGCGGCGCGGTATGCGCCTTCCCGCCGGGTTCACATCTCATTTTCTTCAGCCAAGCCAGTCCCATTACTTTAATGCTCCATGAGATAGGGCATTACTTCAACTTATGTCACACTCATGGTTGCCCCAACGGCCCTTGCGACATGGGGCCAGCAGGTGATGATGATATAGATGACACTATTGGTGACAAACAGTGCTGGACCCAGGATGACATCGCTATGAATGCCTTCGGTGTACCGTACACATCGCTGACTGCAGAACAACAAGAACGTGTCAACGACGTCTTTAAGAACATTATGTCTTACCACGGTCCACAGGATAGACTCACTCCGGATCAACTGGATCGCATGACCTGTGTTTCCAACAGCGATCGGATCAACGTCGCAACAGGCCGCACGCGCATCGTGGGCAGCAAAGCGTCCGGCGAGGAGGAATGCAGCACCCCCTCATTCCTATATTCAACTTTCAGCTCGGCGCTCACCGCTGCAGATGACGGGGATATCATTCTCTTTAGAGACGGTACTCGCACTTTCACGGGCACCATAAACAAGCCAGTTACCCTTCGAACATCAAGGGGCACTGCGGTGATTGGACCGTAATCCACAGTTGGAACATTACAAGGAGGAGAATTATGAAACGAACAATTCGTTGCAGGCAATTGCCGAGTTGGAAATCCGGCCTACGATTGGTTGCACTTTTGGTTCTGGCTTTGGGAACCGGAGTTTTGGCCAACGACCAAAAGCCAGCCACCAATCTGGAAGAAACCGCTATATCCCAGCAGCCCCAACAACCCGCAGCAAATGTCGCTTCCTCGGCCACTTTTCAACTCAGCCGGCTTTCCATCAACGGCGGGGGAGACATCAACGCCTCCTCGGCCAGTTATAGACTGGGGCTTTCAATCGGTCAGTCGGTAGCCGGGACAGCTTCGTCGGCTTCCTATCAGATGGGTATCGGCTTTTGGTACGGGGCTGGGGGCGGCTGCGCCAATGCCAGAGGGGATATGAACGGCGACGGAATTTACACCGCCGCCGACGTGGTTATGGTGTTAAACTGCGCCTTCTTGGACTTCGGCAATTGCGAGATCTGTTTTACGGACGTCAACTGCGACGGTATCAAAACTGCTTCGGACGTGGTGCTCGAACTCAACAAGGTCTTTTTGGGGCTGACCAATCCCCCCTGGTGCGGGCCGTAGGCCTGATGATTTGAAAGCTCTGGTAATCGGCTCAGAGAAAGGAGAAAGAGGCACTATTGAAATGATTTAGCTTGAGAGGGGATGCGGAAAAAGAAGGGGCGACCGACCGGTCGCCCCCAACTTTTGATGTTTATCCCTCTACGATAAAGACTACATTTTTATACCGTCAAAGCGTTTTTGAATCGCCGCCCAGTCTAAGTTTTTCATATAAGCATCGATGTAGCCGCCGCGGTTGACGCCGTAGTCGATGAAGTAGGCATGTTCGTAGGTATCCAAAGCCACTACCGGCACGGCGTTCCAGACCGGGAAGGTGTTCTGGGCATCGCCCAGGAAGTTGAACAGCCGCCGCTCGTCGTAATCCCAGGCCAGCCAGGCCCAGCCGCGGGCGGCGATGCCGGTCGCCTTCAAATCGGCCGCCCAGGCGTCGTAGGAACCGAAAAATTCTTTGATGGCGTCCGACAATTGGCCGGTTGGTTGTCCGCCTTTACCACCCAAGTTGTCAAAATATATATCGTGATTTTTCACCCCGCCCAGGGCAAAGGAGAGTTCAACTTTCAGCACCCGCAGGTCGGAAAAAATCTGGTTGGCGGTTTTTTGATCCACCGTTTCCAACTTGGTGCGAATCTCGTTGGTTTTGTTGATGTAGCCCTGATAGAGCTTGTAATGCTCCTCCATCGTCTTTTTGGAAATGCCCTCCATTTCCATAATGCCCGCCTTATACGGTTTGGCTACCAATTGCGGCACAGCCATACGATTACTCCTTTCTTCAGTTTGTAAAGCATTTATTAAGTTCAAGGGGCCGGAGAAAGCCACACCTGCAGCCGTCAATCCGACCCCTTTCAAAACCTCTCTGCGCGAAAATTTTTTCATTACGCCTCGACCGCTCGAATATAGGCGGGCAAGGCGGGGCAGTCAAGGTTGAGTCCGACTTAAAGGCGCTGAACTCATCGGCGTATAAGGCCGATAGTTTAGGTATGAAGGGAGAAAACCTTTCAAAAAAGAGAGTAGCGAATGCAATTCGACACTAAATCGCTTTCCCGCTTCGAGTCCATTCGCGACCAAAACGAAGAAATCTTTTGGGCCGGCAAACCGGCCTTTGTGCCTTTCCTCGTAACCGGCATTCCGTTTCTAATCTTCGGGCTAATCTGGGGAGCTATCGACTACTACGCTTTTATTCTCCCAATGGGTAAAGGGAATGGCCAGTTTCTCGGATTTGCCATCCCGTTTTTCGCCCTGCACCTTGCTCCTCTCTGGCTGTCGATTTTGAATATGCTCCGGCTCTTTCTGGTACACGGCAACACTTTTTACGCCTTCTCCAGCAAGCGGCTTTTGGCCCGTACCGGTTTCTGGGGCGCCGATTTCAAAACGGTTGATTACGACAAAATTTTCGATTTGGAAGTGAACGTGAATCCGGTAGAGAGTATGTTCGGGGTCGGCACCATCCGGGCCTTCTCCGGCCGAACGACAAGCAAGGGAGCCAGAATTTACGACCGGTTTACGGCCATTTCGAACCCCTACGAAGTTTTCAAACGTATCAAGGAAGTTTCGGTCGATATCAAAACCGATTGGAACTACCCCAACTCCCTGCGCCCGGAAGCAAATCCCGGCTACCCAACCAAATACGAGCTCAAAAAATAACCGCTAAAAACTCGGCCGCTTTTGCAGCTTTAATAGCTGGTAGGAAAGCCCGAGCTCTTTTTGCGGCAAAAGGTTTTCCTGCGAAAAGTAAGCCCTGAACCGCCGGCCGTTCCCCCGCACTACAATCGGATACCCCGCCGTTTTCACTCTTAGAATCCGATTTTCTTCTTCGATGGCAGCGTTAAATACAAAAGAACCGATAGCTCCCATCCGTCCTGCTTCGTTAAGCGGAAAAACATATCGCACTTCGCCGCCATTGGATGTCAGGGCAGTTTGATAGACGGTCAAAACTATCAGGCTCTCCCCGGCAGCTATAGGGCCAACCGCGGTCGTAATGCCTGCCGACTCAAACGAAAGCGAAGATTTTACCTCGTCCACCTTAACCGTTGAATCCGAAGCAGCGTCTGAATTCTCTTCCATCACGGGCAAGCCATTCTTAAACAATCCATAGTCACCCAAAGTATCCCGCTCGGAAAGTGGAAATCGAAAGCTAACCTCGTAAGCCGAATCGCTTCTGTTCCGGAAAACCTGCACCACCCGCGTCAGGGCGGATTGGTTTTGGATTTTAACGCTCACCGTTTCCGCTGTCAGTTCAAGCCCGGGAGCGATAACTTCCCGGTCTTTTACCAGTAAAAACCCATTGCCAAATGATAGGGATGAACTAAAAGCCAGGAAAAACAATAGAACCCCGCCCGCCTTTTTCAGCCAACCGACCCGGTATGCAAAGCCGCCCATATTTCAATCACCTCTATATCTTATACCCCCAACTTTAGCAATTAACTTTGTCATTAGAATAGCCGATTTAATTAAGAGGGGGCGGTTTTTCCCTGAACGCCCCTGTTAAGGAATATGCTGACCGACAAAAAAATACCGCCGGCCTTTGAGGCTGTCCGGGACCAAAACGAGGAAATCTACTGGGCTGGAAAACCGGAGTTCGTTCCGTTTATCCTCCGGGGCGTGCCTTTGCTGCTATTGGGATTTCTGGCCGAGTGGTTCTATAAAGGGAAAGCAATCGAAGGGCTTCCCGGTTTTTTTAATGTCAGCACCCCCCTGCTTTTAGCCGGCAGCCTTTATATGCTCTATCTGTTTTTAGTTTACGGCAACACCTGCTACGGATACTCCAACAAGCGCCTGATGATGCGCTCCGGCTTTTTCGGGATAGATTTCAAAACCATCGATTACGACAAAATCTCCGACATCGAAGTCAACGTGAACCCCATCGAAAATCTTTTTGGCGTGGGCACCATTCAAGCCTTCTCCGGCAGAACCACGGAAAAAGGAGCGCGCATTTACGACAAGTTTATTTCCATAGCAAATCCCTACGAAGTTTTCAAACGTATCAAGGAGGTTTCGGTGGACGTAAAAACGGACTGGAACTATCCCAACGCCCTGCGGCCGGAGGAAAACCCGGGGTATCAGACCAAGTATAATCCCAAAAAGGATGGCAGCTATGCGGGATAAAAAGATTGACTTTCGAAAACTTTTGCTGGCCGCAGAACTTGTTGTTTTCATCGTAGCCGCTGGCCACGTTCCGGTCAAAGCCCAGGCCTCGGTCGGAAACGTTGTCTTTGTCAAAGAGAACCGCCTTTATATCGATTGGGAAAAATCGGCAGGCGTTAAAAAGGGCGGACAGCTATTCATCCTTAACGGCAGCGAAACTCTGGGCAATGCCACCGTGGCCTGGATACAGAATGATTTGCTTATGGCCGAAATGGCCACCGGCTTTTTACAACTGGCAAAACTTCCAAAAGAAAACTTAACGGTGGTAACCGAAGCCGTCCCTCAGGCAAGCCGGACGGGCAGTCTAACCATCGCGATGGCCAACCCGCCGGAAACGAACTGGGCCAAAAAAATCTTATGCCCGGATAATCTATCCTTTCTTTCTTGCCTTTACGAAGGGCTGATTTCCGAAACGCCGGAAGGCCGCTTCGTTCCCGCCCTTTGCGATTCATTCAAAAGCGCAGAAAAATCGATAACTTTCTATCTCAAACCGCGCCTCGCCTTTACTTCCGGCAAACGGCTCACCGCTTTCGAAGCCAAAAATGCCTTCGAAGCGCTTATGCGTTCACCCGGCGCTTCCCGCTGGACTTCCCTTTTCGCCTCAAAGGGGAGTTTGCCCAAACGCTATCCCCCTCTCACCTCTCCGATCGAGGTAACGGATACCGCCACCTTGACATTTTACCTGAAAAGCTACACTCCTCTATTCCTCTCCTATCTCGCTTCACCATTGGGCTGGATTAAAGACGTTTCCGATACCTTGTCCCGCTTCCCCGCCGGGGCCGGCCCTTTTCGGGTGGATGCCCTCCGTTCCAATTCAATTAGATTGGTGAGAAATCGAAGCTACCGGGGGAAGACGCCGGAATCCGACACTCTGAACTTCCGCTGGTTTGCGCAGCGGGAGGATGCCGAAAGCGCCTTTTTGAAAGGCGACCTTTCCTTCGCCTGGTTTAATCCCGGCGAGCTCTCTCAAAATCTGCGCGCCACCCCGTTGCCAGGCGAAAAAGAGCTTTGCCGCACGTTCGAATCCAAAACCGTAGTAGCCTTTTTCACGCGGCCGGTAACTCCCGATAGCTCGCGGATGTTTTCCGCCGGAGCGTTAATGGCTGCGGAAGAGATCGGCTCGGAGCTTTTCCATGGGGATTGGGTTGCACAAACCCCGGTTTCCGCCCGGCCGGACTCGTTCAAAATTCACTTCCAGGTTGAGCAGCAGCTCGATTCCACCGGCTTAATCTCCGCTTTTCTTTCCAGCTCCCGCTCCGATTTGCCGGACTTTGAAATGATTTTGGCCCAAATCGAAACCTGCGTTCCCGGCCGCGAAGCCAGGCTGATGGCCGCTTTAAGCGCGCTAAAATACTACACCGGCAGCCGTCAGGTCGATTCATTACTGGGCGTGCTTAATCAGGGTGCGATTGCCAAACAAAAAGATAAAGAAACAATTCTTTCTGGAATCGAAAAAAGATTGGCCGACCGCTTTGCCTTGACTTATCTCTATATGCCTTCAATGGTGGTTTTAGCCGCTTCGGAACTCTCCGGTTTTCGCTGCGGCTCCGTTCCGTACTATCCGGCAATCACTAAGAAAGACCGGCACGAGCCGGCATCCAACCCGCCTAAAACGGTTACCGAAAAGCCTTAAATTCCTACTGGCAGGGGAAAGCCATCCCCAAAAAGACGCGGTTTAGTTCCAAAACCACATCGGCCGGTGTCGGCATTCCGTCGCAGTTGACGTCAGCGTAACAGATATCACAGCACCCGACCCCAATGAAAGCGCAGTTTAACATATCGACCACATCCGTTACGGTGTAAACCCCGTCACCATCCATATCTCCTTTGGCAAAGGCACAGATTGCGGAAGGAGTTGCAATCCGAGCAAAATAGATATCCTGATTGCCGTTGCGGGAATCGCCCCAGATGGCATAGGCGGCTCGGCGGTCGGCGGCCAAACCGTTATAGTCCCCCATAACGCTCCTTGAGAAACCGCCTAAAACCGGAATCGAGCCGACCGTAGTAACTCTTTGTTCCGGTGCCCAAGTCTGGCCATAATTCTCTGAATAAGTGTAAAAAACATCGACCACATTGCCACGGGAAATGCGGGTATCGTACCAGGTCAAAAAAACGCGCCCTTCAGGGTCAACCGATATCGCTGGCATAAACTGCTGGGTTGTGTCACCTCTAAAACCGATGCTGTTGACAAAAGTGGTGGGACTCCACGTAATCCCGTCGTCCGTTGAACGGACAAAGGCAATATCTGTGTAGCCGGAACGCAAGCGGCTGTCGTACCAAGCGATGTAAATATTGCCATTTTCCCTATCCACGGCACCCGATGGCAGAAGTCCAGTCCGCCAAGGCATATTGTCATTTAGAAATTGATGTGCAATAAACCGGTTAGGGCCGAAGGTTTGACCCGAATCGGTTGAAGTGGTAATGTAAATTCCGGAAGTATCATCCCGGTCGTCAAACCCCCAGATGACATGCACCACCCCATTCGGTCCTTCGATGACTTGAGGGGAATGGCGAAAGGAACTATCCGGTGGGTTATCGTTGAGCTTTTCCGGAGCCGACCAACTCGTTCCACCATCGGTGGAGCGGACAAAACGTATCTCGGATTCCTGAGAGGAGTCAAAACCGATAAACCAGGTGACGTAAATATTGCCGGTTGGTCCGATTTCCATCCATTCTTTGTCCACAAAACCACCGGTAAAACCGCCGGATACCGAACGGGCGGTGCCAAAACTTGCCCCGTGGTCGGTCGAGCGGGCCACGAATACGTCGTTACCCACCCCGGGGCTACCTCCCAAAATGCAAGCAAAAATATCTCCGTTGGGATGAACGCCAATCACCGGATCTGAGTGCAGAATACGAGTTGGCTCGACAATCTGGTAATTAGGTTCCCAGGTGCTTCCGCAATCGGTTGAGCGGGCAAAAAAGACCTGCTGCAATGAACCGGTGCGCCAGTCCTTAAAAAGAGCATACACCTGATTCCCGGAGATGGCGAGATGAGGTTCGTGTTGCGGTCGGCCCAAAGTATCGTCGCTAACTTTGATGTTAGTAAAAAGCCCAACCGACGACTGGGCGGCCAAAGCCGGGCCGCCGTTCGGAAGCGAAGACCATTTTGGGGTTGAATCCAACGACCAATTTTCCAATTGAAAAAAAACTGGACGGAAATTTTTCTTTTGCTTGGCCGACGGCATAACGGCAAATGTTATAGAAGGAACCAGAAGTGCCAAACCAACAAGTACCTTGCGCATAATTTTAAGCACCCTTAAATATAAGTAAGAAACGGACAAATTACCGAAAAAATTGCTCTACTCCCCGTCCGAAAAGGCGGGCGGGGAGCAGATACTGTAGGCAGTTACTCAACGAAACAAGTGCAACAGCCTGTCGCGAGGTTGCAGTGCCCTCCCAACGGCCCGGCACCAACCGGCGGAACAATACCTTCAATAACGCAATTCAAGATTAAGACCACATCCGCCGGGGTGAGCAGACCATCGTTGTTTAGGTCGCCCTTTGGTATTACGGTAATCGTGCTTTTGACGAAGTTGACGGGAAGAGAAATTCCTCCCAACGTGACGAATTGAAGCGAGCTGGACAAAATCCTCGTCGAGTCAATTTCAAACGTTCCCAGATTGGAGCGCACGCTGTCGAACTTTATCTCCAAAAGAGGGATTCGGGTCGGTGTTGGCGGGAGCTCTGAATAATAAGTTGTTGGATCGAAGGTGCCCGTCCACATAAAAGAATCGGGTGAATCGCTATGGTAGCGACCAAAGGAGGGAACACGAGTCGGCAGCCGGATAGTACCGTCATAATAGGGCGGGTAAAGGAAATCAAAGACCGAAGGGCTGGTTCGACTTGCGCTGCAGCTGGCCGGGCGGGAAAGGGTGGCGTAGGCGCCGCCGGAGGTTGAAGTTGATACTAAAGGCAGGCTAACATTTCCCAAGGAGTCTTTGTTGGTGATGTAAACCCGCACCCTCAATACGGCCGAGGCGCAGGCCCCCTTATTTGGAGCGGCATATTTGGATTCGATGATAATCGAATCGGCCGGGTCGGGAGCTTGGGCAAAAGCGGTTGTTGTCAGAACCAGAATGGCCAGTAAGGCTTTTCTACAATATTTACCTACAATGGATAATTCTTTGGCCATTTTACCTCCTTCATGGCATACCTACTTTAAGCCTTCTTACCTCCCCCAAATTAACCGGTTCGCGCCCTTTTTGTCAAGCAAAATCCGTGTTGTGAAAAAAATAACAAAGATTGACGTCTTTAAGCGTCCAAGAAAAGCCTCTTTCGTATGCTTGAATAGGCTCTGAAGTCGTAGTGCGGGTTGGTCTTGGGACGCACGTGCGTCCGGTAACCCGCAAACCGAGCGGGATGCCCTTCAACTTAGCTCAGGGCAGGCAAAAACAATCCCGCACTATAAAGGAATTCTGTTATTAGATATATGGGAGGAAAAAAGGACCGGCTAAATCGGTTTCAGCTGCGCCTCGCCCGAAGTTACAAAAAGCCGATATTTCCTGCCGGCGGCCAAAACTTGGGGATGCGTTTCCAGCGTGCGCACCAGAGCCATCGGAAAGAATCGGTTTGCATCCTTTAACCAATCGGCAAAACCCGCGGCCTGGTCGGAATTGTTAAAAACGTACATCCCCCCCTGCTCGTCCGTGAACTCAATCCGGGTGACTTTGGCCGTGTTCAAAGGCCCCAAAAAAGAAAAGAACGGTTTCCAAACGATAACCTGGGTAACGATTTTAACGTTCGGTTTCAGATAGGGAATCTTTATCGGCGCCGCCCCTTCGCCTTCCTTAAAATCGATATAGAAAGTCTCCTCTTTGGTCTGGCGTATATCCACTTCCGCCTGTGGGGAATCGAAGGTTACGCTGCGAAAATTAGAACGTTGCGAAGAAAGCCAAAACAGCCCCTGCGATATGGCAATGAAAGCGACTCCCGAAATTAACGGAAGCAGGACTTGAGTTCCCTGCCGAAACCGAAAATTTTCCATCTTTTTGGCGGCCCGGATTCCAGCGATCTTACGAATCAAAGCAAAAACAATCAGACCGAATCCAAAAATAAAGAAAAGCAGCGCCACCAGACTTAATGTAGAAAGTTTTTCCATAAATGTTCCCTCACCCTCCCTTTAGGCAAGCCTCAAAAGGCAAGCCTCAAAACGCCAGCGACTTGCATTATTAGTATCGGCCAAAAAGGCCACAACTCCACTCCCTTTGCTCAAAGTTGTGGACAAGAGTTTACTTTAAAGTTTAAGCCGTCTAAGTCAACCTATTGAAAGTCGGTCGGTTGTAACGTTTTCCACAGATTCTTGGCAATTACTCACACTTTTTTATCCAAATTCCTACTCTTATCGCTTTTCTGCACACTTACCGGTTTCGTTGCAGCGCCTTCATCCAAAAAAGCGGCAAATGGGTTAACCGCTTGTCCCCCTTTGAAAACCCTAAACTCAATTTTCCCCGAGCCAAAGCGGCGCGGCGCGGCCAAGCCTATCCCCTCGCCGATATTTAATTTATCGCCCGCTTTCACCCAGGGGGAAAAGTTGCCGGAGTAATCGCTGATGTAGCCATTTTCATGATTAATCGTCACTTTCCAATTAACTAAATTATTATGCAAGACTTCGGCTACAATGCCGGGACCGGAAGCGCGCAGCGTGTCTTTTTTATCGAAATAAATGAGCAAACCCAGATTCCCGTTGTTCGCGATTCGGCCGTCCAAAGGAAAAATTCGCGCCCCATTTGCATCCCCCGCCAAAATTTGAAAACTGGCCCTCGGCCCCCCCTTGCCGGAATCGCTCTTGCCTCCGAAATTGGAAAGCTCAACGCCCACCAACCGGGCCATGCGGGCGGCCATCTCGTGCGAAACGGCCAGTTCCTTTTCGACAAACGAAAGCCTTTCTACCACCGCCGAGCTTTCCGCCCCGTTAACCTGGTAACCGGCCGGAATCGGATAAAAAAGATAGGCCAAAAGCAAAACCGCAAAAAAACCGACCGGCAGGGCTATCAAAAGATAAAGAGTGGCCGCCGGAATCCGCAAGGTCAGCCCGCCTTTATCCCGGCCGGAGGAAAACGATATGGTTATTCCCCTTCTATTCATTCCTCTTCCTTCTTTCGACCACTTCCACATCTTCCTTAATCATAGATATTAAACCGTCCAATCTGCAAAAAGGCAAGAAAGTTTATGCCTCAAAAAAATTCAGCGTTTAGCTTCTCTGTCGAAAATAGCCCCGATCCGTGATTACAAAGAACCGCACGGCAATCAAGAACTGAACCGGCATCCCTGTTCACGCAAAAAAAACCAACATGGTCGCCCACTTGAACCTCGCTATTCTGTGTGAATCTCCATCCCAAATATTATTGCCGTGATATATTTCAACGACATAAGTCGGTAAGTTGAAATTCGTGAATAAATTATCATAATTGGTTTAAATAATTAACTATTTCCACAACTCCTTGTATAACAGGAAAGTCCATATATTACTATGTGCTTGTGTAAAAGTTCTATTATACTCCATTGTCCCAAATGATATTACAAAAATTATGCCGCTAATCCATTTTCTGCTTGACTTCCATCTTTAAATCAATTATTCTTTCATAACATTATGAAACACAATATATTATGGTGGTGTTTATAACTTTTACGCGTCCCCTAACTGGTTGTCCACCAAGGGGGCTCGTGCAATGGTTATTTACAGCTAAATGTTGATAAAATGATGATAGTTGTTGACACAGATATTCAAGCTCTTGGTTTACCGGTTGTTACGGGAACTTAACCAATGTTGAAAACTTTTCCCCATCTCAAGATGGGTGTAACGAAATAGGAGCTTAAAATGCATTTGGAAACTGAAAAGGTTTGGACCGATTGCCTCGATTTTCTGGAAAAAAGGGTCAAGCGCCAATCCTTTTACACCTGGATTCGGCCGACCAAACTTTTTTCCCAAAACGGCTCACTTTTGATTTCGGTGCCCAATCGTTTTGTCGCCGAATGGTTAGAAGAGCATTACAAACCGCTGATTGCCGAAGCCTTGCAGGAGGTTACCCAACGAAACCTGCCGTTTGGTTTTACGGTTTCATCTGAAAAAGGGGACTTTTCTTTAGCCACACCGCCACCGGTGAATGGAGGCTCGGGTAAAGTGGCGATCGCCGCAGGCGAACCGCAGAAAGAGCCGTATCGAAACTTGCTAAACCCCCGCTATATTTTTGAGACCTTCGTTGTGGGCGACTCCAATCATATGGCCTATGCTGCCGCTCTGGCAGTCGCCGAAGCCCCTGGAAAAACCCGTTACAACCCGCTCTACTACTATGGCGGGGTTGGGTTGGGAAAAACCCATCTTTTACAAGCGATTGGACACTTTGTCCTAGACGAAAATTCCCGGGCCCGGGTGCTATATGTAACCTCGGAAAAGTTCACCTCCGATTTTATCAACTCTTTATCCAACAACACTATGCAGGAATTTACCAATTACTACCGCCAAGCGGATGTATTGCTTTTGGATGACATCCAGTTTTTGGTCGGCAAAGAATCAACCCAGGTGCAGTTCTTCCATACCTTCAATACCCTTCACCAGGCGGGTAAGCAAATTGTTCTGACCTCCGACCGCCCCCCTTCTCAAACCAAAGGCTTGGAAGAGCGGCTGATGTCCCGTTTCCAGTGGGGTCTCACCGTGGACATTCAACCGCCGGACCTGGAGACCCGCATCGCCATTCTGCGCAAAAAGAGCGAGTCGGACAAACTTAATATCAACGAGGAAGTTATAACTTTCATCGCCCAGAATGTGACTTCCAATATTCGCGAATTGGAAGGCTGCCTGATTCGGCTTTTGGCCCATTCATCTCTCTGGGGGAAAGACATTAACATAGAGTTAGCCAAAGAGGTGCTTCGCGACCATCTGCGCTCCACCGAAAAGAAAATCTCGATCGAGGTGATTCACAAAAAAACGGCGGAACATTACAAACTTCCCCCCGAACTGCTTTTGGCCAAAAAGAAAACCCGGGAAATCGCTCTGGCAAGGCAGGTGGCGATGTACATCTGCCGGCTGTTGACCGGCCTCTCCCTTAAATCCATCGGCTCTTACTTCGGTGGCCGTGACCACTCCACCGTCATCCATGCCTGTGAATTGATTTCCGAGAAAACCAAAATGGACGCAAAATTCAGACAGGAAGTGGAGCAACTCGTAAACAGCATATCCAGCTAACCAACATGCCAACATTACAAGTTATCAACCAAAACAGAGCCAACAAATCCGGCCTACTTTCAAAGATATTATCCATACCATTTTGCAGGCTAACCAATACCGATAAAGTAGGTTGCATCACTCCATCCACATTTGCACATACTGTATTAGAGTTATATATTTAAAAGAATGATAAAAAGACAGGGTGTGTCAAAAGCCTATCCGGGAGGGAAAAATGAAATTCTCGTTACCAAGAAGTAAGTTCCTTTCAGCCTTAGCCAACGTATCTACGGCCGTTCCAAACCGAACCACTTTGCCCATTCTCGGCAATTTTCTTCTGTCCGCTTCGGATGGAAAAGTAAAAATTTCCGCAACCGATTTGGACATTGCTGTTACCTCCGTCATCCCGGCCAACGTGGCCAAAGCCGGCGCAGTGACGGTGCCCGCGCGGCTGCTCGATGGACTGGTACGCGAGCTTCCGGAGACGACCATCGAAATTATCGCCCACGACAATCGCGTCGAGGTGAAAGCCGACAAAGGCACTTACAAACTCGGCGGAATGTCCGCCGATGAATTCCCGCGGCTTCCCGAGTCTTCCCCCGCCAAATTGATAAGAGTGCCCGGAGAGGATATGGTCGGCCTGATCCAAAAAACCCGCTTCGCCGCTTCCCGTGATGAAACCCGCCCGGTTTTGGGTGGCATCCTCTGGCAGACTTCCGGGGACAATATGAATATGGTCGCCACCGACGGCCACCGCTTGGCCAAAATGTCGGTCACCAACAAAAAACTCAAAGGCTTGCACGAAGACGTTATCGTCCCGCCCAAAGGGTTGGAGCTGGTAGAAAAATTAGTCGGTGAAGACGAAACCAAAGAAGTCGGCATCCTCTTCGGCGATAAAAACATCATCTTTGACTTGGGAGACACGGTCATCTCCTCCCGCATCATCGAAGGCCCCTACCCAGATTACGAGCAGGTCATTCCCAAGGGGAACGACAAAAAAATGCGCATCAACCGTCCCGCCTTTATTTCCGCCTTAAAGCGCGTCGTGCTTTTGTCCAATTCCTTGACGCATCAAGTCAAGCTGTCTTTGCGCAAATCCTCGCTGGAGCTCTCTTCCCAAAATCCCGACGTCGCCGGCGAGGCCAAAGAAACGCTTTCGGTGAATTACGAAGGCGAAGATTTGGAACTCGGCTACAACGCCAATTACGTTTTGGACGTTCTCAAACAGCTCGAAGGGGAAGAAGCTCTTTTTCAGCTCGGCAGCAATTTATCCGCCGGCATCATCACCGACACCGCCAAGAAAAACGGCAGCGATTATTTTTATCTATTGATGCCACTGCGCTTGGCAGATTAGGTTTTTTGTATTTGATTCGTTTTTTGTAGGGGCGGTTCGCGAACCGCCCGTCCCTCTCTACCCCGTGGAGAAGGACCACAGGGTGAGGTGTCTTCGCCCTCCCCTTCCCGCACCGGGAAGGGGAGGGGGTTAGGTTGTCCCCGTAGGGGCACGTTGCACGTGCCCACCTCCCTATTAATCAAATTCTATTTCAATGCCGTCTTTTTTCTTGACATAGTAAATTATTTCGGTTTCAATTTTTTCTCCCAACGCCCGTTTTGATTTGTAAGTGGAAGGTTTTATGGACACGGCCGTTTTCCCAATGAATCCATCAATCCCCTTTGATTCCTCTTCCGGCGTAGCCAATTTATGCTTTTCACCTTTTTGGTCCGCCACCTTTTTCAAAATCGCTTCTTGAAAACGTAAACCAATGAAAGTTTTGACGATAACTAAATCCCTTACCCATTGTTCAACCAGCTTTCGGTCTATTTTATTCATCGCTTCTTTAAGTTGCAAAAGCATATCTACTATTTTTGACGTTGCTGCGGCGATAGCTTCGGGATGTCTTTTTAAATACCATTCTTCCCACGCTGTTAATGTTTTGTCCGGAAATTTTTGAATTAAATCGCTCAATTGCCCCACAACTTTCGGCCGCGTTCCCTGGGCGTTCTGATTAGCCAAATTTATAAGTTGGGTGGTGTATTTGGGAAACTCCGCCGAAGGCGAACCCAAATGCTGGCGGATTTCTTTATTGCTTAATTTTAGTTTGGGCAACTACGCTCCGTTGCTGGGGCTGTGCGCAACTCGCAAAAATTTTGGTTTGGCCAAGTATTCTATGGAGGTATCCACCGTGACCAAACCACTTTTAATCAGATGCTGATTTACGAAAGTCTTATTCTTGAGATATACGTATCCCAGTAGATTGGCTTTTTCGTCATATTTTTGTTGGTCGAATTTTAAAAAAACCTTCTGCCCTTTAACAAGTTTCGTCAGGAAATTCAGTGCCTCGTCCTTCTTCGATTCAATCGGTTTCACTCCCAAAAGCCGCACGACCAAACCGGAATCCAGTTCCATCCGGTCGGGCGCTTCTATTTTTCGCACAGAATAAAAATTTCCGTTGGGTTTTTCTTTTCCGTCAATTTTGGAACCAAAGCGTAGCTTCTTTGGGTCAACTTTTTTGTCGAACCTCACCGGGTCTTTAAAAATGTAGGGAAGTTTTTTGATTTCAGCTTTGAAGTCGATGGTCATCTTCGACTGTTCAATTGTAAGAAAATACTCATCATTTCTGAAAAGGTCTCCTTTTCCCGTGTCTAACTTCTTTTTGATGATTGGAAGAAATTTTGGATTGATTTCATACCCAATGGAATTGCGCCACAAGTTTTTTGCAACCAGCGTAGTTGTGCCGCTACCCAAAAATGGATCCAGCACGGTATCTTCGACAAAGGCGAACATCCGTATCAGGCGGCGGGGCAGTTCTTCCGGGAAAGCCGCGAGGTGTTTATCCTGCCGCTCTCCCGGAAAATTCCAGTGGCCGTAAAAATACTCGTTCCATTCTTTGGTTGTCAGTTTTGATTTTTCTTTTCGTTCTTTTGAAACCTTTTGTGCTTCGCCCATCTTTTTGAAGATTAAGATAAACTCATAGTCCAGTTTAACGATTCCGTTGCGTGGATACGGAAAAGAGCCCATTATCGTGGCTCCGCCGGTGGTGTTTGTGGTCGTAACTTTCTGCCAGATGATGGCGCCCATATAGTCAAAGCCGATGGTTTCGCAGAATTTTGTGATTTCGGTGCGAATGGGGATAATTTTGTAGCGCCCGTAATAGACCGAGCGGGCAAACTGGTCGCCGATGTTCACGCACAACCGGCACCCGGGCGAAAGCACCCGGTAGCACTCCTTCCACACCAGATTCAGATTGTTAATGTATTCTTCGTACGTGTCGTTGTAGCCGATTTGCTCCTTGTGCCCGTAATCCTTCAACTGCCAGTACGGTGGCGAGGTCACGATGAGTTGAACCGCTTCATCCTCCACTTCCCGCATCCGCCGCGAATCGCCGATAATGATTTTATGCTCGGTCATAAGTTCTTCTCAATCAAATTAGGTTAACAATCCTTCAAATTTCAAGCGAAATCTGAAAGCGAAGGGAGAAAACTGCTTTTTTGTCCCCCTTACCAAGGGGGACCGGCCCTCAGGCCGAGGGGGTCGCCTTCCCCCCTTCCCGCACCGGGAAGGGGGGAAGGGGGTTAGGTCGCCTTCGTAGGGGCAGGCCCCCGTTTGCTTTTGCATCGCACTTTTTGTAAAATAAAACCATGCAATCAACCAAAGAACTTCTCACAATCAAAGAAGCCAGCCGTTGGGCCAGCAGTTTTCTCAAGAGGGATATTAGCGAGTCCAATATCTCGTATTTGGTGCAGTACGGCAAAGTAAAAAAGCATAACGGTGATAATTCGGTGTTCGTTAACTTGAATGACTTAAAAAGATACTACGACTCATATCATGGAAAGCGAGAGATTAATTGGAAAAAGAGACTTGGCGACGATCTTAACTGGACGTTGTCCTTCGAGCATTTGCGCGAGAAAGACACCACGAAGCATGTTCATCGCCTCCATCCGTACAAAGGTAAGTTTATTCCGCAACTTGTTGAATACTTCATAGACAGCCATACCGATGATTTCAAAAAGACTGCCTATTTTAGAGCAGGTGACATTATTCTTGACCCCTTTTCCGGTTCTGGTACAACGCTGGTTCAGGCAAATGAAATCGGCATGCATTCTATCGGAGTAGATATATCACATTTCAATTGCATGATCACGGAAGTAAAATTACTCGACTATGTTCTCGATTCTCTTGATAAAGAAGTCAGAAAAATCAAGCAAGCAATAACCAGCTATGAAACTGATAGCAAAATTACCGCGTTTGAGGAAAAACTTCTAATTCGAATGTCGGAGTTCAATAACAAGTATTTCCCAAGTCCTGAATTCAAATACAAAGTTGAAAAGGGACAGATTAGTGAGGATAGCTATGCGGAAGAAAAAGAGAAAGAATTTTTGAAGATTTATAACGATTCTGTAAAGAAGTACGGCATTGAATTGAAACAATCGGACGATGACACCTTCTTGGATAAATGGTATATCAGAAATGTTCGCAGAGAAATTGATTTTGCGTTCAACCTTGTGAAGGAAATCAAGGACAAAAAAAATAAAAAGGGGTTAGCCGTAATTTTGAGCCGAACCATTAGGTCGTGTCGCGCCACTACTCACTCTGATTTGGGCACCCTTAAAGAACCACAAATAACAACCTACTATTGCCATAAGCACAAAAAGATTTGCAAGCCACTTTTTTCAATAAAAGCATGGTTTGATCGCTATGCCATTGATACAGTGAACCGTCTTAGAATCTTTTCTCGGCTCAAGTCAAAATCGCATTACGCAATCATTCCCGCCGACTCGAGAACCGTTGACATTTTCAAGGAAATTCAAATAAAAAATAAGGACTTTTACGGAGTTCTGAGAAAACAACAAATACGAGGTATTTTCACATCTCCTCCGTATGTTGGCCAAATTGATTATCATGAACAACACGCTTACGCTTATGACCTTTTTGGCTTTGAACGCAAGGATGCATTAGAAATAGGGCCACTATTTAATGGCCAGGGGGCGACAGCGAGGGCATCATATGTTGAGGGAATTTCTAAAGCTTTACTGAATTGCAAGAATTTCCTGGTTGATGATTTTGACGCCTTCATTGTTGCAAACGACAAATATAATCTTTACCCTGCAATCTCTGAGCAAGCGGGAATGCAAATTGTAAATCGATTCAAGCGGCCGGTGCTGAACAGAACCGAACGGGATAAGTCGCCCTATTCTGAAATAATTTTTCATCTAAAGAATAGAAAATAATATGGCTCTCACTCCGCAACAAAGCGAGAAAATTAAAGAATATTTGGTTCAGAAAATCCGGTGGAAACTTTCGACCTATAATCCAGAGACAAATTCAATGCCATTCCAATATCGGCTTCTTGGTAGGGATAGGATGGCTTTGTTTTCATTCATTCAATCAGTGAATACAATGCTCGGAACTTCGATTTTCGAACAAGTCGGACAATTGATTGCCGAGCCAAGAGCGAAAAGAGCTATCGGTCAATACAAAGAATTTAAAGGTTACATCAGTAGCGAAGCAGTTTTGAAAATTGACAGCATAATGCGGGAGCTTCGATCTGGCCCTCGAAAACCAGACAAGGAAAAAGAGACAAAAGAAGTGCTTGATGTTGCTGGAAAAGGCGATATGGGCAAGAAATTAAAAGAGCGCGTTGACCTTTTCGTGGAGATGAAGGACGGAAAGGAATATTACTTTGAGCTCAAAACCGCCAAGCCAAATATCAGTGGATTCGCCGGAATCAAGAAGCAATTGCTTGATTGGATTGCTATGCGCGGCAGTGAAAATCCAAAAGCTGATATCAAAACAATTGTCGCCATTCCATACAATCCCTACGAACCAGAACCCTATGAACGTTGGACATTGCGAGGACTTTTTGATTTACAGCAGGAAGTTTTGGTAGGAGTCGAATTTTGGGATTTGCTCGGTGGTAAAGGTACTTTCGAGGATTTGCTAATGGTTTTTGAGAAGGCGGGTCTTGAGCTGTATGACGAGATTGACGGGAAGATGAAAACTTTAAATAAGGGTAAATAAGTTGTCTGTATTTTAAGAACTGGTATCACCCGCGCGGCCCCTCAACAATCGAAAACTCATCCTGCCATACCCCCCCTGCTATACAGCCGTTTCCGTTTTACCAATCGTCAATCTACGGTTGCCCTCTTCCCCTCCGTTCCGTATTTTCCCAACCTGAATATGTCTAACCATTTCGACCTAATCGTCATCGGCGCCGGGCACGCCGGCTGCGAGGCGGCG
>Ga0184627_10000020_pt1 | contig 101263 bp, 82 predicted proteins | sample PLM3_127_b1_FD_133150 | JGI IMG/M metagenome (GOLD analysis project Ga0184627, IMG submission 133150) | Groundwater sediment microbial communities from an aquifer in East River, Colorado, USA - PLM3_127_b1 | ecosystem: Environmental > Terrestrial > Soil > Riparian zone | place: USA: East... | reverse complement strand
GGAAGACTCCACACTCTTTCTATTACTTCTTTTTTCAAAGGCTCCTCCGCCGAGTGCAACGACTTTCGGTCGCTTTCGTTTTCGAGCGGTCTTCATTATTGCCCTGGATTCCATCTTTCGAAATGCTGATTCCCTTTTTTCCACAAAAATGTCATTTATAGTCATATGTGTCTGTTTTTCAATCGTCTTATCAATATCTACAAAAGGTCTGCGTAGCTTGCCGGCCAAGATTTTACCAATTGTGCTTTTGCCGCTTCCTGACAAACCGATTAGAAATATGTGCCGCGGAGTATTCATATTCATTGCAACTCATACTATTTGGCCGACTGCTTCAACCTGTTAAACACGCGGTCATACACATCGTCGATATTGACCGTCTGACCAGTCCAGATTTCAAAAGATCTGACGGCTTGGGCGACCAGCATTTGGGAACCGTCAATGGCAACTAAGTTGTTGTGAACTGCCTCTCGTACGATTTTGTTGCCGGAGTTATAATTCAAATCATAATAAATTCTGGTCATCGGCCAGTTGAACCATTTTGGAAGAGGGCTTTTATCAGGTTGATTCCACCCCCCCAGCGGGGTACAATTGACCGTTATGTTGAATCTTTTTGATGGCTTGTTTTTCAATTCGTCAAAGCTGCAAGCAGTGATTTTTGAATTCAAGAGAATTGAGTTCAGCGCTTCATTAAGTTGGGACAGTTTTTCAAGGGAGCGACCGACAATGGTAAATTGCGAGATTTCGAAATCAGAGTGAAGACTGTAAATCACTGCCCGGGCACTTCCGCCGGTGCCCAGAATTAGCGCATCCCCCATTTTTAATTGTTCGGCATAGAGCTTTAGGGGCAAGGCAAATCCGATCACATCCGTATTAAATCCTCTAAGCTTTGATTCGGAAATTGCTATAGAATTGACCGCGTCAAGCGAACGGGCAATTGGATTCACTTCATCAAGTAAAGAAATCACTCTTTTCTTATAGGGAATTGTTACGGAAAGGCCATTTATGCCTCCCTCAACTATTTGTTTAAAACTGCTTTCGAATTCATTCGGTTCTAAATCGAAGTTTTCAAAAGAGCCTTGGATGTTTTTAAGATCAAAAATGGCGTTAAAAATTTCGGCTGATTTTGAATAGGAGATGTTGTGCCCCAGCAAACCGCACTTGAAAGATTTGGTCGTCATGTAATCTGTCCCAATAATTCATAAAACTCCGGACAAGAAATGGCGACGGATGAGTCATCGTCAATACTTGATGGTCCTGCCAAAAAGAGCGAGGCAACAGAAAACGCCATAACAATTCGATGGTCATCAAAACTTCTGAAATCTGCCCCGGAAAGTTCCGGTTGACCTTCGATAGCCAGGCCGTCATTAAGAAGCGCCGATTTGGCGCCGGACAGTTTTAGATTGTGATGGATGGCTTCAAGGCGATTCGATTCTTTAACTCTCAGTTCAGCGACATCGCGTATAATAGTGGTTCCTTCGGCAAAGGCAGCCATAACCGCTGCCAGGGGAATCTCATCGATTAGTGCCACCGTTGTTTCTCCGGAAATCTTGCGTGCTTTAAGCGGCGCACCTGTTACAGCGACAGTTCCACGCGGCTCATTTGATACTACTTTCTTGTCAGTTATTTCGACCTGACACCCAATTGCCTTTAAATGCTCTATGAATCCGGTTCTGGTTGGATTTAATCCGACATTCTCGATTGAGACAGTTCCCTTCCCGATTGCAGCAGCGGCCATAAAGAATGAAGCTGTAGATAGATCTCCCGGAATATCAACTGTACCGCCGTTAATTTTGGCTTGAGCGGAGAGCTTTACTTCGTATTTGAAAGACTCGGGCATTTGCATTCGTTTTTTGCGGGGGTCAACCGGATCATCAACGGGCACCGGGTTGACACGACGGTACTCGATCCCCTGACCGATATCGGCAATCATGCGTTCGGTGTGGTCACGAGTAAAAGAGTCTTCGTGAATTGTCACGGAGCATTGCGAGGCGAGTCCGGCTAATAAAAGGGCCGACTTGACCTGTGCCGATGGTACCGGCAATTTGTATTCAAAAGGGAGAAGTTTCTTCCCTCTTATACGAAGAGGCAAGAATCCGTTTTGTGAAAAAAACTCTGCTCCCATTTGAGTCAACGGGTCAATTATCCGTTTCATTGGTCGCGCGCTTAATGACTTGTCGCCAGTCATGGTCACTTCCAGATTGGAACCGGCAATGATTCCCGCCAGCAGGCGCGCCGTGGTCCCGGAATTGCCGCAGTTAATAGTTTTACCCTCGGCTGTTGTAAGATTCCCTGGCGGCGTCAGCGTGACATTTCTGCCACTCTTTTGGACATTTACTCCAAGTGCTTCGGCGGCCTTCAATGAAGTCTGGCAATCGGCACCGTTGGGATAATTGATGGCCTCAATAGGGTTTTTGGAAATAATCGAAAACAAGGCAGCCCGATGTGCAATAGACTTGTCTCCGGGAACTCTGATTGTCCCTTTAATTTTTCTGACGCGTTTGAGTTTTCGATTCATCAGACAGAACGTCCCATGACATTGGCAATGGCGCCTATTTCTTTCATCAATTGTTCAAAAGTATCCGGTGTTATGGATTGGGCTCCATCGGATAAAGCGTTGGCCGGATCGTGGTGGACTTCGATAAGCAGACCATCGGCGCCAACAGCAACCGATGCCCGTGAAAGCGGGAGAACTTTATCTCTACGTCCAGTTCCGTGGCTGGGGTCGACAATAATCGGGAGATGGCTCATTCGTTTGACGAACGGAATAGCGGACAAATCCAATGTATTGCGAGTATGGTCGGCAAAGGTGCGGACGCCGCGTTCGCACAGGATCACTTTGCGGTTTCCTTCATTCAAGATGTATTCAGCTGCCATTAGCAGCTCTTCCAGTGTGGCCGACATGCCGCGTTTTAGTAAAACTGTTTTAGGCTGCCGGCCGGTTTTTTTCAAAAGTGAATAGTTCTGCATATTGCGGGCGCCGATTTGAATAATGTCCGTGTAATGTGCCACCAAATCGAGCGTCTCGGTATCGATGGCCTCGGTTACTATTAACAGATTAAATTCTTTACGGACTTCGTCGAGAATCTTAAGCCCCTTCTCCCCCAATCCTTGAAAGCTGTAGGGCGACGTCCTCGGCTTGTAAGCGCCAGCACGAAAAACTTTGGCACCGGAGTTGGATACTTTTTCGGCAATAGCCAGGCATTGGTCGCGACTTTCGACTGAACACGGCCCGGCCATGATGACCACTTCTTTTCCCCCGATAGTCACATCGTGCCCCAAATTGATGACAGTGTTTTCCGGGTAGAACTCTCTGCTAACCAACTTGTAAGGCTTGGTTACATGAATTATTTCTTTAACACCGCTTTGGGCGGTAATGCGGTCAGAATCAACCTGGGAAGTGTTGCCGGTTACTCCGATGGCAGTGCGAGTGGGACCAGGCATAGGGTGGGCTTTCAGGCCCATTTTTTCGATTTCCTGGCAGACTTTGGCTACCATTTCTTTGGTAGCGTTGGTCTCCATTACTATAAGCATCTATAACTCCTGGACGCGGACTGGAATACTTCTTCCAGCGACTCTCCTTTTTTTATCATACTGGTCACTTTGCTCAAGTTTTCTCCAAACAGTTTCAGCGCCTTAATAATTTCAATTCTATTTTCATCAATTATTTCCGACCAGACTGAATAAGGCGATCCGGCCAATCGCAGCATGGAGCGTAGTCCGGGTCCAGCTAACGGAATCAATGTCGGGTTCACCTGTCCGCCCAATATAGTGGAAATCAATTGCGGCAAGTGGGAGATTTCCGACATCAATTCATCATGGAGTCGGTTGGCAATGTAAGTCGGTTTGGCTTTCAATTGTTTAATCATCCAGTCAAGTTTGGTTTTATTTTTCGAATTGAGTGTGACATCTTCATCAAGAAACCAGGAATGATTCTCAAATAGATTAGCAGCCGAATTTTCGAATCCGGCTTTCTCCCGTCCGGCCATTGGATGTGTCGATAGGAATTGGGTGCCGTCAGGGAATTTGAGTTTTGCAGAGAGTTTTGAAATAGGCTGTTTGACAGCACCTGTATCAACTATCAGGCAGTCCTTGAGCTCGTTTAGTTGAGACAAACGAGTCAGCATTTGTTCGTTGGCCTTATGAGGGGCTGCAAGAACGATAACGCCTGCACCTGCGATGGCGCGGCTGAAGTTGGATTCACGACTTACTTTGAATCGTTTGTCTTTGGAGAGCCGCTTAAGAACAGCAGGACGGTCAAATGCAAACAATTTGTATCTTGAGTGGCCTTTCAGAAAGTCCAGCGCCATGCTGCTGCCGATTAGCCCGAAACCGCAAATAGTGATCTTTTTTATTTTGAGCGATGCCATTTTACATTTCCTCGGGCGCTTGCAGACCAAGCAAATGGAGACCTTTGTTGACTACAATCTGCACTGCCTTTACCAGGGCAATGCGCGCTTGAGAGAGTTCTTTGTTGTCGGAAATAATCTTGTCGATGCGCCCCTTTTCATCTTTGCGCTGATAAAACTTATTGAATGCCGAAGCGAGCTTCAATAAGTGCGTCGCGACATAGACCGGGTCATAATTACGAACGGCATCTTCAATGGCCTGTGGAAAATCATCCAACAAGTTAATTACGAAAGTTTCCTCCGGCCGGTCGAGAAGTTTGTGGTCAATGTCGCTACTAACTTTGCCATCATAGTTTCTTAAAAGCGAACAAAGCCGAGCGTGCGTGTATTGCAAATAAGGGCCGGTCTCCCCCTCGAAATTCAGGACTTCAACCCAATCGAAATTAACGTCTTTATGTCGCCTGACAGAAATCTGTGAGAATATTATTGCACCTACTCCTATCATTTGCGCTGTCTCGTTGATGTTTTTCAAATCAGGATTTTTCTCTTTAATCTTCTCTTTGACCAGGTCGACCGTTTTGTCGATGACATCTTCCAGAATGATAATATTGCCACGTCGGGTGGACATGGTTTTCTCACCGAATTTGACCCAACCGAATTCAACGTGCCTGACTTTGCCGGCCATGCTCTCGTGTTGAGGCAAATGTTCGGCTTCTTCCATCAATTCCATAACTTTGAAAATCTGTTTGAAATGGTCCGACTGGGCGGCCCCGACAACATAAATTGATTCGTGAAAATGATATTTCTCCCAACGATAAATCAGTCCGGCAATATCGCGGGTGGCGTAGAGCGTGGCACCGTCGGCCTTCTTCAATAGCACCGGAGGAAGCCGCGGGTCATTTAAATCCACAATCAGGGCACTTTTGGAGACTTTCGTCAGCTTATCTTTTTCCAACCGCTTGATAGCGGCTTCCATTCTGTCGTTTAAAAACGATTCGCTGGTGACCCAGTCATATTCCACACCGAGAATTTTGTAAATTCGGTCAAACTCGGCTTGGGAGATATCTTTAAACTTCTCCCACAATTCAACGGCCGACTTCTCACCATCCTCAAGCAGTTTGAACGCTTCGCGGGCTTCATGTTCCAGTTTCGGATCCTTTTCCGCTTCTTCGTGGAACTTCACATATAATTCAAGTAGATTGGCGACAGTATTTCCCTTTAGCGTGTCTTTACTTCCCCACTTTCGGTAAGCAACAATCATTTTTCCGAACTGCGTTCCCCAATCTCCGAGAAAATTGATACCGATTGCTTCATATCCCAGTGCCTTGAAAATCTTGCGGAGCGAATTGCCGATTGCAGTTGAGCGGAGATGCCCTACTCCAAATGGCTTGGCAATATTGGGTGAGGAGTATTCAAGTAATACTTTAAGCTGTTTGCCAACATTGGAGTTGCCGTATTCCACCTGCCGGTTGAGGATTTCTTGCAGAGTAGCTTTGCATGATTCCATGAAGTTGGGTACGGCATTGAGATATGGACCAACAGCCTTAGTGTCTACCAATACCGGTCCATTGCCGGTTGATTTTAGAATTCGGTTGATCTCATCCACAACCTTTGAAGTTATTTGCGGGGGCTTTTCTCCCAACAGCGCAACGAACTTGAACACCGGCAGAGCAAACCGGCCCATTGACGGGTCCTTCGGCTTTTCCAGGTTTTCATATATAAAATCGGAATTAAATACTTGCTCCCGGCCGATGGATCGGTACTTGTCAGAATAGATTTTCTGAAAAGCCGCCGCCGCGGCAATAGCGAACTGTTCTTTAAATTTATCTTTGGGCATCAGCAACTGAAACTACCTTTTTTGCTTAACTCAATATAATAAAACTGTTTACACGGTCAGCAACTTTTAACTTTTGCGAGTACCGGCGAAGCAAGTAAACTTTCTCAAATTCAGATAGACCGACCGACCGCCGACGCCACTATTTCCAGTTCCTTAACAAGCGATTTGTATTGATCAATGAACAAAGTCTGGGCGCCATCGGATAAGGCATGGTCAGGGTCATAATGCACTTCAATCAAAAGCCCATCGGCTCCGGCTGCCACCGCAGCGCGTGCCATCGGCGGAACTTGTCTGCGAATGCCGGTGCCGTGCGATGGGTCGGCAATCACCGGCAAGTGAGTTAGAGTCTTCAAAACCGGAATGGCCGAGATATCCATCGTATTGCGGGTGTAATTTTCAAATGTGCGAATCCCTCTTTCGCACAGAATGACATTCCGGTTGCCGCCGGACAGAATATACTCCGCCGCCATGAGCAATTCTTCCAATGTAGCAGACATGCCGCGTTTCAACAAAACGGGTTTATTGACTTTGCCGAGTTCTTTCAAAAGTGCGAAATTCTGCATATTGCGAGCGCCGACTTGAATCAGATCAATATATTTTAGTGCCGGTACAATATCCGCGCGGTCCATTACTTCAGAGACAACCGCCATGCCGGTAGCATCGCCGGCTTCGCGCAAGTATTTGAGTCCCTCTTCCCCGAGTCCCTGGAACGAGTATGGAGAGCTGCGCGGCTTGTACGCACCTCCTCTTAGTATTTTCGTGCCGGTTGGTTTAATCAACTTGGCGATTTTCTTGATTTGCTCACGTGATTCTATCGCACAGGGGCCGGCCATCAGGGCAATCTTATTTCCGCCAATAGCGACGTTTTTGACTTTCACAATGGTGTCTTCCGGCTTGAAAGTCCGGCCGACCAATTTGAACGGCTCGGTAATACGAACTACTTCGTGAACGCCATCCAGCACTTCAAACGTGCGCGTGTCAATTGATTTAGTATCGCCGACAACTCCCAAAATCGTGCGGCTGGAGCCGGTCGAGCGGTGAATATCAAAGCCGCTTTCCACCAGTTTTTCATAGACAGATTCAATCTGCTTTTCGGTGGCGTTATTGTTCATTACGATAATCATTTGTTTCTACTCTTGACCTTTAGGCTGACGGTTATAGACTTCGGTTCTTTCCAGCCGGCGTGATTCGTCGATAATGCGTTCAAAGAGACGCACGATGGCATCGGAATGAAGCGGGCCGGGGTTTTTATCGGTGACAGATACGAAGATGTCTTTTTCTCTTTCGGGATCGAACAAACGCTTCCCTAATTTGCGTTTGATTTTGGCCAGTTCCACCACAACGGCAGCACGGCGATTGAACAGGTAGAGGAGTTCCTGGTCAATCCTATTTATTTCGTTGCGGAGTTTATCGAATTGTTTTTTACTCATTAGATAGCTCGACGTATTTGTGTCAAAAGTTTTTCAACTGCTTTAAGGGCTGCCTTATTATTTTTGCTTCCACGAATAAGTGACACCAGTTTGGAACCGATTACAATTCCATCGCTGTGACGTACCAGTCTCTTGGCCGTCTCGGCTGATGACACGCCAAATCCGGCCACAAATCTCTTTTTCAATGTCTTGCGCAGGCTTTTAAGGTAATTATCGGTTCCCTTGTCAAAAACCTTGCCGGCGCCGGTAACACCTGTAACAGTGACAGCATATACAAAATCAGAACAGTATTTCTCAATTCGACTGATGCGTTCGGGCGAAGAAGTTGGCGAGACCAGAAATATCGTTGAAAGACCAAATTTGTCGGCGTTCTTTTTGTATTCTGCCGCTTCATCAATGGACAAATCGGGAACGATAAGGCCATCGACACCGGCCTTGTTGGCATCGGCCAAAAACTTTTGTTCGCCATAGGTCAAGATGGGATTGTAATAACCCATCAGTATGATTGGCACATTACTTTTTTTGCGGATTGCTCCGACTGCACTTAAAATCTTATTCACGTTGATTCCATTTTGAAGCGCCACAAAAGACGAATACTGAATTTCGGGACCATCGGCCAGAGGGTCGGAAAAGGGAACTCCAATTTCGATAAAATCAGCTCCCGTATCTATTGCAGTCAAAATCAAATCGAGCGATAGTTTCAAGCTTGGAAATCCGGCTGTGAAAAAGGGAATTAAAAGCTTCCAGTCGGGATTAGTTTTGAGATATTTGGTAAGGCGGTTCAACTTTTATCCCCAGTTACTTCCAAAAATAATGGGCATGTCTTTGTCCCCTCGACCGGAGAGACAAATCACTACATTTTGATTGGATTTAAAGTACTTGGCGTGCTTGATCAAATAAGCAATGGCATGTGCTGATTCCAAAGCGGGAATTATTCCCTCGAGCTTGGAAACCAATTTAAAAGCGCTAAGCGCCTCTTTATCGGTGGCGCTGCCGTACTTCACTCTTTTATTATCGCGAAAGAACGAATGCTCCGGGCCAACTCCGGGATAATCTAGTCCTGCCGAAATAGAATGCGGCAATACCACCTGGCCGTCTTCATCATAAACTAAGTAGCTGTACGAGCCGTGAAGTACCCCTGGTCTCCCCTTGGCCAGCGAGGCGGCGTGTTTGGAAGTATTTAGTCCATGTCCTGCTGCCTCAACTCCAATCAGTTCAACCGCTGATTCGTTTATGAATGCATCGAATATGCCCAGGGCATTGGACCCACCGCCCACACAGGCTATGATGGCATCAGGGAGTTTTCCGAAGAGTTTTTTTGATTGCTGCCTAGTTTCCCTGCCAATCACGGATTGAAAATCGCGCACGATCATCGGGTACGGATGCGGTCCGACAACGGAGCCAATGATATAGAAGGTAGTTCTGACATTAGTTACCCAGTCGCGCAGCGCCTCATTGGTAGCATCTTTGAGAGTTTTCGAGCCTGATTCGACACACACAATCTCCGCTCCTAATAGTTGCATCTTCTGAACATTGGGAGCCTGCCGCTTGATATCTACTGAACCCATATAAATGATGCATTCCAATCCGAATCGCGCACAGACCGTAGCTGCAGCCAGCCCGTGTTGTCCGGCGCCGGTTTCGGCGATTATGCGTTTCTTCCCCATGCGCAAGGCGAGTAGTATCTGACCAACGGTGTTATTAATTTTATGGGCGCCGGTGTGGTTTAAGTCTTCGCGCTTAAAGTAAATCTTTGGTCCTTTAGCATAGGCGGTCAACCTCTCTGCGAAATAAAGCGGGCTGGGACGGCCGACATAGTTTGCCAGTAAACCATTTAATTCGGCTTTGAAGGCTTTGACTCTTTTAATCTTTCGATAAGACTGCTCCAGTTCCTGGAGGGCATACATCACCGTTTCCGGCACATATTGTCCGCCATAGGGGCCAAATCTGCCTCGTTTGTCGGGGCCTCTTTTAATTCTTTGTGCCATATCTGATGCTATTACAGACCTTAAAGAAATGCTTTAACTTGGCTTCTGACTTAATTCCGGGTGCGGATTCGACACCGGAGTTTACATCAATCGCCAAAGGGCGAAATCGTCTGATTCCTTCTTCAACATTTTTGACATTGATCCCACCAGCCAGCATCAAATTGGGAATCTTTCGGCGGGGTCTAATATTCCAATCGAATTGTTTGCCAGTGCCGCCGGGAGCTACTTCTGACTTATTGTCAAGGTGCACAATATCTGCAATGCTTTTCCAAATTTCCCGATATTCGTCCGCTTTCTCCACATAAAACGACTGAATGACTTTATGTCCGCCGTTTCTTAGCTGACGGACCAGGGCGTTGTTGTAGACTCCGTGCAATTGGACATAGTCTAATTTCAAATCTCTGGCGGCCGACTGCATCGTTGACAAGTTCGGCTCAACAAATACTCCGACCTTGCCAATTGTGGCCGGAAGTTTATCAATAATTTCTTTGGCGCGTGCCACCGATAGATAGCGGGGAGATTTTTCATAAAACACGAAGCCGAGCATGTCGGCCCCCAGACGCCCAGCCAGGAGCGCATCTTTCAGTCGGGTAATACCGCAAACTTTGATTCTAAAATGATTCATAGTGCCTGCAATGATTTAAGTAGTTTTATGGGGTCATGCGAAGTGATCAGCGCTTCGCCAACTAGAAAGCTATTGTAATTTACCAGTTTGAGCCGCTTGATGTCCGAATTACTGCATATCCCCGACTCGGCAACTTTCACAACATTTTTGGGGATCAGGCCGGCTAATTTTTCGGATACTTCCAACGAAATGCTAAAATCCTCCAAATTGCGGTTATTGACGCCAATTATTTCTGCACCCGAATCGACAGCCATCTTGGTTTCCTCTTCGTCGTGAACTTCCACTATTGCAGCCATTCCGGCCGCCTTAGACAGCTCCAAATAGTCCTGAAGTTTTTTTTTACTCAAAAGCTTTACAATCAGTAAAATGGCATCGGCCTTCATAAGCCGTGCATAATAAATCTGATAAGCGTTAATAACAAATTCTTTGCACAATACTGGAAGTTTAGCGTTTTGTTTTGCAATCTCTAAATACTTCGGTGAGCCTTGAAAGTACTTTTCATCCACAAGTACCGACAATGCCGCTGCTCCACCTTCTTTGTATTGAATGGCTAATGTCGCTGGGTCGAAATTCTGAATCATTATGCCTTTTGATGGCGACGCCTTTTTAATTTCAGCAATGATGTTTACCCTCTTATTGCCGGCAATGGCTCCTCTAAAATCAAGAATGTCACTCTGACTCATTTGATTAAGGACTTTGTCCAGCGGCAGCGCTTTTTGGAGCTGTTCAACTTCTTTCTTCTTATGCGCGGCAATTTCAAGGAGGATGCTTTTCAATCTAAGTCCTCACAAATGACACTCCAGCGCTTGGTATTGGCTTCTTTAATTTCAATATCCTTGAACAAGAAATAAAACATTATGGAAGAGAAGACATATATGCTGATAGTTATATTTATCGTAAATGTGTATCCGAAATGTTCAATCAACGAGCCGCCCAATGCGGCGGAGACCATCCATGAAAGTGTCCAGGCAGTCATGAGTAGTGCGTTAACAAGTCCCTGCTCTGATTTATGCGACAGCTCCATGCCGAGATTGGTGATTATGGGGACCCCAATGTTCATCAATCCCGCTCTCAAAATGAAAGCGGTCAACACCAACGGTAGCGAATGACTGAAAGATAAAATGAACATAAAAGGAATCGATGCCAGCTGGGTTATAACTACCGTTCTGACCAGCCCGATTTTTTTTGCCAGCACCGGTGCGCCAATTATTCCAATCAGCATGGCCAGATGGGACAAAAAGTAAAAGAAAGTGATTTTGTCAGGCGGCTGGGAAAACCTGTCACGAAAAAAAAGATTTAAAAATGGAATAACCAGACCCGCACCCAGTCCCAAAACAAAATTGGCTGAAGTTATTTTAAGATAAAACTTCCCACGTTTTTTTAATTGTACTTTGTTTAATAGAATGCGGTTTTCGTGTACCGCAGGTTTGCCTCCCCTGACCATGGTAAATGGAATCAACGCCAGAAGACTGCTTACAATTCCTAAATAAAGTGTATAGCGATAGCCCAAAATAAGGTCGCCGGTAAAACCGGCCATTATCAATACAATTTTGCCGGAAAAGAGAGCGCCCACCATACCGGCCAATAGCATCATACCGAATGAGAATGAAAATAGATGAGTTCGTTCGGCGGCGGTTGAATTGTTCATATAAAACGGGCCGCTGGCGACTCGAAAGAATGAAAAAGAAATGCCACTTAGAATCGAAAATCCAATCAAGAATCCCAGCATTTCAAAGCTGGTGATAAAAAAGCTGAAAATCGAAAGCAAAATTGAACCGGCAATCAAAATTGGTTTCAACTTGATTTTGCTCATGACGTAGGCGATAGGAATGGCGGCAATGGTCATCCCTACAGCTCTGGCCGAGACTATCAGGCCAATATTCCCTTCGGCAAATCCCAGCTCCTTCAAGTAAAGGTTTAAGAGGAGTTGGAAGACGTGGAAATTGACGCCCATTAAAAATGAGCCGATTAAATACAGATGGGCATTGCGCGAGAATAGACGGATACTGGCCAGATAATCTGCGAATCCCGATTTAATTCTCCCCTGCCAGGTCGCGTTGACCTGTTTGGAAGCCAATTGTTCGATGGAATGATTCATTGCTTGACTTTGGTAGCGTCTATCCAGTCCTGAAGTTTTTTTCGAGCGGCTCCCCAATCGATAGCATCGCGTGCCATGGACACCCCGTCCCAAATAGTCTCGACTTTCCCGGATACATAAATGACAGCACCGGCGTTGAACAAAATCGCCTCACGATAACCGTTATTTTCTCCTTCAAAAACGCCGCGCATTATTTTGAAATTCGTTTCGGCATCTCCGCCTTTTAACGAGTCCGACGTGTGCGTTTTTAATCCCACTTCCAGAGGAGTAATAGCTAAAGCATTCTTTTCACCGCCATACAATTCGATATAATCAGTAGGAGCGCCGACCGAGAATTCATCGAGACCATCGCGTGAATGCACCACCAGGACGTGTTCCGAACCCAAAAGCTGCATGACATCGGCGACTAAGGTGAGCAACTTCTTATCATAAACTCCTATTACTTGGCGTTTCACTCCGGCCGGGTTGGTCATCGGACCAAGTATGTTGAATGCGGTGCGAACTGCGAGTTCTTTACGGGGAGCAGCGGCGTACTTCATGGCCGGATGAAATCGCGGTGCAAACATGAATCCAAAGCCGCCCTTATTAATTGTCTTTTCAACCAACTCCGGTCCTGGGTCGATATTCCCGCCGCAGGCTTCAAGCAAGTCGGCCGAGCCGCAGGCGGAGCTAACTGCCCTGTTGCCGTGTTTGGCAACAGTTACTCCGGCTGCGGCGGCAACAATCGCAGCGGCCGTAGAAATATTGAAACTTTGTTTCCCATCTCCTCCCGTGCCACAACCATCCACCGCATTATTGTCCATGACTTTGATTTTGAGTGAATGCTTTCTCATGGTTTGAGCAAACCCGGCTATTTCTTCAGCTCTCTCACCCTTCAATTTTAGAGCGACCAGTAATCCCGCTATTTGTGCCGGAGTGGCCTCTCCCTGCATTATCGTTTCCATGGCGTTGGAAGCTTCGTCCTGTGACAAGTTTCTGCCTTCAATAACTTTCTTAATATAATCCTTCATCTCGCGGCCCCTGTCAGAAAGTTTTTAAGTATCTTTTTCCCTTCGGCTGTCAGAATTGATTCGGGATGAAACTGAACACCATATAGAAGTTTGTCTTTTTCCTCAATGCCCATAATTACATCATCTGCCCAGGCCGTTAAACTGAATTGTTTTGGAAGAGTTGCTTTATCAATGACCAGCGAATGGTAACGGGTGGCAATGAATGGAGATGGGACGTCTTTAAACAGAGTGGAATCGTTATGCATAACCGCCGATGTTTTCCCGTGCATCAACGACGGTGCATAGGTAATCTTTCCACCATAGACCTGGCCAATGGCTTGGTGCCCTAAACATACACCTAATATCGGAACAGTTCCGGCCATATTTTTGATCAGTGCGTTCATTATACCGGCGTTTTCGGGCCGGCCCGGTCCGGGCGACAGCACAATGGCTTCCGGTCGTAATTGTTTGATTTTTTCAACTGATGTCTCATCATTCCGGAACACCTTGACATCGGCTCCTAATTCTCCCAGATATTGAGCCAGATTGTACGTAAACGAATCGTAATTATCTAAAAGCAATAACATATTTAATTCTCGTCAGTGACGGCCTGTATCGACGCAAAGGCTTTGGCCTTGGTCTCATAGTACTCTTGTGCAGGCTGCGAGTCCGCTACTATACCCGCACCAGCCTGAATGTAATAAGTATTTCCCTTTTTGACCAACGTGCGAATAGCAATGCACGAATCCAGATTGCCCCAGAAATCCAAATAGGCAATCGAGCCGGCATAAACTCCCCGGCGTTCCGTTTCCAATTCATCTATGATTTCCATCGCGCGGATCTTGGGAGCTCCCGAAACAGTTCCGGCCGGAAAGCAGGCCAAGTGCCCGTCAATTGGTTGGCACTTGCCATTCAATTCTCCTGTTACCGAACTGACAATGTGAATCACATGCGAATATTTTTCGACAATCATGTTCTCTTTGACTTTAACACTGCCGGTAGTGCTGACCCGGCCAATATCGTTTCGGCCCAAATCGAGCAGCATGGTGTGCTCCGACAATTCTTTCTCATCCGACAGCAGTTCTTTTATCAGGCGATTATCTTCATCATCGTTTTCACCACGAGGTCGGGTGCCCGCAATCGGTCGGGTTTCAATGATCCCCTTTTCGATTCGCACCATCATTTCCGGCGAAGCGCCCACGATAGCATTGTCACCGAAATTTAAAAGAAACATATAGGGCGAAGGATTAATCCGTCTAAGTCGCCGATAGACCTCCAGAGCTGATTTATTGGAATTAATGTGCCATCTTTGTGACAGCACAACTTGGTAGATATCTCCTTCTTTTATGTAATCTTTGGCTTTACGAACAATATTTTCAAAATCAGCCTGGTCGTTATGCGCAACGACTTTTGGTGCACTTCTAGTTTTCTTGCTGAATGGCTTAATTTTGGTCGGCTTAGAAAGCTGTGCCACAGATGTCTTTATCCATTTGACGGCACCGTCATATTGTTTTCGTAGTGTCTCCGAATATTGATCCAATAGGAGATTGGCGATTATGATTATTTCTTGCTTCAAATGATCAAAGGCAATAATACGGCTGTAGAAGCTTAAACGTATTTCCGGAAGGGCGATGTCATCTTTATTCTTGTCCGGAATCTTTTCGACCCAGCGCACAGTGTCATAGGCAAAATAGCCGACTGCACCGCCGGTAAATCTCGGCAATCCTTTGGCTGCCACTGGACGATATTTCTGAAATAGGTCTCTTAAAAAACTGATCGGTTCCTCTTTTATTCTTACTTTCTTGTTAGCTGATTTGGAAAACAATGAAGTGGCGTCACCCTCTATTGTCAGGAACGGATGAAATCCCAAAAACGAATAACGCGCCAGCTTTTCGCCGCCTTCAATTGATTCGAGTAAAAAGCTTTCTTTCTTGCCGGTCGCTAATTTTATATATGCAGACACAGGAGTATCAAGATCGGCCGGTATCTTTTCAAACACGGGAATCACATTTCCCTGCTTGCTCAATTGTTGTACGTCCGAGAATGAAATCATATGTAATCGTAGTATCCTTCACAGACAAATTCCACCGGGCCGGTCAGTTCAATGACATTATCACTTTTTCTCCAGAGAATTGACAATGACCCCGATTCAAATTCCACCCGGCATTTCCTGTCAGCCACCCCGAGAACGACTGCCGCAACCACGGCTGCTGCTGCCCCGGTCCCCGATGAGCCGGTGGCGCCGACGCCGCGTTCCCACTCGGCCAATTTCAATTTCTTACTGGAAAGTATTTTTACGAACTCGACATTGGTTCCGTTTGGAAAGAGGCCATGCTTTTCAATCTCCGCCCCAAATTGTTTCCAGTCAATGTTAAAATCCTCAACAAACAAAACAGTGTGCGGGTTGCCTATGGACAGACAAGTTACCGGAAAGTTGGTGTTTCCCACTTTTAGCGGTTTGTTAATCATGAATTGTGACTTAACGTTTATGGGTACATCTCTCGTCTTAAATTTGGGGACCCCAAGTTCTGTTGTCAGCAATTCTGCCGATTTACTACCGCTAACGAATCTGACCTTGTTAAGTGCTCCGTCCATTTCAAAGACAAAGTTTTCTTTCTGTTTACTTAATCTGTGACAATGCAGTCCGGCAATTCTCAATCCATTTCCGGATTTTTCCGCCCAGCCGCCATCGGCGTTGTAGACGTCGACTTTAGAGTCTGCCTTTCTTGATTTGCCGAAGCAAAGTACTCCGTCAGCCCCGACTCCCGATTTGCGATGGCAGATTTCTTTGACAAACGAGGGGAGTTGGTTCTTAGTCAGTTTATGCGCTTTCCCCTCAACGACAATAAAGTCGTTCAGCAGAGCATTGTATTTGAAAAATTTAATTTTCATGAATTGGTATTAAACTCATTACCTCATTTTAATTCAATAAAAAAGGCCTGTCATCCGACAGGCCTTCCAGTTTTCATTTATAATTTACCGCTATGTCGGACGACACCCTTTCAGTAATGCTCTCCACCAGTGGGGGTAATAATTAACTTTCATCTCTAAACCATTTCTTTCAGTATAGCGGCCAGCCTTTTTATGCCTTCTAATATATCACTTTTTGAGGCAGTTGCATAATTAATTCTGAAGGTATTTAGCGTTTTTCCGTCCGGATAAAATGGCTGGCCTATGACAAAGGCCACGTTTTTGGCTATGGCCTTATCAAAAACGTCCTGCGCCGAAATGTGCTTGGGCAAGGTCACCCACAAGAACAGGCCCCCCTCCGGACGAGTCCAGCTGACCCCGGCCGGAAAGCTCCGTTCCATTTCCATAAGCATTGTTTCCCGCTTGTTGCCGTAATCGGCCCGAATTTTCTTGATATGCGGTTCCAAAAGTCCCCGCTGGATGAAATCCAGGAAGATGTACTGATTGAGAGTTCCGGCGTGGAGATCATCGGCCTGTTTAAGTTTTTCCAGAATCGTAATCAAATCTTTTCGGGCGTTCACCCAGCCGATGCGCAGCCCCGGCGCCAGGATTTTTGAGACGGTGCCCATGGAAATAACAGCGTCGCCGCCCAGCTCTTTAAGAGTCGGTACATGTTCACCTACAAATCGCAAGTCCCCATATGGATCGTCGTCGACAATAGGTATACCGTATTTTTCGGCCAATTCGAGCAAAGCCAGTCGGCGGGGTTGTGACATGGTAATGCCGGTCGGGTTCTGAAAGGTGGAAACGACATAAATGAACTTGGGCTTATGCTTGATTATTTTTTCTTCGACCTGCTCGGTAATCAGTCCTTCCTCATCCATTTCAGCACAAACGACTCTGGCTTTGTGGTATTGGAAAATCTGAAGCGCTCCGACATAGGTGGGGTATTCTGTCAGAATCGTGTCACCGGGTTCAATAAAGACTCTGGTCACCATTTCCACTGCCTGCTGTGAACCGGATGTAATTATCACGTTGTCTATATGCGTCGGTTCGTTTTTGTCTGTGAATCGCTCGGCCAGAAGTTGACGCAATGGAGTCAACCCTAAAGTTAGAGAATATTGAACAGCGTCCCCTTTGTACTTGCAAATCACCCTTTTGGTGGATTCAATAATCTCATCCAGGGGAAACAGCTCCGGTGCGGGAAGTCCGCCGGCAAACGATATCACGCCCGGCCGGTTGGATATCTTGAGGATTTCCCTGACCGCCGATGGCTGCAAGGCGCTCATATGCGCCGGATAAATCCACTCTGCAACTACTTGATTGTGATTCTTTATTAGCGTCAAGCTATTCCTCTGTTTCGAATGCGTTGAATTAAGATAACCAACAAGAGGCATTTAATCAAACTTTTACTATCAAATCGGCAAAAATAGCCAAAATGCTCGTTGATTTATCTCGAGTTTCTCTTACTTTTAAACCGGTATGACACAGATTTGGTCCCGAATTAAATTCTCTTGGGTTTTTACTCTTGTAATTCTGGCCGGTTGCAGCCCCGAAAAAAGCCCAGTCAACAATCCCGGTGCAGGAGATCGCTGGGTTTTTACGAAGGTGTCAGGGGACAACCAGAGCACTCCCCTGCATGATACTTTGCCGGAACGTATTGTCGTTCAGCTTAAAAAGCTTAATGGAACTGCCATTGAGAACGAAGATATAAGTTTTTATTTGATAAGTGGCAACGGTGAGGTCCGAAAACCGGTTACTGCCGGCGACTACCTTAATCTAGTAACGCCCACTGATTTTGAAGGGAAAGCCACGGCACAGTTTTTCAATCGGGGCGGCGATTCACTGGGCAACTCACAAGTTAAAGCAGAGGTATTAGACAGCGTTTCACTCTCTGTCGTGTTCACTATCGGGACAAATTAAAGAGCTGGCGGGCGGAATTGAACCGCCGCATGGCTGCTTAAGAAAATGGCGTGCGTTATTAGAATGCCGCTATACAATACAAAAACGCTAATATGGACTTTGTTGGCAATGCTCTCAAATTAAACAGCTCCCTTGACATTTCGTGTTAAAGCACATATACTTAAATTTCTAGTCATTCTTTTCAAATCTTATTATGAAGAACCGCGGAGGCATTTCATGAACAGATTCAATCGCAGGGTATGGCATTTTGCAATTCCATTGTTTTTTGCCAGTTCACTAAACCTTTTTTTGGGTTGTTCAAGCGATGAAGGACTTGGCCCCGAAGAGCCCGTTAATACGGATTCACTTGTCCAGGTTGCCAATAATTCGCTGGCAGTTATGATGAATGAAGTGATTAATCAAACATTGGAAAATCTCGATTCGACTTTTCGACCCAATGATGTGGATTTTACCGGCGCTCTGGCCCTCTATGAGCAGGCGCTGGCAAGCGATCCAAATAACAACGACGCCCTCTTTGGCGCCGCCTTTTGCGGGCTGATGTCGTTTCTGGCAGATTCCAACTTAAACGAACTGTATGAACGATTCAAAACACTTAATGATACCGGCGGCTTTTTCCCGGTCGGAAGCTTACCCCAAGTCACACTGGGAAATCCACTGGCCGTAACCGGGTTTCCCCTGCACCCGAACAAATTCACCGATATGCTTATCGACATAACCCGTCTTGACCCTTTGATGGCCAGAGCGGCGGCGGCCGACCCAACCATATCCGAAATCCAGGCCCTTTTGGAAACTTCATTGCTGCCTAAAGTGCAGAAGGCGCAAGAACGGATTGCGGATATAATCGCCAATAATCCCAACTTCGAATTCGTGATTACGTCTGCCATGCAGGGAAACCCCGGAGCCAACCCTATCGTAGTCGATTTAGCAGACTTCCGGGTGATTCTGGGATCTCTGCACGCGATTGAAGCAGCTATCCACGTTTTCGTCGCCCGCAATCTCGATCTGTCTTCATATACCGTGGACGGCATCCAAGAGGCGCTGCAGCAGAATTCAAGTTTTCTATCATTAAAAGAAGGGAATGCGGGAGCTGCCAGTATGTCAGCTGCGAAAATCGACATATTAATTGCCAGCGACCAGGCTCTTTTGGCGCTGGACGCTCTATTGGCAGAAATAGCCGCCGCTAAAGACCAGACCAACGACCTTATCAAAGTTTCTCCGGCGGATGTGGCGGATCTCAACGATATAAAAGACACTATAGAATTCTTCCAGTCTTTTTTCGACGGTCCCAAAATCCTCAATGTCTTTTGGAATGGTGATTACAATTGTTACTACGACTATGATTTAGGCTATTATGTATGTATCTACACCGAAGACACTTTGGCTCTCAATGTTGATGCGTCAAAGTTATTTGACGACCCCTTGGATAACCCTAAGCAATTTGTTCCGGACTATTCCCTGACCTTGACGTCTAACGGGGATGCTTACAAAGAATTTGCCCAATTGCACTTCAGTCGTGACGCTTATTGGGACAGTCTGGCCAGTAAATATGGGATAAGCTATCCCAACGATACGGCGCAGGTATTACAACAATACGGTTTCTATTACCATCTTCCTGACGAAAACAATGACTTTTTCTATGAACTGCTGACCTATAATTATTATAACCAGGCGATTTTTGGATGGGACGACGTGGCTAATTATGGTTATTCTTCGCTGTACGTATGGGACTACTATTCTAACAATTATTATCATTATAGCAATCTTTATTGGAACAGAAATTACTGGACTCTTTGCTATGCATGGTCTGATTTAACGTGGTCCGAGTGGACTTGGCCAGAGCCCACTTTTAACGGTCTGTTTCCGGGTTTGACCTCGGATCGGATTAAGAACGAAATCCTTCCAGTGCTCGGTATTGACGCTGGAAACTGGATACAGTCGGATTGTGGTAATATTAACCCGGACATTTCGTTTAGTGATTTCTAAAGCAACTATGCTTACGCTCAAAGCGACAACTGTCATTTGTGCTTTGCTGTTCACACTGCCGTTAGTCACAGCCGGAGAACAAGCGAAACTTGTTCCTGACCCGCCATTCACACTTCAAATGGCATCAGAATATCGATTAGACAATTTGATTGATGTTGGAAATAAGGGTGGATGGAATCTAAAAAAATCTTATTACAAGGTCTCTTTCAGCCGCCAACTTCGTAGTTGGGATTGGATTTTATCCGTGCGCCGCACTGAATTAGGCGGTGATATCGCTTATGACGGCATCGATAAATTGAATGTCCTTATTCAACCGACGCCGAACCGTATCCAGGGCGACCTACTGGTGAAATCAAAGCAGATTGACTTAACAACCGGCAGTTGGTGGAGAACTGCCGCGGGGAACAAAAGTGAAGGCGGTTTATATGTAACGTGGCATCCAACCCGGGCGCTTCTGGGGGGCCTGGGGTACTCTCGCCGTCATCCACTGAGCTACAATATGGAGTTGTACTACCTTCAAGAAGGCGGGCAGATGGAATGGAAGGCGCCCTTGTCGACCTGGAGCTTCAACATTAATTTTGTACCAATGAATGGATGGGCGTTTGTTTCTACGGCAAGCCGGGCGGAGTTTTTGCCCGTTGAGCCGGAAGTCAACGCGCCATCTGGGGGGACCTATTCAGCCACAATTGATGGCATAGTACGCGGCCGTTCTTTCAGAGTGGAAACTATTCCCGGTAAGGGCGTCTCATGTGCATTGGAAATGCGCGAACTTTCGGCCGAAGTTTTGATATTGGGTTATGCCGGTGGTTTGCGGTTCGCGCATTTTGGCCAGGCACACTTTTCTTATGAATCATGGACTTTGGAAATGCGATATGGTGAACAAAAGTTCGATTTTCAACGTGGCACTGGCGAAGGAGACCTGGCCGGTGCAGTGGAGGCCTGGCCGTTTGTTTCCGGGCTGGCCCGATTTCTGGGAGAGCGGCGGCATTTGGTAACAACTGGCAGGGCCAATTGGTACCGCTTACGGCTCTCTGATGAATTTGCTATTGGCCGACGGTTGCGCCTCAATACTGTGGGCCAGTTTGTGAGAGTCAATCCGGATTTTCGATACGTTACCTGGCGGCCCCTGGCTTTTGGAATGGGTATCGATGATTTGCAATCCGGCCGTCTTGAAATAACCCGCGCCGACCTTTTGCAAATCACCATATCCCCCAAACTGCATGTCCGGAAATGGACGTTAAATACCGCGGTCAGCCAGTGGGTGCCTCTGTCAATCACCAAAATTGAAAATCCTTCAAGCGGAGCCGACTTCCCCAGTAATGGCAATGAAGACACCAATCACTCTTCCGGCAATAGTGCTCACGATGGTTTCAGTTTTTCGGCCGCTCTGTCATTTTCGATTTAATCTAAAATTCACCCCAAAAAGCGGATGCTGGAAACGGCTTGTGTTTCATCCTTGGAGTTGTGAATAAAATTAGCCACCGGGCGGAATCGAACCGCCGACCTACTGATTACGAATCAGTTGCTCTACCAGCTGAGCTACGGTGGCCTGAATACTTGAATTGGCTTAAATCGGCTCGCAAAATAGTGTTTTGCCTGGCCATTTTCAATAACAAATAAAAGCTTGCATAAAATCAATGCCAAGCCTAGATATAGATAAGAGATTCGACATTCAGGACACCAAATTAGGTAAGAATCAAAGAGGTGAATCATGAAAAGATTCAATCAAATGATCTTCTCGTTTGCGATTGCGTTTACCATTACCGCTTCGGTCAGCTATTCGGAGAACGCAGTAACTTTGAGCCAGATTCAAGGACTTGATCCGGCCAGGGGACTTATGATTGACGTGCCAATCAGGTACTTTATGCAATTTGAGGTCGGGGGTACGCCTATAATTGCATCAATGAATCGGTTCAAGATCTATTCCCCGGACGGGGCCACGTGGCAAGCGGTAACGGGTCACGAAGCATTGCCCCTTGACAACGTGTACGACGGGTTTCACGGATTTAGTTTTGACCAATTTGTATCAGATGGACTTGGACTGGATACTCTATCGTTTGGAGGATTTTCGATCTTTGCTCCCGGATTTGCAAGCGGTTTTAGCGGAGAAGTATTCTATTTCGAAACAAGTTTAACTGAAGAAGATCTTGGAAAGTCACTGTGTTTGGACTCACTGAACATTGAACCATCCGATACTTGGGTATGGCAATTCCCCAATCTTGATACTCTGCAACCGGCGTGGAGCGGCCAGGTTTGCTATGAAATCGTCGCCTGTTGTGTGGGCAACCGCGGCGATGTTAATGGTGATGGAGTTGGGCCGAACATTCTCGACTTGAACAGCTTGGTTAATTATGTATTCCGAGGTGAAGCGACACCGATCTGCAAAAACGAATCAGACGTAAATGCTGACGGAATGAATCACAATATGCTGGACTTGAATTTTGTCGTGAACCGCATATTTCGTGGCGGCCCGGCGCCGGGGCCATGCCCGGTAGATTAGAGGTCTAAAATGAAGCGTAAAATTTGTGCAATCTGTTTGACATTTACAATCTCGCTTATGGCTGGACAACTTTTCGCCGTAGACGCCGTTACTATAAACAGAATAGCCGGATATGACTCGACTGCCAATGGACTGATGGCCAGTACGCCGATCAAGTATTATTTCAATTATGAAAACGGGACACAGAGAATTATCGTTATAGCCAATTATTTTTCGATTAGTTCACCGGACGGTGCTAATTGGCAGATTCCTGCCATAATTCCTTTAAATCCGTTAATGATGAATTTTAGTTACCCGCAGAGTGTGTATTTATTTGATAGTAGCGGGGATGGGCAAGGGGCAGACACACTTGGGTGCACAGCTTATGATACTCGCAATCCAGCAGTTGGACTCGCACCGGGATACAGCGGTGAATTACTTTATATCGAGACAAGATTCTCTGACATTCAAATCGGGAAGACGCTTTGTGTTGATAGTGCCACACCAAGTAATTTCAGTTGGTTGTGGGGTGATAACGATGGCAATTATTATTCTCCATCATGGGGAGGGCCGTATTGCTATGAAGTTGTTGATTGTTGCGTTGGAATACGGGGCGACGTCAATGGTGACGGTAAGGGACCAAATGCACTCGACGCTCAAAAAATGATTAATTACTTATTTAGGGGTCAACCGGCGCCAGCCTGCGATCTCGAATCTGACGTAAACAGCGACGGAACGCCGCATAATATTTTAGATTTTAATTACATTATAAATTATCAGTTCCGTAACGGCCCGGCGCCGGGGCCGTGCCCTCTAAATTAGTATTTCCGATTTGTCTGCTTTACGTAATTAGTATAAAAAGTGCCGGAGGCCGGACTCGAACCGGCACGCCCCTTATCGGAAGCAAGGGATTTTAAGTCCCTGGTGTCTACCATTCCACCACTCCGGCAAACCATAATAAGATAATAAGTTAGAATTATCTAAACTGGGACGCAAGGGAGTTTTAGTCCCCGGTGGCTTCAGAGGAAATGTGTTGCTCAATATTGATAAAGGAGCAGTTCATGTAATTGAGTTGTATGCCCATAGTGTGACTCAATTGATGATTCGAAGTATCGCTTCAACAGAAATTCTACTTACTGTAATCAGTGTTTTTCAGTTACATTTTACTACAGTTAGGTTACGGCTGGCTTAGCCTGCAAGTAACAGTGCAGTCTAATTAATCTTTTCTATAGGCAGCCAGATTGAGAAAGTCGTACCCTTCCCTACTTCAGACTCCACAGATATTCCTCCGGAATGGCTCGAAATGATCTTATCGCACATTACCATGCCGTAGCCGTGGCCGCTCTTTTTAGTCGTGAATTGAGATTTGAACAAGCGCCCAAGGTTCTTTTTATCAATGCCATTACCGTTATCGTGAACTTGAATAAGTACTCTTTTTTCTTTAACAAAGGTTTTAATTTCAATAAATCCTTTTTCTCTATTAGCTTCGTTTATAGCATCTGCCGCATTGTTCAGAATATTCAAGATGACTTGAGATATCTGATTGGGATCCATTTGAATATCTGGAATTTGGTCATCCAGGATAAGTTTCATTTCAATATTGGCAAATCTACGTTGGATTTGTACGAATGATACTAATTTGGTAATTACTTTGTTAACATTTTCGTCGGTCAATTCAGGTTCGAGACTATGTTTATCAATTAGGCCATCGGTAAATCGCTTCAAGACCGAGGCTTTATCAATTAGTGTTTCAAGATGCCCGACCATGGCATCCTGTTTTGATTTCTTATGCATTTCAAGAGCCATTTCTGCACTTCCTAATATTATTGTGATGAAATTGTTCATCTCATGTGCAATGCCGGCTGTCATATAGCCTTTTTCCGCGGCAATTTGTAATGCCAACATCTGCTCATCGTGCAATTTCTGTTCGGTAATGTCGTCTATTACAACAACGATGTCAGATTGTTTGGGTAGAGTTTCGTCCAAAAAGGTAATGCTAATTCTGTAAACACGACCAACAGAGTCAGTTCGAGTGACGATGAGGCATTTATTGAGTGGCCATTCATTTGATTCAAGTTCGGACAATAGCGACTCCCAATTCGGATACAATTGTGGTGGAAAGATTAATCTATGAGACATGCCAATTAGAGACGAATTGCTGCTTCCAGGAGATCTGTCAGCAAGTATCAACTCTTTGGCGGCATTGTTTAGGTTTAGCAAACATCCATTTCGGTCAAATACCAAGACCGCCTGCTTAGTCGCATTCAAAATATTGGTGTGTCGCTGGTTAACATGGGCCAGAGTAAAAAATAGAAACAAATTTCCGAGAAACGGCGCTACGCTGGTCGCGTAAGTTGCCAATATTTCGATATCTTCTTCTGAAAGTCGACCTTCCGGCGGGCGGCTGCCCAGCCCAAGCAATCCTATTATCTTGGTGTCATGCCTAAAGGCCATTATCAAACGGATTCCAGTTGATCTCAACATTTCTCGCAGCGCCTCGTCTTCATTTGTGTTACCTAAATCATCAAATGAGAAGTAGATGAGTGAATCCCCAAATCTTTTGATTATTGCGTCTTTATTTATAGTTCCGATCATTTCTTCACATTTTCTGAATTGCCCGACTCCAAAGTAGGCCAATTGGTTTGGCAGATTGACAGGAGGATCTGAAAGCCATATAAAGGCACTCGGTATTCTAAACTGCCCGGAAACGCTTAATACAAAAGTTCTTAGTAAGTCCTTAAGGTCATGTTTTTGGTAATGTTGTCTTAATAAGGTTGAAAGGGTTCGGAGAGCCAATTGGTGGTAGTTAGAGGTCTCATTGAAATTCGACGGTGTGGGCTTTACGCTCGTTGTCATTTCGGAACAACTCCTTTCAGGCCTGAAATGGGTGTTTCTTGAATTTTTAGGACGCTCAACAGACCAAGTGCATGAAGTATCGTCATCACTGCCTCCGAAGGCTGAAGAAGTGTAACCTCCCCTCCTGCTGCACGAGCGGCTTCGACGTTGCTGATAATGGCTCCAACTCCAGATGACGACAGCAATTCGCAGTTTTTCAAATCTAAATAGATATGTGAGAAATTGCCGTCAATAGCTCGCTCCAATTGTTCTAAAAGAATGTGGGCATTGCTATCATCGAGACTTCGTCCAATCGAAATGATCTGCACATTGTCTTCGAGAATCTTAGAATCAAATTGATTGTTCATTTAATTTAATCCTTGTTAAAAGTTAATACTAATTCGTTCATTCCATTTCTGGTTCGCTTGTATTTAAGTGAGTCGACCAATGCTACTATGCTCTTCAAACCGTAACCCCTTTTCATATATGGCGGCCCAATGGACGTGCTCTTGGAGAGAAGAGCTTCTTTTTCAGAATCAAATCGCTTTCCGCCGCTACATATTATGAGTTGAACTGAATCAGTGTTCAAACATATATCGATTGTAAACTTTCTCGTCGACGACATCCCACTGTGTTGCACAACGTTAATAGCTGCCTCATAAAGAACCGCACGAATTTTCGTCTTCAAAGGAGAGTGAATGAGCTTTTGTGCAAAAAACGAATCAACCGTTTCCAGTAGTTGTTTAACCGCATTTATATTCACTGACACATTGTATTTAACGTTAAGCTCTGACAATTCGCTGACCTTTATTTCAGTTTCATTGAGAACCGGTTTTGACATAAGCATTCTCTTCATCCTTTCCCATAACTGCTTGCCCACTAGCGCCCCACTTCATCACGACAAGCGTGATGTCATCATATTGCTCGGCTTCGCCTATGAAACGTTGATGATCCGCGATAACTTTTTCCACCAAACTATGCGCTGACTCTTCACGGAATCTCCAGAGTGTTCGTAAGAATCGATCCATTCCGTATTCAGTATCTTCGATGTTTCGAGCCTCATTTATTCCGTCAGTGAACTGAATCAGCAAATCCCCTTCATTCAAGTGGCAGGTGTTCTCCTGCAAGTGCTGTTCAAATGTCTGATTGGGATAGACGCCCAAGGGCAAGCCTGATTTATTTAAAAGACTCGGTTCAGTTGATTCCCTGCGAATGTGGATGAGCGCGTTATGCCCTGCTGACGAAAACGTCAGACTGGAATTTGTGGTATCAAGGATTCCATAAAACATGGTTACAAAAGTTCCACTGCGAATATTCTTTCGCAATTCATCGTTGACATATATTAGTAATTCCCGTGGATTGCCAAGTCGGCGTCCTGCTTTGCGAATGACTTCCCTGGTCATTAACATCACCAGCATCCCGGGTAGCGATTTGCCTGCGACGTCAGCTACCAAAAATGCAAGACGATTTGAATCGATTTGAATAAAATCGTAATAGTCCCCGCCGGTTTGCTTGGCCGAATTATAGGCCCCCGCGAATGCGAATCTGGATGTGTTGGGCCATGACTCTGGTAAAATGCTTCCCTGAAGTTCTCTGGCAAATTCCAATTCTTTGGCCACACGTTCGTTTTCCATTCGCGTTCGTCGAGCAGCGCCGAGTTGCACATCCATGGCTTCAAGAGAAGCCGCCAGATATCCGAATTCGTCATAGCTATTTATAGGAATTTGAAGTTTCGCCTCTACGTCAGTGTGATTGCAAATGGAATCGGTTATAATGCGAATCGGTCGCAGCTGTTGGCGGGTAATAATTATTTGAAGCGCCAATCCTAAAAGCATAATGATCAAACTTGTCGAACCAATAGTACGAATTGATTCCAAAAGGGCCTGTCGAATGAGACCGGTTGAGGCTGCGATGGTTACATCGCCAACTTCAAGTCCGTCCTTTTCAATAACGGCCTTTACAAAAAGAGTGTCGGAACTGACCTTATAGACACTGGTTAAATCTCTTGGGGAATCCTCAAGAGAATTATTAAACAGAACCGGCGCTTTTGATTCAGTGACCACTTTGCTGATGTCAGTATGTGCTATGAATCTACCTGTCGTGTCACTTATTCCAACCCAGAAAATAGATTTGTTGTCCGCTTTCAGATTTTGGCAAATATCTGTTAAAAGAGCGCCGTCGGGCACTTCAGCACCCAGTATCAATCTGGTCGACAAATCTGCCGCCGTACTTCCCTGAATCCGCAAAGACGTAATAAAGGTGGAAGTAATTTCTTCAGTGTGCTGATTCGTTAACACTGCCCCGGTTATCCCGATTGAAACAAAAAGCACAATTCCCACTATTATTGAGAGTCGGAGTTGTACCGATTTGCGATATTTACTTGGGTCCGGCCGGAACGACTGAAGCGCCATATCATTACTGGAGTTCACTTCTAATTTCCCTTCGGCGGCTTAGCTCGGTTTCTGCCCGGCTTAGATAGTTTGTGACTTCTTTGTTATCGGGTGCGAAAGCTAATGCACTTTGCCAAGCCGAAATTGCTGACTCTAGGTTGTTTTTACCGTATGCTTCAATTCCGAGGAATTTATATGCAACAAATAAGCGATTACGGACATCCTTGAAATTTGGTGCAATTGTTTCAGCGTTCTCCCAATGGAGAATTGATTGCTGCAAATCTCCTTCGGAAAATAGTTTGGCAGCTTCCGCGTAATGCTTTTCTGCTTGTTGTCGGACTGTTTCGTCTATGATCTTTGGCGGTGAAGACTTGAGACTGGCAATGGTTTTTTGAGCGCTGGTCTTTGCGATTGCCAGTTGATTTGATAAACTGACTATCCACTCCTGACCTGCGTACAGTACTTTTGCTGAATCTAAGTATACCTGCACAAGCTGCCAGGATTTTGCAACTAACGCTTCTTCAGCCTTTTCTCGCAGAAGTCTTTCTTGGATACCTTTGATCAATCCGTTTAGCTGTACATTTTCCGGATCCAGCGTCTGTGCTTTTAAAGCAGTTACATAAGCTGCCGATGTTCTTCCTGCCTGAAGTAGTGAATCTGCTTTCAAAAGAGTTGTTTTTATCAGCTGTTCCCTGCTTGTTAATTTTGCGATTTCCGATTCCGCAAGGCTTTTCCACGTCAAAGCCTCTTTATGCTGTGCCGAGTCGGCCAGAATAATTCCCGCGTAATAGTTGACAGATTGCCAATCCCTGTTAACCACGGAGATTCGAGTTGAATCCTCAAGCGCCGTTAGGCGGTCAATCCTTTGCCTATTTGCGATATTTGTCAATATCAATTGACGTCTCTCGGCAATTTGCGTCGTGTCATTACCGGCGACAGTGGTTAAAAATAGCGCTCTATCCAAACAGTTTTCCACAACTTGCAAATTGTTTGAATTGTATGCGCTGTCAGCAACTGACAACAACGAATCGATAGTCCTCTGTTGCTTGGCAACCAGGCGACTTTCGATAATCATACCAGATTGTTGTGCTTGCAAATACTGCTTTCGCTGAATTCGCTCTTCTTTTGATGGACCTATGGCAATGGATAAACTTAACAGATGAAGTGCATCAAGGTCCTGACCAAGCAGAGCGTAATCGAAAGATATTCCACTCCATTGCAACCCCACACCAACTGACAAATCGCCGTTGCGATATCCTCCCCGCATGGCTAAATGAGAGGCAAGTGTTATTTCTAGGCCAGTTCGATAAGTCGGGTCAAGACCACTGACTTTAATGGCTGCTAATGAAAGTGCGGCTGTGATGTCGTTTCGTTCCCAAGGTTTCAAGTTGAGAGTTGTTCCGGTTTCCACTGAAGTCGGGAAACTTACTTTTTCATCGACAATAGTCTGGCTTGGTCGAAGAATATTTCTACCGACCATTGCGAACGAAAACTGCGGAAGTGCAGTCATTGATGTAGAGAAGCTGCGGCTGACGGCGAGGTCGAATCCGGGCGATGTGGTGCTTGAATAGTCATAAATTGAATGATGTTCCAGATGGACGCTGGCCCCAATTGAAGTATTGGAAAACGACTTTCCGTATCCGATTCGGTAACTCATTCGGGAATCATCGAATTGCCCCAATATTTGGTTATTAATGTCACGCGCTTCAATATCGTTAATACCTATGCGAGAAACTCCCAAAGCAAAAGTACCGATTCGCGTGGTGGGAAGCACTCCTCCGAAGTTCTGGTACGACATGCCGGACTCAAATAATTGGGTGTGAGAACCGGTCAGACCGGATCTGGATACATCAGAAAGTGCCGATGGATTCCAGAAGATAGCGCTCAAGTCTGACGGACGAGCCAGAAATGAACCGCCCAAAGCCAGGTCTCTGGCGCCTATTCCAAAACTAAAGGCGGATTCGGTCCCGGCATCGTCCTGGGCTGTTGATGTTATCGCCATCAATGCGAGAAACATGGTCATTGCCGTTCTTTTCATCGAAGCAACGCCACCTTTCTAAGAACTTCTACGGTTTTTCCCGAATCATAAGTTACGGAAAGCCTGCAGATATATGTGCCGGAAGCTACGATTTTACCCGCTTCATTTCTGCCATCCCAAGTATCACTGGCGTTAGGGCCGGCAGCTCTCCGCGAGTTCTCCACAATCGTCGCAGCACGGCTGCCCATAGGAGTAAAGATTTCGATTTCGACCCGTGCGGCATCATTTAGAAAGAATGCAAAAGTGGTAACACCGTCATTTGGCGAAAACGGATTTGGGAAATTGGAAAATGACGCTTCAAGTCCTCCGATACTGGAGCCAAAATCGGCAACGAAGATACTTATGACTTCTGTTACATATGCACCGGAATCATCTGTGGTGGTAATAACAGTCGGGTAATTGCCGGATTGAGTAAATGTTGGCGCCCAGGTAAACAGCGCCGTCCCATTTCCGCTATCGACAAAAATTGCTCCCGTAGGAATAGGGTTAAATGAAATAGCAGGAATGCTTTCAATATCGGAAGCCGTTATTACAACCGAAAGAGTATCGCCTTCTACCAAAGCCAGATTGCCTACCGAATCAAGTATTGGAAATTGGTTGCCTGCATCCGCAACTGTAATTGAAACTACTTCACTGTCCGTTGCAGATGAATCGTCAGTGGCATAAAAAGTAACGGAATAGACTCCACTTTGAGTGTAATCGGGGGTCCAGCTGAAATTTCCGGCGCCATTGCCGTTGTTTACGAAATTGGAGCCGGTGGATAATGCGGATGTTGATAAAAACGGTGGCGAGCCCTCGGCGTCGGAGGCAGAGATTCCAAAGGACAATGTTTGACCTTCAGATATACTTTGGGAGCCAATTGGTGCCAGCAACGGCAACTGATTGCCGCCGTCAACAATTGAAATATTAATTAGTTCAGAGGCCGTTGCACTAGAATCGTCTGTGGCTACCGCTACTACCGAATAGTTACCGGATTGGGTGTATAACGGGAGCCAGGTAAATAGGCCTCTGCCGTTATTGCTGTCCACAAAACTGGCACCGGTGGGCAATGGACTGATATTAAGTGCCGGAATGCTCTCACCGTCAACTGCTCTAATGTTAATTGTCAATTGGCTCCCCTCCATTCCATTTTGGTCACCGATTGGATATAGAAAGGGAGGATCGTTTGAGCCTGCATCCAGCACGAAAATCCGCATCAAAAAACTATCTACGGCAGAATTAGCATCGGTTGCATAAAAAGTTATCAGATATATACCGGGAGGGGTCACGAAAAGGGATGGCCAGTTAAAACTACCACTGTTGCTGGAAGGGAAAGCTGTAAAAGTCGCGCCCGCCGGTAATGGCGAAGAAGACAAAGTTGTTGCCGACTCGGCGTCGGAAGCTGTCACGGTGAAAGCTAAACCCTGTAGTTCATTCACCATCGTATCCGGTCGTTGATTAATGACCGGAGGTTCATTTTGGGAATGCACACTTCCGCCAGGAATAATTGTCAAACAGAGCGAAAGGATTAACCCTATAGAGCCAAGTCCCTTGATCCAAGGGAACATTGACCGACATGGGCAGTTAAGAGGAAAACTTTCAAAAGGGATGGCCACCCTAATACTCTCTTTTATTACTTCCCTGGTTAATCAGTCTTTATCATTATAAAGAAATAAAAAGCTCTCATTCCATTAATCGGCAAGAAGCTCCAGTTACTTTATCCGCTTACTGCCCATTGCTTTAAAGGAAAGGTCTAAGGAGGCCAACGGACTAAATAGATTAACACTACTTTTCAATCCATGGACATTAGTTTTACAAAAATGAGCAGGAAGAAATTTGCTGCCCCCAAAACCGGTCCCTAAATAAGAATCGAAAACAACACAAACAGAATTACTATGTACCAATTGTCAATTGACTGTTTCTAACTTTGCTTATCGTTCGATCAGATGATACTACGTTTGTCCCGAGTAATAAAAAGAATGATGATTATGGGGCAGAGCGTTTCCTTCTCTAAAGCGAGGAATTACGCAGGACTTGAAACCTCACTCTGTGGCCGATTTGTGTATATAATTCAACCAAATCAATCCAAAACAGTGCAAAGCAATACTTAAAACAGTAATCAATTACCGACTAAGACACATCAAAATATGTTGACCCCAACACCCAAAATGCCAATTCGAATGTGCTTGGCGCTCAACAGCGCAAAGGACATTATTTTTTCTTTTTATCCCGACCCAATAAGGACTCGCCGAGACTTTCAACTTTTTCTTTTACATCGGTGGTAACTTTGTCCAATCCGCTCTTTCCGATGTCATCGAAGTATTTGCCGACATCACCGGGGAGTTTATTACGGCTTTCGGCCAGCGCCTTTTTGACAATTGCTTGAATGATGATGGACGTAACTCTTGCAATTCCGGCCTTACCATTGTCGCCGACGTCTTTCAAAACAATATTGTCTATTTCAAATGCTTCTTCGATATGATTGATACCCGGCAGTGTAATGGATGCTTCTACTCTAATCTCGCTGATTGCAATTTTTCGAATACGCAAATTGGTTTTGTTTTCCGATGAGCCAAAATCCAGTTTGGTCATATGGTCCATCAGAGCATTGTAATTGCTTTTGCCGTCTTTAACTTCAAGGGTTACTTTAACATTTTGTAAAATCAAAGAATCAATCTCGACCGTATCTGCGAAGACCGATCCAGAATTGACATCAAGCATGCCGAAGCCTATCGAGATGAATTCTGGAGTAACGAAACCGGAAGGATTGTCTATCTCATAGTCATTTAACTCTAGGCTGCCGGCGGACAAGGCCAGATTTGCTGAACCAAGACGGGTATCGACTCCCGTTGCGTAAGTTCCGCCTTTCTCGATAGCACCGGCGACAATCATATTACGTCCCAAATAAGCCGCGGCTAAGCCAAGAATTATTAAAACCAATATCCAAATCAGTATTTTTTTCATAACATGCTCCGATTCCTCAAAAAAGTGGTTATTGTTAGGGCCGCCAGTTTGCAGGTGCGACCGTCTATATCGAATTTAGGATTAACTTCGGATATTTCCAGTACCTTGCTCCTTGTGTCACTTCCGGCAATGGCAGCAATAGAAAGAAGTTCTTCAGCCGTCAGGCCGGTAGGATACGAGGCGCTGACGCCGGGTGCATCGGCTGAACGCACCGAATCCATATCAATGCCCCAGAAAATGGCTTTTGATTTGTTTGTTTGAAGTATGGATTTGATTGTCTTCTCAACACCCTTTTTCCGCAGTTGCTCCAATGTCACCACAGTCACTTTCTTTTTCTCAAGATAAGATAAGTATACTTCGGAATTTGCAAAAGGTTGAATCGCTAATTCAAAGAAGTTTTTTGGATCAATAATATTTTCTTCCAATAATTGTCGATAAGGAGTGCCGCTGTTTCGTTGTTTGTTCTCCCGTACATCATAATGGCTGTCAAAATTGATGGTCAAAAACTTCCGGTGACTTTTGGAAAGAGCCACACAATCAGGATATGAAATGTCGTTTCCGCCGCCCAATACAATGGGAAGTTTGCCGTCGGCAATAACCTTTGATACGATGTCGGATTGATTTTGGTGCGTTTCTTCCAAAGCCGTTCCTAAAATTATATTGCCCAGATCAAAAACCTGACCGGATTCGATTCCAGCCGGAACAGAAATGCGATACAATTCTTGCCTGATTTTGTCCGGTGCTTCAGCAGCACCGGGGCGGCCATTATTTCTTCTGACGCCTTCATCCTGCGGACAACCTACGATTACAAACCGGCACTTTTTATAATCACTCTCTTCACAAGCGATTATGTCTCCGTGCTTCTTGTCATGGGCATCGCGAGATTTAGAAAACAATGATGAATCAGGCCGCGCAGTCAGTTTGAAAATGTCCATTACGATTTTTCCCTGTAAGCCTGTCCGATTGTGGCGCCAACGATAAACACGACAGAAGTGTAGTAAATCCAGATAGCCACAACAACAATTAATGAATAAGCGCCGTAGACGTTTTTCAATGTTACGATATGACCGATGTAGAGTCCGAATAGTTGATTGGCAATTTGCCAGAGTATGGCGGCAACCAGAGCGCTGATGAGAATTACCTTTTTGGGAAAGCTTTGTTGTGGGATGAGCCAGTAAATCACGAAAAAAGAAATGAATGCCACGGCAAATGAAAAAATGGACATCACAATACCTGCAGCTGCTTCGAATTGTAAGAAAGAAAGCATACCCGCACGGCCGGCGTATTCAACTACCGCCTCCGATGTCGGGAGAATTGTTATGGAAATCAAGAAATAAACGATTACCAAAAGCAATAAGCCCAGGTCTTTAAACTTTCCGCTCCAGATAGGTTTGGTATGCTTTACACGAAATACACGGTTTAAGATTGTACGAATGCTTCCGAATAGTCCGCTCGACATAAAGACCATGCCAAAAGCACCGACTATTCCAGCAATATTTCTAAATATCTTGAAATCTTCGGCTCTTTCAATGACGAGTCCCTTGACAAAGGCGGCTTCTTCGGGGTAGGGAATCATTCGTTCAATGTAAATACCCACTTCGTTCTCAATTTGGGGCTCTTTCAGAATCGTACCCAAAATTGCAAAGAGAATCAGAACCAAAGGAATGATACAGGTGAACACCGAAAACGACAGCCCGCTGGCCAATAAAAGAATGTGATGCTCGGCGGCAGCTTTGTTGAGATAATTGAGGTAATACTTGGCAGAACTGAAGAGACTCTTAAAGAAGTTCATGAATTAGAAATGTGAGTAGAATTGTAAATTAATGATTTTAATTGTCACATGGGTAATAATTGGGGATGGAATGGAATTGTCAAGTTTTAGCCTATGTCCGGCACTCGACCGAGCCCTAGAATGTTTTTGATGCCTTTGTAGCTATACATAAATCCGTCGACTTTTGGAGAACGATTACCTTCAATAGTGTACAATTTGCCGTCGTGGAAATGATGAACGATGCCGGCGTGACCCTGCCAGCTGTTTGGTTTTGTCCGCCGCCACACGACTATATCTCCGGGTTCAGGGGCGAGCTTTTCATTTGGATTATAGCACCAGCCCTTGTTTCGAAATTGATTTAGCAAATCTCGTGCGCTGACCGTGTAATCGAACCGCATCGAAAAGCCTGAATTGGCAAAGCAATAGCTGATAAATCCAGCGCACCAGGATGAGCCTTCAGGGGCCAATCCATCCAAGTATTTTTTGACCCAGAGGCCGCAGTTATTTCCTCCTATTTCTTTAGCCCCTGATTTCAATTCACGAATAGCTACTGCCAGAGCGGCGCGCCCGATTTGACTGCCGCCGAAATCTTTCGATGGAAGTTGAGTAAAATCTGTTGACGTCGGTTGTGAATTTGAAGCCATAGAGAGTGGTATTCACCGGCAGTCTAAATCGAAATTGTAGGGAAACTGTGAGAATAACGAGATTAATTCGTGATATGCAGAAAATCGGAAAGTAGAAATTCGATACGACCTATGAATGTGGACATACGTGACATGACAGTATATCCAAACGTCGTGCCGAAGAAAATCATCAGAAAGTACGTGCCGATTTTAGCCGAACGTCCCATCCAGCCGCTGTGCTCACGGCTGAAATAAAAATATGAGAGAGTTGATAATAATCCAACAATCACAACGACAGCAGAGAATGCCTCCAGTAACGAATCAGCACGCACCATTTCAATGGTGGCGGAAAGCTGTGTCAGTGTTCTGGCACCCAGCATGGCCGGAATCGCTACTCCGGCGCCGGAGCCGATTAGCACTGCCATCGAGTACCGAGACAGAAACGATGTTGACCGATGGAAGCGTCCAAACATGAGCAGTCCGAAGACCAGCGGAATCACAAGGGCCAGCTTGCCATCTTGAACCAGTGGATGATAGAGGATGTCCATTATCGTATTGGCCCAGGTAATCACCAAAACATAACCGATGGAGACGCCAATCAATAATGATTCGGCCATCCGATAAACAGGATTATCGCCGTAAAGAAAAGTCAGAATGGCCAGCGTCAGTACTCCGGCTATGATAGTGGCGGCATCCATTTATTTACTGGCATCCTTCCGTCTAGACTTGAAATAGACGACGTTGCCGATGATGATGAGGGCGATTACATATAAATGAGAGAATGATTGAGCCAGCATGCCTCTTCCCCCGCTCCCGCCTCGTTGAATTAACTGCTCGTATTCGGCGGCGCCCCGAAGTCCCCCCACCATGGCACGAAGTTGCCCTGATGCCAGATAAGGATCGTAAGTCGTAATCATGGCGGCTGCAACGGCGGCAGAAACTTCGATACCATAGCGGGCGCGTCCGTATTCCATCCAGTGAGTGGTAAGCGAACCATCGGCCAGCGAAACTACGCCCACCACACTGCTATAATTGTGAATCTGATCCAAAAGCTGCAATTCTGAAGAAGGGTTTCCTAAGTAGTCCTCGGGGAATGTGCTTTGAATCGATTCACCCATGGATAAAATGGCTGCAATGTATTGAGGTTTGAATCCCAGAAATACATAGTCAATGCCGTATTCTTTTTGATATTCTTTGGCAGTTTGCTGCATTTGCCGATAGCCAATACCCGTCCCTTCCGCCAATAATGCCAAGCCTATCAGCTTGTGATTCTTGGCAAATGCATGGCGAAGGATGGCCAGGCCGAGCGGCTTCATTTCCGGTAGCGAAGATGCCTCATGGTCAAATGAAATGATTATTGCAGAACCTTCGGGGAGACCGTCAATATAATCGAACATATTCTGTGTGTCGGGGCTGATGAAAGCTTTGAATTGAATTCTTATCAACATTAAGGCTGTTACCAGAATGAATAAACCGGCAAATGCCAAGTGTCGGCTATGGACTTTATTCATCGTTCTTTCCCTAGCCAGGTGCGCTCGATGCCGAGAATAACTCTTAATGATGTTGTGAGCGACCCCAGCCCAATGCCGATGAGAATGGCTCGGCGGGCGGCCATCGAAGGAAACGACCTGAACCAGTCTGAGAATTCATGAACTGGTTGAGGTAAATAGCCAAGTACATCGGAACGGCTGATTAATGCAATTAGCGCTGATATCAGCAAGATTGCCGCCGGAACTGAACGCGCCCGGAACCCCCTTAGCGAAGCCGATGCCACAAAAAATGCCAGAAGCGAAAAGACAGTAGCCTGCATCGGCACCTGCACGTTTTCAAACACCCACATAAATGGCGAATCACCTTTTATTCCCCACATAAAGGCTAAAACCGGCATGGCAATCATTCCCAATACTCCGACTAGCAAATACGGCCGGTCTTCTCCCCTGATGATTTTGTTGAAATTGACTTTGAGAAAACTGATTACGCCAACAATCAATGTAAAGGCAAAAATTATCTGCCAATAATCATTGGTAATGGTTAGGTATAAAGACTTGGCCGAGGAATGCTTAAGAAAATAAAGTATAAAAAGGGTTGTTCCGAATGCCGCACACAAAACTTGTGGAAACAAGCGAACCATCAGAACGACCACCACTCACTGGTCGGGAACAAAAATGCAGAAGCGATTGCTAATATTAAAAAAGCAACCATGACAACTTTCATTATATCCTGCGCATTTATTGAAGCCAGTATCGACTGGTCTTTCGAAAGATAGCCCGATGCTGCAAAAAGCTCTTCGCCAATTAGAGTGTAATCACAGGCCACGATAAAAAAAGCCAGCTGAATTGTTGAATCCGTTCCGGCTATTTGAATCGAACCGGCAATATTTCCAGTCTCCGCCATAATCAGAGACTCGGCTTCAAACGTACCCAATAAAAAAACCGAGGCCGGTTTCTGTCGTGAAATCAAGCCTTCGACTGCGGCGGCATAGCCGAACTGCGAAGATGAAACATAAGTTATGTCGTCCGGCCGATACCTGTCAGGATAGCCCGCGCGGCTGTAACTTTCCTTTATGACTTCCTGCGCCACGGTCATGATAACCGGGTCATGGGTGGGAAACAGCAGTCGGCAATCATAGCCGGCGGTTTTTTCAGCGACATGGCTAAGGATGTTGAGCGATGCAATTGTAGTCGGCCGTTGTATGTCCCCGCCCCAGCCCGGTGTGTAAAGAATTGGCCGGGCCATTTCGGTGGCGCGGCCAATGGCTTCTTCCACAGCATTTAATCCCGCGATTTCTCTGATTTTGAATTTCTCTCGACTGCGGCGGTGGTAGGTCGTGTACAAAACAATAGCGATTGAAATAAGTGAGGCAATAAAAGTCGGCAGTTGCCCCGCATCAAACCAGCCGCTGTCTGCAATTGCTGCAGTTATCATAAGAACACACGACATAAATGAACTTTAGAATCAGGCTTGACTCAAAACAACAAAAAGATTTTTTGATTGACCGTATATCCGGTATTGATATATTCAACAAACCAATGCAGCCACCAAAGCAAATGATTGCAGTAAAGCAAGCGTTATACGCACTAGTTCTTTCCCTCACTCTGTTCATTTTCTCTCATGCGGATGCGGTCACCACTATCGAATTCTGGCAGTTCTGGACGGATGCTGAAATCAAGCCGGTTATAACCGAAATCGTAAATGATTTTGAAAAGCAGAATCCGGCTATCGATGTCAACGTCACCGATCTTACCTGGGCCAACGGCCATGAGAAAATCGTAATCGCCTTGGCCTCAAAATCTGGGCCGGATGTTTTGGAACTTGGTTCTGACTGGGTGGCGCAGTTTGCCGATGCCGGTCACCTGGCAGACATTACCGCATCTACCGCTTCGGACAGCGCACAATTTCGAGGCTGGGGACTCTCGACTTATAATTCGAAAATTTACGGCTGGCCATGGATACTGGGTACGCGAGTACTATTTACCAATCGCGATTTGATCACTAAAGCTGGATTTGATTCGGTCTACCATCCGATTAATTTTACCGAACTGAAAAAAGCTGTGTACAAAGTTGATTCTCTGGGAAAAAGCATTTACGGCTGGGGTTCTAACACCGCTGAAAAACACCGGCTCTATAAGAAGTTTCTCCCTTTTTTCTGGTCATATGGTGCCAGATTATTTTCCGATGATGGCAAATACTGTTTGATAGCATCGGACTATGCGGTCGATGCTCTCAAACTCTATAAAGAACTCCACGACTCTTGCGGCTATGTGGCTGACCAGCGGGGTATTGAAGATGCGTTTCTGGATGGAAAAATCGGGTTTATCATTTCCGGCGATTGGCTCTTAAAACGAATTGAACAGGAAGAAAGGAAAATAAACTTTGCCACAACTTTGATTCCGGGGACCAAATTTCCTGGGAAATCATTTTTGGGCGGTGAAATCCTTTGTGTTAATAATGCCTCGGAGAAAAAAGAAGCCGCTCTCAAATTCATCAAGTTCATTTCTGTACCCGAAAATCAACTTAAGTTCTGCAAGGCCAATCGCTCATCGACACCTTCCAACAAACAGTCTCAAAAGAACGAATACTTCACTTCAAATCCTCATTTTTTGACTTTCGATAAGCAGATACAATTGGCTATCCATCCGCCGGTTGACCCCGACTGGGTACAGATGGAAGATATTATCGAAAGAGCGGTCGAAGAAGCCCTTTTCGGAAAAGACGACCTGGTCGCGGAGCCTTTACGCACCGCCCGACGCAAAATCGAAGCGCTAAAGAATAAATGAACCGTTCCTTGACCAAGGTGTTGGGTTTTGCTCTCCCCTGGTCACTGACATTCCTGTTCGTTTGGTTGTTTCCGCTGGTCTACGCTCTGGTAATGGGTTTCACCGATTACAATTTACTTCGGCCCGATGAAGCCAAATGGGTGGGTTTCCAAAACTACTCAACATTGTTAGCTGACCCTGATTTTATTAACGCCATCAAGAACACTTTCATTTTTGTCCTTGGCACTATTCCGGCCACTACCATCATGGCCTTGATTATGGCACTATTGGTTAATCGAAGTTTTAAAGGGCGCGGGCTTTTTCGTTCCGCCTACTTTCTTCCGTCGATCACATCATTGGTGGTCATTTCACTGATTTTTACCAATCTATATCAAAGAGGCGGGTACATAGCCCAGCTGGCTTCAATGATTGGTATAACTGTTCCGGAGTATGGTTTTCTATATGACAATGCGACGGCCCTATATTCAATAATGGCGATGGATGTCTGGATGTCGGTCGGCTACTATATGTTGATTTTTCTGGCGGGGTTAAAATCGATACCGGACGAACTTTACGAAGTGGCTGAAATCAGTGGCGTTGGTTACTTTCGCAAATTATTCTCGATTACACTCCCGTTATTGAAACCGGTGGCGCTATTTATTTTGGTAATCAATACCATAAAATCATTCCAGGTCTTTGTCGAGATTTTCGTAATGAGCAAGGGGAAATTCGATACCATGACGATGGTATATTTTATATATGAAAAAGGATTTACCACCACTCTTCAATCAGGATACGCTTCCGCCGCCGCATACATTCTCTTTATAATCATAGCTGTCTTCTCAATTATTCAATTCTTTCTTTTGCGACGGAAAGAGCCGCTATGGTAAAATCTCCAATTCGGGCCATCTCAAAATATTTTCTATTATTGGCAATGCTAACTGTGATGGTCTTCCCCCTGGCTTGGATGTTTCGGGTGGCACTTATGCCGGTTGGCTCGTCGGTTTCATTCGATGCCTTGTTTGAATCGGCGCTAACTCTCGACGCCTTCCGAGCTTTGTTTGCTGGTACTAATACCTTAAAGTATCTCTTTAACTCTATCGTGGTTGGGGTTGTAGTGGTCTTGGGTAACATCCTTTTCTGCTTCATGACGGCTTATGGGCTGGCTCGATTCAAAAGCATTATCAATAAACCCTTATTCATAAGTGTCATAATTGTGCTGATGATTCCTTCGCACATTCTTATTATCCCGCTTTATCTTTTATCATTTAAGGTTGGTATATATGACACCATTTGGGCGCTGATTCTGCCCTGGCTGGTTAATCCCATAGGGATTTTTCTGGTGAAGCAGTATATCGAAAACTTGCCGACCTCTATGGAAGAAGCGGCCCGAATCGATGGCGCCAGCGAATTTCGGATATTATTTCAAATAGTCATGCCGCTGTGCAAACCGGCCTTGGCGGTGCTGGCCATTCAAGTGTTTTTCACTAATTGGAATTCGTTTTTGTTCCCTTACATTTTGACGAGTAAGGATAGCCTCAAAACTCTGCCCGTTGGTTTGGCGCATCTTCAGGGACATCAGGCAATCGACTGGCAGCAGCTAATGGCTGGTTCATCGCTGGCAGTTCTGCCTGTTTTGATACTATTTGTTATTATGCAAAGACATATAGTTTCGGGCATAACTGCCGGAGCTATAAAGCAGTAGCCGAGAACCTCCAGTCATCAAGGGAAAATAGCTTGCATAAAATAATTTGGTTTTGTTTTTTGAAAATGCGTATAATAAATTAAAAGCGAAAATCCCAGTGAACTAAACACACCGAAAGGATGTAGCAATGAAAACGACAAAACTTTTCGTACTGTTAGTTATCGCGGCCTTGGTTTCCGGCTGTGCCAGTAAGGGCTTTGTGGAGGAGCAGATTAGAGCCTCTGAATCGCGCACTTCTACGCAGCTAACGGATGTAAGCGGCAGAGCTACCGACATGGAAACTGAAATTGAACAGCTCAAAGCGCTCTCCCGCGAACTATCCGAAAAGACTGACATGGCCATAAATCAGGCCAAAGGATTCGAGAGCTACCAGGTCGTATGGCAGGGTGAAGTCAATTTTGACTTTGACAGCTATGATATTACTCCCGTGGCCGAGCAAACTATTATGGAAGCCGGCCAGAAAATGGAATCCAGCCCGAAATCACTGGTGGAATTAGTGGGACATACCGACTACATCGGTACCAACAAATACAATCTGCTCCTGGGTGAAAGGCGAGCCGAATCAGTCAAGCGCTATTTGGCCGACCGATTCGGAGTCTCCCTTTACAGAATGTTTACGTTATCATATGGAAAAGAAAAGCCGCTGGAACTGCCCGACCAAGCCAATGCCACTCATAAGAACCGTCGGGTGAAAATCGTTATCTGGAGCGACCTCACTTAGTTTGAAATGCAATTGGGACAATCGGCGGGTTTACTACCCGCCTTTTTTATTTGAAAGTGAATCCAATTCCAGTCGTCTCAAAACGGGCGCGGACTGAAATCGTATCAGCCGATCTTGTAAATGTTTCGGCAAAGCTATAAGGCCGCACTGACCCCACGTCCCGGCGGCCGTTATTATTGTCATCAAGAAATCCCGCCATCAAGTATTTCCCTGCCGGCAATTCGGTGGTGAAATTATGATCCGGTACTTTGATGTCATAAGATTCTTTCCCCGATATGCTGGTGAACGAAAGTTTCTTAACGCTGTTTGTCTTATTGGGCACTTCAACCAATACCGTACCGGAAACTGAACCTAACGAGTCGGTATCGAGTACTGAAAAACTGAATGATTGAATGCTGTCCCCCAAAAGGTTCCCGGCCAAGTCGGCGATTTCAAACTCGGCCATATTCATTGTGTAATTGCGCCCTTCCTCTAGCTCTTCGCTATGAAATGCCAAATGAAAAGGATCGCTCCAATTCGATTGAACAATTACAGTTTGGCCTGCATCGTTCATAAGCACAAAAGTGCCGGACGTAAGTTTAGTTCTGTCTACGGGCTCGGAAAAAAGAACGGCCATCTCAATGTCCTTTTTGAAGTGGGCTCGGTCGTCCGGCGAGAATTCTAGTATCAATGGAGCGCTTTTATCTTTTTTCTCTCCTACAGTCAGGCTGTCAAATGTCAGGGCAGCAGCAGTTGAATCATACGGAACTGTGATAATGTATGAGCCGGTGTCTAACAGCCGTGTGAACACATTTAGTACCGACGACGTATCCTGGTGGGACTCTAAAAGCGCCTGCGCATTATAAGTTTGGCTCGGATTACTTTTCAATGAAAGTAATATGCCATTTAAATTGTCCTTCAAATAGCCCAGTTGTAATTTGGTATTCAATCGAATCCTGATTAATCCATCAACTGTAAACGACGCCGAAACTAATGCCGGTTCCACTCCAGCCGGATTGCTTAGTTCCAGATACAATCCATCCAGTGAACGTGTGCCCCCTATTTCAATATTTCGGTCGGAAGTTGCAAAGGGTTCTTCTTTATGGTTGTACGTTTCACTGCGGTTAATATCTTCGAAGGCTATCAACTGAAATGTTTTCTCGGGTAGAAATCGAAATCTGAAAGAACCGTCTGTGGCGCTTTGTGACAAATAAGCCGGGTAAACTGAATCGTATTCTATTTCAGTACCTGCAAGTGGCACCTCATAAAGTCCAGCCAGAATCCCGCTTTTAGAATTTCCGTTAGTCAGAATAAAACCGCTGACTGCCCCGGAGTCTATTTTTTCTCCCGTTGAAAAAGCAATCGTCACGGTGCTGTCCAGTTTATTGCGCCGCCAGTCAGCTATTTCGGATGTCAGGGTGACAACATAGGTCTGGTTGCTGTCGAATGGTTCGGCCAGTTTCACAACCAAACGATCTGATTTCCAACTAATCTCGGGAGGTTGTTTTTGTCTGGGGGCAATAAAGACGGGCCTGGTGGAAGCTGGTCTGACAATCCCTTCCGAAAACCAAAAAATGATTTCTCTACCGGGTGTCACATTGATAGCACCATTGACAGGAGATGTTTCAATAACGATAGGAGGTTGTTTGTCCTCTTCGCCGCCCGGCGGAGGAGCCACTTCGGCACAATGGAGAAGAAACAATAAGGAAGCAAGAGACGACAAGCAGGCGACAGCAGAATATCGTTTTGCCGTCACTCGTTCAGTTTCTCCCGGATTGTGTCATTGGTGGGCTCCAGCTCCAGGGCTTTCTGCCACCAGATACGGGCATCTTCCATTTTACCCATGGCTTTGTAAGCATCGCCAAGATGATCAAAAATTATAGGATCGCTTTGCATAGCGACAGCTTTTTCAAGATACGTCACGGCGCTGTCAATTTTCCCCAGCCGGTACATCACCCAGCCATAGCTGTCAATGTATGCGGCGTTTTCCGGAGAAAGATCCAACGCCTTTTTTATGAGGTCGTGAGCGTAATTAAGTTTCTCTCCCCTGTCAGCCAGCATATAACCTAAATAATTTAGCGCCTGGCTGTGTCCCGGGTCAAGTTTTAGGAGTTTCTCAAATGTCTGCGATGCTTCTTTAACTTTATTGGTGCGTTCAAGTGTAGCCCCAACGGCAAACATAAGTCTGACGCTGTCTTCCTTATATTTCACAAATTGCAGCCCAGAATTATAGACATTCAAAGATTTGGCTGTATCGTTCTGATTGCGGTAAACAAAACCCAGGTCGAGCCAACCGTCGACCAAGGTATCCGACAATTGCGTCAAGATAGTCAGATATTCCCGCGCGGTTTCATAATCCTGCTTCATGATGGCAATTCGGCCCAGATAGAAATAATTTCCCGGCTCAAAGTCACCGGCATTCACTAGATCTTTGAAATGCGTTTCAGCCTGAAAAATGGAATCAGCCCGGACATACATCAGGGCTAAGTACCTTTTCGCTGAAATATTGTTTGGTTCGAGCCGAGTCAGTTTTTCGGCATATTGAAGGGCCAACGAGGTAGAATCAAGTTCAAAATAGTGCGAAGCTAATTCTCTGTTTAAGTAGGAGTTATTTGGGTCGAGTTGAATTGCTTCTTTATATAAAGCAGTGGCAGTATCGGGTTGGTTCAAACCGCGATATGATGCGGCCAGTCCGATATAGGCTAAAAGGTTTTCTCTACCTTGAACAAGATTCAACGATTTTTCAAATGAGCCTTTTGCATGTTCATATTTCCCTTGCTGATTTTGGAGCTGACCCAATTCGCTCCAAAATTGGGGATTTTCAGTGTCAATTTGAACCAGATGCTTGTAGGTCCAGACCAGCGAATCCAATTGATTCAGCCGGCGGTACTCACTCGACAGAAAGCCAAAGGCGTTTTGATTTAAGGTATCAAATTCCACAACTTTGAGATAGGCCTTTTTAGCTTCGAGATTTTTCCCAAGCGAACGATAGCAAAGTCCTCTTAAAGAATAAACTTCGACGTCTTCGGGGCTAATCGACTCCAGACTCTTAAGTGCATCATTGAACTTTTGCATGCGGAAATAACATTCAGCCAAAGATAATCTGATTTCATAAGATTCCGGGTATTTCTGAAGCGCATCGTTGTAGAATCTGGCGGCATTGAAATAATCTTTCATCTGTTCGGAAATCACACCGTTGACGTAGTTCTCATAGGCTCTCCAATCGAGCTTTTCTTTGGTCGATTTAGTTTCGATAACGAAGGTAGTTATATCATCGCCTTTCTGAATGGTTTCCTGTGCTGCCGGTTTAGATACTTCACGGGAGAAAGCGGCATCAGCAATAAAAAGAAGGAGCAGAGCTGCAGAGACAATCTTGAGTATGTATGACATCTGAATCATCAGGTGGCCTCGTACTATAAAGTGGGATTTCCAGTGAGAATTTCTACCGGCGCGTCATTACGAGGAGACCAACTTGAGAAAACGCCGTTTCCCCACTTTAAGAACCATATCTTTCTTGACTTCAAATTCAAATTGGGGGTCATCAATTTTTTGGCCGTCCAGCGAGACGGCGCCGGCCTGAATGAGTTTTCGAGCCTGACTGTTGGACTTGGCCATATCGCATTTGGTTATCAGATGGACCAGGAATATCTTGCCATCGTTGAATCCCAGTTTTTTCAAATCTTTCCTGGACATCTCCGGCATTTCGTCCGGCAATTGCTTTTGCGAGAAGACCCGTTCAAATTCCTCTCTGGCTTCGCGGCCGCAGCCTGGGGGGTGATACATTTCTACCAGCGTTTCACCGAGCCTCTTCTTTATAACCATCGGATTAACGTCTGGTTTGCTCAATTCCGTTTTTATTTTTTCCAGTTCTTCAAGGGCTGCATCGGTGGCCAGCTTAAAATAGTCGTAAATCTGCTTATCCGGGATAGACATCGCCTTCCCGAAAATCTCGCGGGGCGGTTCATCAATGCCTATATAATTATTCAATGATTTGGACATTTTCATTTGCCCATCCAGCCCAACCAAAATCGGCATTGTAAGTATTACCTGTGGTCGCACCCCATATGCGTCCTGAATTGTTCGTCCGGCTAACAAATTGAATTTCTGCTCGGTAGCGCCGATTTCCACATCTGCTTTAATGGCCACTGAATCATACCCCTGCATTAACGGATAGAAAAGTTCGTGGATTGAAATAGGCGTTTGGTTCTTCATCCTCAAGGCAAAATCATCCCGTTCCAAGAGCCGGGCCACTGTGAATTGGGCCGCCAAGTTCATGATTTGCATGAAGTCCAGTTTTTTGAACCAATCGCCATTGAATTGAATTTCTGTTTTTGATTTGTCCAAAATCTTGAAAAACTGCTTTTGATAAGTCTCCGCATTTTTCATTATTTCGTCGTAGGTAATGCGGGGCCGAGTGGCAGATTGCCCAGACGGGTCGCCTACCAGAGCGGTATAGTCGCCGACGATTAATACGATTTTATGACCAAAGCCCTGGAACTGTTTTAGTTTGCGGATGCCTACGGTATGGCCCAGATGGATATCAGGAGATGTCGGGTCAAAGCCCTGTTTTACCCGTAGTGGCAGGTCTTTGGAAATGGACTCTTTTAAGCGGTCCTGCCACTCATTTTCCGGCAATAGATCAACGGTCCCCCGCTTTATTGTCGCCCATTGGCGGTCAAATTCGGCTTTAAAGTCCCTATTTTTTACAGGTTGAGTCATATCTGAATTTTAATACGACTTTACTCCTTTAATCGGCATATAATCCTTTACAGTGGATTTACTTAGCCAAATTGCCGATTTGAAAGGCAGAATAGCGGAAACTGTTTGAAAAATCAAACATATATAATGGTGGGAGCTTTTAAGTTGACTTGGAATGCGCGCTGAAAGATTAATGAGACGATGAATATAATTACCAACACCCGAAGACTTCGCAAAGAACAGCTGCAGAAGTACATTGTCATAGCCACTTCATTTATCATCGTACTCCTGTGTTACGCGGGCTATCGAACCTATGTCATTTACCAGTTGGAATTGCCCTCGTTTGAACAGCTTCACAATATAGAGCCCAATCTCAAGACCAAAATCTATGACCGCAACGGGCATTTGATTCAGGAGTTTTACAGCGAGAATAGAGTTCTCACGCCTTACAAAGAGCTCCCACCCGAACTTATTCAGATGCTTTTGGCTGCCGAAGACCGCCAGTTTTTTGACCACTGGGGGATGAACCTCCGTCGTGTGGCGATCGTGGCCATAACTAATATTCTCAAATGGCGCATCGGAGGCGGCGCCTCAACAATTACCCAGCAGCTATCGAGAATGTTATTTTTGACCCGTGAACAGTCGCTGGACCGAAAAATTAAAGAGGCGCTGACGTCTATTAAGCTCGAACGCACTTACTCCAAAGAAGAAATCATCGAGATGTATTTGAACCAATACTATTTCAGCCGCGGGGCCTACGGAGTCGCCGCTGCGGCTAAACTGTTTTTCACCAAAGAAGTGAACCAGCTCAATACCAACGATTGTGCAGTCATTATTGGCACGCTCAAAGGACCGAATATTAATTCACCGCTCAATAATCCCGATAAGTCGCTGCAAGCCCGCAATCGCGTACTCTATTCCTTTTATGACACCGGCGGCATTACCAAAGAACTATATGACTCACTCAAAGCTCTTCCTCTGGAAATAACTCCCGCGGTAGAAAAAGTCGGAACGGCGCCCTATTTCACGGAAACAATTCGTCTATACATCAAAGAAAAATATGGTGAAGGTATCCTTTATCAGGGCGGATTAAAAGTTTACACATCGCTGGATATGAAACTTCAAAACGCCGCCGAAGCCGCTTTGGCCAAGAAAATTGATTCACTCCGTTCAAGAATTGAGGATAAGTATACTCTCAACAACCCCAGCTATACGACTTTTCTTCCGGACACAGTTGACGAATTTGGCAACAAGATTCCCGCACAAAAGAAAATTCAAGGCGCCTTTGTGGCCATAAACAATGCCGACGGCGATGTGTTGGCCATGGTGGGCGGTCGCTCGTTTGAAGAAACCAAGTTTAATCGCGCGGTGCAGGCACTTCGTCAACCCGGCTCGGCGTTCAAGCCGATCATTTACACGGCCTGTATTGATAATGGATTCCGTACCACTGACATTATTGACGACAATCCCATTGTTCTCGACATCCCGGGTGCCAAGCAGTGGCGTCCCCATAATTACGACGATAAGTTCATGGGACCGGTAACGCTTCGGGATGGCCTGCGGCTTTCCCGAAATCTGGTGGCTATTCGTCTGCTTTTAAAAATGATGCCGGAGCAGGCCATTTTCTATGCCCGCCGAATGGGGATCACCACACCGTTGGAGGCTGTGCCTTCATTAGCAATTGGAGTCAGCGAAGTCAGATTAATCGAGCTAGTCTCGGCGTTTTCGGTTTATCCCAATCAAGGCATACATATTCCTTCTCGTTACGTTCATAGAATCGTTGACCGCTATGGCACGGTTCTCGAAGACAACACCTCGATTGATAAGCAGGAAGTTCTCTCGGCGCCCACGGCCTATATCATGGTTGATTTAATGCAGTCGGTAATCGATGGCGGCACTGGCCGCCGTGCCCGCTGGATGGGCTTCACTCGACCCGCCGGAGGCAAAACCGGCACATCGGATAATTTCTGCGACAATTGGTTCGTGGGTTATTCGCCTCAAATAACATCAGGTGTTTGGGTTGGATTCGATGACAAAACATCGCTGGGAGCCAGCCAGGACGGAGCGCAAAACGCCGTGCCGGTTTGGACCGAATTCATGATTTCTGCACATGATTCATTGCCGGTTGTAGATTTTCAAGTACCGGATGGCATTATTCGCAAAATTGTGTGCCTTGAGTCAGGTGAAATCGCTACTGACCGCTGCCTTGATGTCGGCAATGAAGTATTCATTGAGGGTACCGAGCCAACCAGCACTTGCCACATTCATCCATCATCAGGTCTTTACGTCCCAAAAGGCGTTGACTTAGACCGACCCAATTACGACGACACTACCGAAGAGCGCGAGCACTTTTAGGTATAATTTCGAATAATCTTATAAACGGGCTAGACATTTGTCATATCTGCGAAGGCAGGAATCTATTTCCTTTGAACTTGACGAATCACTCCTGCGCCAATTACTTAGGTGAACTTGTTAATTCAAGTGCCGTCAGGTGTCCTCATCTCACGGCTGTTAAGTTGATGCCGGAGTGGTGAAACTGGTAGACGCAGCGGACTCAAAATCCGCCGGTAGCAATACCATGTCGGTTCGATTCCGACCTCCGGCATTGAATTTTTACATGTTTCACGCAATTGCGAGCTATTGTAAATTTTGCATCATGCACTATATTTCAAGTCTAACAATAAAGTTAAAATTTACGAGGAATTGATTTATGACAAAGAGGATTTGCAACTTAAATCAGATTCACGGCTTTTTTATTCTGGCGACTTTGTTGGCTACTTCCCTTTTCGCTGCCAGTGAAGAAGCTACACAACCTTCAACGGAACGCAAACCCGTCTCGGATCAGTACTATGACGTATCAATTACTGATGACTATCGCTGGCTGGAAAACTTTGAAGACCCCGCCGTCAAAGGATGGAATGCCGAACAAAATGCCTTTACCAGACATGTGCTCGACGCTATCCCCGCCCGAAGCGCCATTCAGCGCCAATTGAGCGAACTCCTTGGAGGAACCTCTACAGATTACTATGGACTGAATTATTCCAATGGGAAACTATTCGCCATAAAGTTTCAGCCGCCCGCGCAACAGCCGTTTCTGATTACTCTTGACTCACCCGATGATCAGTTCTCGGAGAAAATCATTCTCGACGTCAACAAGTTGAATCCCGACGGCACCACGTCAATGGATTTTTACAGGCCTACGTTGGATGGGAAGTTGATTGCCGTGTCGCTTTCAGAAAAAGGGAGCGAAAAAGGGACAGTGCGTATATTTGAAGTTGCCACCGGTCGGGAGTTGGGTGACACGGTACCGAGAGTCAATGGTCCCACTGCCGGAGGCGACGTCGCCTGGTCGCATGACAATTCCGGGTTTTTCTACACCAGATATCCGCGTCCGGGCGAACGCCCCGATGAAGACTTGAGCTTCTATCAGCAAGTGTTCTATCACAAGCTGGGAACGAATACTTCGGAAGACACTTACGCTATCGGAAAAGAGTTTCCGCGAATTGCAGAGATTGAATTGAATGAATCCGAGGACCATAAGTTGTTTATAGCGGCAGTCTCCGACGGGGACGGCGGCGAATACTCTCATTTTTATCGGGATGAATCGGGGAAATGGATTCAAATTACCGGGTTCAAAGACTTGATACCGGTTATTGAATTTGCACCTGACAACTCGCTTTATATTCTATCCCGCAAAGACGCCCCCATGGGAAAAATCTTACGATTAGCGCCAAATGAGACAGACATGTCGAAGGCCGTTGTTTTCGTGCCTGAAGGGAATCTTTCCATCAAAAGTTTTCTGGCGACAAAAGATTACTTCTTTTTGACTGAAATGGATGGCGGGCCAATCCGGCTTCGGGCGTTGAAACTTGACGGACAGGAGCATTATGTAACTCCTATTCAACCGGTGCGCTCTATCGGTAGTGTCCTCTCGGTTGAAGGTGACGACGTTTTACTGCGAGTCAGCAGCTACACTGAAGCCAGCGCCTGGTATCGTTTTGATCCCGAAGCTAAAGAAATGACTCGCACGGCGTTGTTCAAAACATCGCCGGCAGATTTTAGCGACGTGGAAGTTGTGCGTGAGTTTGCCACCTCCAAAGACGGCACCAAAGTGCCAATGAATATCATTCGAAGCAAAGGAACTAAGCTTGATGGCGCCAATCCGACCATTCTCTACGGCTATGGCGGTTACGGCATAAGTATGTCCCCGGGATTCGACCCGTCACTTCGCCTCTGGATGGACCAGGGCGGAGTTTATGTCATAGCTAACCTTCGCGGCGGCGGTGAATACGGTGAAGAGTGGCATCTTGCAGGAAATCTTACCAGGAAGCAAAATGTATTCGATGATTTCGCGGCCTGCGCCAAATGGCTAATAGAAAATAAATATACAAACTCATCCCGTCTTTGCATTAAGGGCGGGAGCAACGGCGGCCTGTTAATGGGCGCTACATTTACGCAGCACCCCGAACTATTCGGCGCTTGCGTTTCTTATGTCGGCATTTACGACATGCTTCGGGTGGAACTAGACCCGAACGGTGAATTCAATATCACCGAATTTGGCACTGTCAAGAACCCCGAACATTTCGAGGCGCTTCGGGCTTATTCACCCTATCATAATGTGAAAGACAATACTGCCTATCCGGGAATCATGTTCATTACGGGCGACCATGACGGGCGGGTTAATCCGTCACAGTCACGGAAAATGACTGCCTTCATGCAATCGGCATCGACATCAGGCAAACCAATTTTGCTGCGGACCTCGGCACGGGCCGGTCATGGAGGCGGCACTGCTTTGAACGATTTGATTGAACGTGAGACCGACGCCTGGTCGTTCATAGTCAATCAATTGGGAGTAGAGTTCCACTACGATAAGTAAGCGCGCCCAGTCAGTATCAGAAAGACCCAAAGGCCTCAGAGTATTAAGGAGCCTGCTTTGGGCGACGATGGAACAAGTTCTTCCAAGTACAATACCCAAACACCAGCAACAAGTAAATAGATGTCGTTCCGGTTATGAACTTGCCAACGGCGTATCGTTGAGACTTGTAAATGAACTTAACTTCCTTGGCGTCTGCCGGGACAGCCACGGTCCTGAAAGTGCTATAGGCACGGAGGATTTCAACGGGTTTGCCGTCGATATATGCATGCCAGCTGTCGTAATAATTATCCGTTAGCACCAACAAACGATTGGAAGTGCAGTTCACGCCAATAACGACCGAATCCAATCCCCTCGAAATTGTCCAGACAGAATCTAGTGCAAGATTATCAGGTGGAATTGAAATACTCGGCAATGTCTCCAGGTAAACTATTTGTTTTAAATCTTCAGTCCCATCCACAATCAGTAGCCGCATATGTCTAAGTTGGTAAATAACGCGATACTTGTTGACCAGGTAGACTCTTTCAAATGCATTATCGTTTCGCACGAGTTGGTTCTGGCCAAAATAAGCAACCGGCTTGGCGGGAATTTCGCCGAAATAATTTTCTTCGAGAAGAGGCCTGGCTGGAATGATAACAAAGCGTGCTCCTACCAGATTCAAGAAACGCGGATTGGAAATATTTTTAAAATGAGGACCGCCCAGCAAATCATCAAAGCAGCGAAGCTGGTTTCCGTGGTAGCCAGTGACCAGTTCAATGCCATATTGAGGCAAAAGCGATTTGGGGAGGTCACTTGAATGGGACAATACCCGGAATTGTCCCTTTTGGGCCTTAAAAAAATTGATCAGTTCATGCTGAACAAAGAAAAAACTGGGATCAATGACTTCAACAAAACGACGGTTGAACCGAATCCCATCAAATATTGGCAGCAAAATCAGCAATGAAAGCAGCACCACACTCGCTTTTCTTTTCAAGAATATCCAAATTGAAAGAGCCGCGAGAAAAATAACAGCAAATGCCATCCAGGCACCGTGTTTAATTTCCGGCATATTTTGAATTGCCAGAACAAACTTGGAAATGCCATGGCCACCTGGGGTGGTCGATGCTTCCGGAAAAAACAGCGACGTCCAGACCGATAGAATTTCTTTTGCGGTTATGCTAAACAAAACAGCCAGCACCAGTAAAAACGCTGGAAAACCAAACATCAAAACATTAAATGGTTTCTCGCCATATGCGCTGGCCACTTTTCTTCGGTCGATAATCGCCTGCACACCCATTCCGGCCAATAATGAAATAGAAAAGGAAAATATAAACAAAATCTTACTGGGACCGCGAAGCAAGCTGACTTTCGGAACCAGATCATAGAAAACTTTGAATAACGGAGTAGTTGAACCAAGTGCATAAATAAACGCGAATATAGCCAACGCTCCAAAGAAGTATGCTTCCTTCCGGCGGGCAAAGAAAAAACACGAAAGTGATAAGAATATGGCCACAACTCCGACCGAATCAGAATTGTCTTTGAAATGATTCTTTCCCCAATAGCTGGACTGATTTAGCTCGGTCTTCAAAAATGGTAAACGAGGAAACATGGTACCGCAAAATTCAGGAATCAATTGTGAGAAAGTCTCTTCCTCGTGCATCGACCACGATGTGGCCCAGGTCCAGCGGTCTTCGTGGACGATTCGGGCAGAAGATTCTGCCGCATAAGTATAGCCGGGATAGAATTGAATCGCCGACAAAAGCAATGCCAATATTACGGCATAGACTATCAGCAACCCAGGTTTTATGATTGCGCGAAATAATTTAGTTTGGCGCCATAAAACAATCAACTTGAACAAGGCGAACAACCCCACCACCCAAAAAGTGAAATAGGAAGTCTCCGGTTGCGGTGACAATATTATGATACCAAGAATCATTCCCAGAATCGTGAAATTCAAAAACGGCTTAGTTTCAAAGGCCCGGTCAAGAAAGAGAACAACCAGCGGGAATAGTGCAGAGGAGTAGATTTTCCCATCATGTCCCGACGCCACCAACGAGACCAGACACGGCGCAAACATATAACAGGTCGCTGAAATCAGTGCAGCGGTCTTCCCCAGCTTGAACTGACGTGCGGCGAGATACATAAAGATGCCCGCCAGGAAAATATGCATGACAAGATTAAAGCCCAGATAGAAATATAAAGGGAGAAAGAATTTTAGCACCGATAAGGGATAAAAAATATCACCGTGAAAGGCGTCTACATAGGGCATGCCGCCGTAGGCGTACGGGTTCCACTGGGGGATCTGTCCGGTTTCCTTGAAATGGTCAATTAGAAATGAACGGTGAAAGATTCCGGCAGTTACCGTATCAGAGCCATAAAGCATTTGACCGGAAAAAAGAAAGTCTCGAAACAAAAAAATGAGACCAAGCATCATGAAGGCAAAGGCCGCCGGCACGTACCACTTCGACTGCTCAAATCCGTTATGGGTTTTCTTGGGATTAGCAGGTGATTTCAAATTGTTTCCCAAAAAAGATTTGGAGTCGCTGCCGAGACTCTTTTTGGAGCAGGTTCACTTAGCTCCAAGAATTTGTGCAGCGCGGTCGAAATTCTCTGGCTTCACCCAAAAAACGTATCCAAATCTTCCGGAGCCTGCCGCCGAGCCGTTGGCCGCTGTTACATTGATACCTGCGTCTGCCAGTTTTCGATGAATCTCAACCAGAGCACCGGCGCGGTCTTCCCCCTGCACCAGAAACCCCTTTTTGGGTCCGGTGAGAATTAGTCCGGCAGAACCGGCAGCGGCCTTGAATTTTTCGGCGTCCTTGGGAAAGAAATCAATTTGTGTTTTTCCAGTGAGTGTCGGGAAGGCGGTCACGGCCATAAGATTAACTTTGGACTTTTTAATCTCGGCTAATATGCGCGCCCATTGACCGGGACGGTCATCAATCGTAGCGTAATAATATTCAGCTTTCTTTATTTTAGCTGCCATTTGCGTATCCTCCTGTGATATAATTAAAAGGTAAAGCAGGTCATCTGTAAAGGGCTGTTATCTACCGGCCAATCAACTCGTAATGCCAGCTGTTCTTAAGGGGGACTTCCCATTTGGTCCCAAACTCTTTTTTGGTGCTAACGAGATTGTTGAATAAGATTGTGTTCTCGTTTAGAATTCCGCCCCGGACTTTGTCGATAAATTCTTCGCGCGTACAAGATATAATTCTATTTCCATCTTTATAAGCTACCAGATTTCGGTTGAGCAGCGAAATATCGAATTCTTTTTCCAACGATTTTAGGAAACGCACTGATTTATCAATCGAGCAGCCGCTGGCTTGGGCTTGCTCTTCGTCTACAAACAGAACGATAAACTTATTATAAAAAACCTCTAAATCCGCATTGAGTTTGGCGCCGTGAGCCGACCATCTTAAAAGAAACTCCTGTCCCTGGCTTTTTATAGATGTGACTTCAGCCGATGTCAACGTTCTGTTGCATTGATAGACACAGACACGAGTGTTATCGGGAAGGTTTTTGTATGAAATCGTCATCCTTTTATCACCGCCATCGGACGAAGTCTCGCCACCTTTTTGGCGATACCGGCATTATGCACTACATCTACCACTTTTTCAACATCTTTATAGGCATAAGGCGCCTCCTCTGGAAGCGACCAAATGTCTTTGGTTTGAATTGATACCCCCGTTTGTCTCAATTCTTGAAGAATATCTTTTCCTTGCATTTCCTTTCGGGCCTGTTTACGTGACATAGCCCGTCCCGCCCCATGGCAAGTGGACCCGAAAGTTTCCTTCATAGCGCCTTCGGTGCCGACCAGTACATATGACGCCGTGCCCATGCTGCCAGGTATTAGAACGGGTTGCCCGGTTTCGCGGTATAATTCCGGCACGTCAGGGTGGTGCGGAGGAAATGCGCGGGTAGCTCCTTTGCGATGGACAATTAGTTTTTTGTCTTTACCATCGATTTTGTAGGTTTCAATTTTAGCGATATTGTGCGCCACATCGTACAGAACGCCCAGTGAGCCGTTATCGTTTCCCATAACATCTTTCCAGGCTTCGCGAACTTGGAGAGTAATCAACTGACGATTTGTCCATGCAAAATTGGCCGAGGCGCACATACCTTTAAAATAATCCTGGCCCTCCTTTGATGACAACGGCACTCCAGCCAGTTCCCTGTCCGGTAGAGAAACGCCATATTTGGGCATAACTTTCATCATCACCTTGAGAGCATCGGTAGCCACCTGATGACCCAAACCCCGCGAGCCAGTATGAACCTGAAAAACGCATTGGCCTATGAACAAACCAAGTTTTGAGGCGACATCCTCGTCAAATATTTCATCGATACGGTCAATTTCGACAAAATGGTTACCGGCCCCCATCGTCCCCAGTTGGTCCTTTCCGCGCTCTTTGGCGTGAAGCGACACACAGCGCGGGTCGGCATCGGATAAGCACCCTGATGACTCTATATGTTTTTGGTCCTCTGCAGTTGCGTAGCCTTTCCTAACTGCCCAATTGACCCCCTCGCCTAACACTTCATCCAGTTCATTAACTGACAGTTTGTGATGTCCGGATTTCCCCACACCTGATGGGACGTTTTCAAAGACTCTTTGAGCTACCTTCTCGAGCCTGGCAGTTACCTCTTTAAAATGGAGTTTGGAAACGAGCAGCCGCACGCCGCAGTTGATATCGTAACCGATTCCGCCGGGAGAAATAATGCCATCAGGATATTCGGTGGCAGCTACCCCGCCTATGGGAAATCCGTATCCTTCATGGGCATCGGGCATTACTAAGGCGGCTCTTTGAATACCGGGCAAAGTCGTTACGTTTATCAGCTGCTGAAGTGACCTGTCGCGAAAAGTAGATTCGAGCATTTCTTTGGAAGCATATATCCGCGCCGGTACGCGCATATCACTGCGATAGGATTTGGGAATTTCCCAGACCCAATCGGATATCTTAATCAGCTGCAGTTCAGTGGTCCTAATATTACTCATGGTTTAGACGTCGAATACAATCATGGTTTCAAAAATGCCGGACAAGTTTTTGGTTATTTCCGCCTCGTGATAAGTTACCGCCTTAATATCATCATCAAACCCATCAGTTTCAAATCCTTTAATAATTCCCTTTAATGATTTATCATTCAGTTTCAGGAACCGTATCTGGGTGAATACTGCCTTTTTCTGGTGGGTCAATGTCAGGGCGGCCGAAAGAAAATCAATAAGCAGGGCCGTGACATCCGGCGCTTCCAGTTCCAACGTCTCTTCAATGACCCTCCCTTTTTTCAATTCTACCTGCGATTCTTTAATCAGACCTGCCATGCCTTCCAGAGCAGCGGCAAATAGTTCTTCCAGTCGGTCGGCTTCGACCCAAAGGCGCACATCGGCAGTGTGCGGCAGCACTTTATATGTTTTCATTGGCCACAACTTTTCATATAATGATAGGCAATATAGTATGAATAAAGAGAGCTACAAAGGGCTGCAAGGCCATATTCGCGACTGGAAAACACCGGCGCTCGATACTTTTGAGAACATTTACTCTGACCGCGATTTTGAAATTGTCATGACGTTTCCCGAATTCTCCTGCATTTGTCCCAAGACTGGCTTGCCGGATTATGCGGTTTTAATATTGACCTACGTGCCGGACAAAACCTGCATCGAATTAAAAAGCTTCAAGGAATACTTGATTGCCTATCGAAATAAAGGGATTTTCCACGAGAATGTCGTCAATAAAGTAGTTGACGATATTGTTGCGGCAATTAAACCACGCCGATTAAGACTTGAAGGAAAGTTCAATGCTCGCGGTGGAATTCAAACTACCGCTGTAAGAGAATACTCGCGTAAGAAAAATTCTTAACTCTTGGCGAAACTCTTACCTCCTCCTTTCATTTCCCCACTCCAGAATCTGTAGTCGCGAGCTAAAACGAAAGCCGTGACGTTTGGCCGCTGCTCTTACCCATGGCATCTGCCGCAGTTGTTTGGCTCGGGTAAACCCTTCCGGCATCAGCATTATGGAATATCGCGGAACTAGCGGAAGATAGTGCGTAATGATTTCATCGACGTCGTCGGCCGATGAGACCACAAATTTAAAATCAGCCTTGTCGGTAGATGCAATAATTCGCAAGGTATGTGGAACGAGGTTATCAGACAGTGGCAGACCGTTGTTGCTCAATTTGGGCGAACAATTCCACCAATCAATAGCTTTAATCATTTTGTCATTAGGCGCGATCATGCCATTCGTTTCTATTTCAAAAAAAATAAACCCTTTACTTCTCATCAGTGTAATGAGTTCCGGCAGCCGGTCCTGGTGCAGCATCGGTTCGCCACCGGTGAGAACTACGTGAACATCATTGGGCGACACTAATGCGTTGCTTACAAGCTGCAATGCCAGATTAGTTATTTGTATTGCGGATAACATCTGTCCTTTTTCAATTTTGTCTATATCCCAAGTAAATCTTGAGTCGCACCACGTACAGCCGAGATTGCAATAGTTAAAGCGCAGAAACAGTGCGCGACCGCCGGAGAATCTTCCTTCACCTTGAATTGAAACGAACGCCTCGTTCAAAGGCAATAGCCCCTTAAAATCTTTGGGCCAGGGTTGGATTCGGGGTTTGTATTCTAAAGTTCTTATCATTGTCAGACTTTGACTTTTACCGCGTACTTAGTTGGGTCCACTATGGCTGCTTGGTCGAATCCTTTCTTTCTTATCAGGCAGCTGTCGCATTCACCGCAGGCAATGCCATCTACCACTGGATCATAACAACTGAAAGTGAGTGATAAATCCAGACCCAAATCAGCTCCACGCTTAATTATTTCCGCCTTTGAATGATTAATTAATGGAGCCTCGATAATAATGCCGCCTCCTTCAACTCCCGCTTTGGTCCCAAAATTAGCCATTTTCTCGAACGCTTTTATGAATTCTGGTCGACAATCGGGATAGCCGGAAAAATCAATCGCATTGGCTCCGATGAAAATCTTCCGCGCCTGGCGCACTTCGGCCAGCGCCAAAGCATAAGAAAGAAAAATTGTGTTTCTGGCAGGGACGTAGGTGATAGGAATTCCTGTTCCAATTTCTCTGTCACTTCTTTGTTTAGGAACTTTGATCGGGGCGGTCAGGGCTGAGCTTCCAAATTGCCGCAAGTTAATATCAACAATTATGTGGTCTGTTACATTCAGGCTGCCGGCTATTAGCTTCGCGGCGTTCAACTCAAACTTATGTCTTTGACCGTAATCGAAAGTTATGGCGGAAATATCGCAGCCTTCTGCTCTAGCAATTGCCAAAGTAGTTGAGGAATCAATCCCTCCGCTTAACAGCACTACTGCTTTCTCGTTCTTCATACTGACAAGTTATATCGGTAAGACGAAAAATCAACTTCTCCGTCTGTTCTTCCGATAGTTTTTGTTGTAGTTGGGGTACTTTTGGTATAAAGTAACGACGTGGGGATGGGCGAATAAAATGTCGAGAAAATCTTCAAAAATAGAATACCGCACCAAGCTATTAATTATTTTTGCCATTTGGTGGGTCATTTGGGCTTACAAGCCCTGGTTTTTTTCTGACTGGGTGATTGAGAATCTGTTGACGGTGACGTTTATCGTTTACTTTATCATTACCCGAAACAGTTTCAGGCTAAGTAATCTGTCGTACACTCTTCTGCTCATTTTTATGTGTCTTCATACTATCGGCTCTCACTACACCTATGCCGAAGTCCCCTATGAAAATTGGACTGCGGCACTTGGTTTTTCCATCAACGAGTTGTTTGGTTTTACCAGAAACCATTTTGACCGCCTAGTGCATTTTCTCTTTGGTTTCCTATTGGCCTACCCCATGCGTGAATTGTTCATGCGAGTGGAAGGAGCCAAAGGGGCCTGGAGCTATTACTTGCCTATCGAATTGATAATGTCACTTTCCATGCTCTATGAAATCATTGAATGGGCAGTCGCTGAAGTCGTGGGTGGAGATTTGGGAATGGCCTACTTGGGAATACAGGGAGACATCTGGGATGCTCACAAAGATATGGCGTTGGCCACTCTCGGCGCGGTCATGGGAATGACAATTGTGGCATTCGTCAATAGGCATTATCAACGTGACTTTGGGAGAGAATTTTCAAAGTCGCTAAAAGTTAAAGATAAAGTTCCATTAGGTGAGGTTAAACTCAAAGAACTCAAAGAGTTAAAAAACAATCAATCTAAGCGATCAGACTAGGACACCGGAATCCAGTAAGCAATCTTGAGCGCCAAAAAGTCGCTGCCATCGGCCCCGAATGTATCAAACAACGTTCCAAAGTTGACCAATCTTCCCGGCTCTCGGTCTTCGCCTAAGCTTCTCTGCCAAACCAAGTAAAGGGTGCTACCAGGATTAAACGTCCATTTCAGCACTAAATTACTTCGAAATGAGCGCACGCCATAATCGTCATCAAGGATCTGAAAAGTTTGAGCGCCATCGGTCACAATGAGCGCGCCGGTACTGTCGCGGCCGATAGTGGTTCCTTCGGTCCCATAAACTTTGATATCTGAAGTACGGGCTGCTCGCAGTTCTCCTTGGTCGTAATAATGTCCTGAAGCTGAAAACGGCTCGGCATAAACTTCGAGTGATAAATCGGGAGTGAAGAAATAGTTCATGCGAAGTTGCAGTCGCAAAGTGCTTGCTTCAATCTTTGAAAAGGCATAGCGTTTCCCATAAGTGGCCGCCGGACCTCCGCTTTGGTCGCTCAAACGAACGTACTGCCGGGGCTGGTCTTCGTGGTTGTAACTTGGTGATGCGGAAAACTCCCAGCGGGTGCCTATCCGGGTTGAAACAGAGCCGCTGACTCGATAAAGCCAGCCATCAAGTTCATCCCGAGCATAGGTGCCCTGACCATTAGCTCTGGTGGTTGCCGAATAATTGGAACTAATTCCTAAATTAGCGTCCCAGCCCCTTTCAAATTTCATTAGCGGGCCACCGCGAGTTCTATCATCATTTAAGCCTCCCAGTTGAGTATTAAAATTTATCCAAGTGTTCATATAATTTAGCCAGGTGGCTTCGGCATAGGCCGAAGTACCCGAGAAAGTATTTGTTCCGCCGTAGTTCCAAGCAGAATTACCGGATATTTCGATTACATAATTTCTGAAAAGCTTTCCGGGATTGTTTTCACGATAAGTGATCCAGCCATAGCCGTTGACGTCATCGGCGCTACCTAGAATACCGGCGTCATTAAGTTCGAAGTCAGGTGATTCACTATATAATTGCAGACCGCCGAGCCAGTGCTTGCCGTTGGCCTTTCTGAATTGAATATTGCTTGTCACACCAGTCAAACTGGTTCTATTCGAATCAACTTTTACATGGTTCTGGTCAGGCCGTTGAAAATAATGAGCCGAACTTTGTTGAGTTCGTAAGATTGCCGCCTCTGTCCCCTCCACGTGGCTAAAACCAAGATAGCCCGTTAAGAGGTATTTGCCGCCGTTGAAACGGAGATTCAAATCGCCCCCTCCGGTCAGGGCTTGGCTGTGCATAAAAGAAGACATAGGGTCAGTGTCATTTAAGTCGCGCTTGACTCCGGTAAGAATAATGCCAGCCGTAGATTTGTCTTTTCCAAATTCCTGCTGTAATCTAGTTACTCCCCATAATGTAAGCGGCTCGATCTCGATTCCGTACTCCGGACTTAAGGTTGTATCGCCTGATATTGTATCAACGGATATGTTCATGCTTTTGGCGAATTCTCTTTCCGTAACAGCCGCTAAAGCGCCGATTGAAAGTCCGGAACCCAATCGTCCGGTGACTTTTGAGGCGTTTAGAATGGAGGTGTTGGTAGAAATATCTACATAATCACCGCCGGCCCCGCCGTGCGGAGAGGCGCCAATTCGCCTGGAATAGAAATAGGAAGGTCCACTGGGGCTAAACAGTTGATTTCCTTCGGTAAAAAATGGCCGGCGCTCGTCGTAAAACGTCTCAAAAGCTGTGAGATTCACTTGTGCAGGGTCGGCTTCCACCTGTCCAAAATCAGGATTAAAAGTGGCATCAAGTGTCAAGTTCGGCCCCAGCCCCATTTTCAAATCAGTGCCGAAGCGATAACCAAAATCACTGCCATCATTGAAAGGGTTCCCCGGTTGGGGGTTATCATACAATTGTTCGTCACTGGCTGCATAGGGTAACAACTCCAATCTTCTCGATGGCCGGACGTTTTGAATTCCTACTAAATTACCAAAGCGAGACGCGTAGGCCGTTTCATTTCGCGGAGTATAAATCCAAAAAACATCTTCATTACGTGCCGGAATCCAGCGATTGAAATTGACACCCATGACAAGTTCCTGGGCATTATTAAATCGCAGTTGTGAAAAAGGAATGCGCATTTCGGCGGTCCAACCGGTGTTGTCCACGGACGTTTTGGCTTCCCAAACGGGATTGTATGAAAAATCAGATGAGTATTCAGTATCTTCGTAATGGAAACGATCAAATCTTACTCCAGCAGGATTAACGCCAAAGACATAGGCGGTGCGGCGGTCCATATACGTATCCAGCGAAACAATTAATTGCTCCGCTTTCCCCTGAATATCGTGTTTATCCAGATGCATTCTCAATGCATCTGGTTTCTGGCAATACATATGGGCGCCGATATAAATGGCATCTTCATCGTAGAAAATTGCTATTTTGGTACTGTCTACCGGCTGTCCACCTTCAGTGGGCTCCTTTTGGAGAAAATCAGAGACGAAAGCCGCCGTTTTCCAGATGGAATCGTCCAAATGTCCGTCAAATTTCAAGTCGTTAGGGTTAAGTTTAACGGCCGTCATCTTTTTGCGGTCATTTTCCACCATTGGGGCCGAGAAACTAGAAGTTAAGGCGAAGAGTTCAATAAGTGAGAATACAAAGATAATTAACGAACTTCTGCCTCTGTGCATAGTCATCCTCTGAAATCTGGGGAACCTTCTTTGTGAAATCCCATACCCAAGATTTCGCTATCACTTATGAAGCCTGATACGGAACTGTTCGGAAAAAGTTTCCTTAAAAGAATTCGCGGGAGATACAGTTAGACGAGACTGTGTCCAATTAGCTAATTGAATTAAATAAACGCCTTGAGGACTGCGTCCTGAAGCCCCTTCAATTCGTCCATTTTATCCAAAAGTGCCTTAACCAATCTTTGTCTTTCCAAGGCGTTTCTTAGGATGATTAAAAGATCACTATTGTCCCAGGGCTTTTCCAAGTATTGGTACAGGCCGACCTCGTTAATGCCCTTTATGGCATTTTCTTTGTCGGCGTAGCCGGTAAGAATTATGCGGGGAATTTCCGGTTTTAGATCTTTAACGTGTTTCAAAAACCTCATGCCATCCATTTCCGGCATCAGGTAATCTGAAATGACGACATTGGCGCCATTGGATTCGATAAACTTCAGAGCGTCATTGGCGGACACAAAAGTTTGAACATTATATTCCGTCTCCAAAGACAAAAACGCTCCCAGACTTTTCAGTACCATTTCCTCATCGTCCACTATGACGACAGTTTCTTTACCAATATGTTCCAACACTTTTGGCTCCTGCTAATTGTTCAAATTGAGTTATACTAAATAGTGCCTTTTAATTGCAATGAAGTAATATAACATCTCTAATAGAAAAGCCAATACGCTTATACCGGCTTCTTTTGTTTGGCTCCCACCAGGTCCACCAAATCTCTAACTTTTTTAACGAGTGTTTTCAGTATACCTTGAGTGACTTGGACATTATCGGCCAACAAATCGACAAAATCGTTTCGATCGATTCTTAAAAGTCTCGCATCGTCAGTGACTGTTGCGGTTACCACGCGCGGTTCATTCTCCAGAAGCGACCACGTGCCGAAGGCATCTTTGGCTCCTGCCGCCAATACCAGTTGACCTTCCCTCTGAAGATTTACTTTCCCGTCAACTACCAGATAAAGAGAATCGGACGGCTCATTCTCTTTAAAGATTACGTCTCCCTTGGAAAAATCCACTTCTTCGGCAATGGCCGCAATATAGCTCAATTGCTCGGCTGGAACTTGCTCAAATATATCCACATTCTGCAAAAAAACTACTTTTTCTACAACTGTAAGCATATTGCTTTCACCTTTGTCTTAGACATTTACTTTGGAAAGTACCAATTTGGCGGTTTCTCTCACCATTGGGTCACGTTCATGCAGTGATTCTTTTACCAATCCGACTAATCGGTCTGTTCGGTTTTGGTTCACGTTATAAATTGCGCAAACTTTCAGCCAGACATTGTTTCCCTTGATTAATGCACTTAAACCGTCTTCTTCTGATTTGATTCCAAGTTTAAATAATTCCCTCCCCTTTTGGGCGGTGATTTCAGGGGAGACGTCATCCAAAATGGGTAAAACGTATTTTTTAATATTAGTATCCAGAAGACTGTCCAAAAACTCAAGCGCTTTGGCACGTTCTATTCGGCGGTTAGATGTAATACTTAAATAGGCATTATAAATGTCGCGAGGCGGATACTGCAGTCCCATCAATCTGAATATCTTTTCAAGGTTGGCGTCCAATCGTTCCTGAAGAGATTTTTTTAATAATTGAGATTCCGGTGTATTAGAATTGTGTTGTGCGTTCAATATTTGAAGGATTTCATAAAAATGCTTCGTTTCATTCTGAAGCGCCGTTGCGACTTCCTTCTCCCCGAATTTCAAATCAAAACTTTTGGCCCGAAGCTTATTGAGTCCTTTAAGTACGTCATAGTTTAACCACGAGTTTTGCGATTCAAAGCTGTGCAATAGGAAATTCACCGAAACTTGGTTGGGAATCAACGCCATAACCCGCGGAATGTGGCGTCGAATTGAGAGCGGCAGTTTCTCGTCATTAAGGTAATCATTGAGTGTACCCAAAACTGCCGTGCCGAATAAGGACAGAGAAGTCCGGCAGTGCGGCCGAAGGTCGCTGTCAGCCAGATGCCCAATCAACCAGGGAACGAAGTCTCTGTCGCGTTGCTTTCCGATACTTTGAATGGCGGCAATGCGGACTTCGCGGGAATCATCATCAAGGAGCCGTCTCAAGTATTTGTTGGCATCGTGTAGGTCAATTTCACCTAAGGCCCTGGCGACTTCGATTCGTCCCTCTTCGGAGTATTTCCCTTTATCGCCTAACAATTCTTCAATCAATTCATTTGAAATAAGTGCTTTCTCGGAATCGTCTCCATAAGACGCAATGCAGGCAATTGCCGCATGTCTGATTTGTTGATCCGAATGACTCAAAAATCCCCGGACTAATTTCGCCATCTTGTTCTCACCTTGAGTACTTAAGAATCTGATTGCGTCGGCGCGAATGCCAATATTCGGGTCCATAAGCAGCTTCTCAATTTCCGGTAAGTCCTTCGCATCTCCCAACCGAAGCATCACTTTCAAAGCATTCGAGCGCACTTCTTCAGATGGATGCACCAAAAGTGGTTTTACCGGCCATTTCAGTTCTTTTTCATCGACCGAATCAAGCATTTTGAGCGCATAAATCACTTGGCGCTCATTAAGACTGCCAAGGGAAGCTATGATGGCGTTCAATGATTGGGCGTCATCGACTCGAAGCCGAAGTTCCTCGGGATTGATTTGTCTTCTTTCCAGTGCCTTTCTGAAGGTGTTGACGTATTCTTTACGCAGCAAAAGTGAAAGTAGAATCCACACAGCAATTGAAGCGATTAGCACGAGGCTTATATTGCCAAGAGAAAGTTTCAGGAAAGTACACAGCAGCAACAGCCCGCCGGCAAACCCTCGAAACCAGCGATCAACGAAAATATCAATGAATAGTTTAGTACGTTTTTTGACTGCCGGCGGTACCGGTAAAAATAAAAGTTCCTTGCCAGTCTTATCAATGGAATATCGAAAAACGCCGTCGGCTCCGAATAGAATGATTGCGGCTAAGAGACCGGGATATAGCATATATGCAGACGATCCCAACAGCAGCCCGCTCGGCAAAAATAAAATAACACTTCCCACACCGAGAATTCTTAGAAATCTATTGGTGAAGAATCCTTGAATGAACAAGGAACCAATGCTTAGCCACGAGTAGACTGATGCCTGAAAAGCAGTAAACTGGTTCTTTTCAGGAAAGGCCGCTATCCCCGCCCCTTTGAATAGATAATCAACGAATGAATGCGACATGACGGTCAAAGCAACAACACCGACTACCAGAGTTAAATAGCGCGAACGATTTACGGTCTTGAATAATTGAGCCAAACTTTCCTTGGTCTGTTTAGTGCCGGCCCGGGGAATTAAGGCCGGTTCTACTCCTTGTATGACTTTTAGCCGCAGTGTGATAGAAACTAAAACGATGGAGATAACCAAGAATCCGACGCAAAAAAACAGCAGGTCTTCAGTTGAAACACCTAATTTGCTGACAAACAGAGAGGTGACTTGCCCGCCAGTGAAAGCGCCAATTATTCCTCCGAGCGCTAATATTGAAAAAATCCTTTTGGCTTGTGCGGCATCGTATATTGAGTTGCTGAAGAGCCAGAATTGCGAAGTTGTTAGCACACCGTAAACGCTGACCCAGGAATAAAACAAATAATAAATCCAGGGCTCATCATATTGAATCAACCAGCGCAGCACAAAAAGATTAACAATTATGACGACCGTAGTCAGGTTTATCAAATAACCTAACTTGAATCTTTTTGACGCCTTAGAATACAGATCTACCACCGGAACCGTAACAAGTGCCGTGATAATAAAAACCAACGGCAACTGTTCAAAGCTTACTTTAACCAAAAATAAAGAATCCCGAGCCGGTTTAAGCAAATAATATGTGACCAGAATCAAGTAGTAATTAGAAAACATTAGAAGGGTGAGTGTCCTTTCACCCTTGCGAATATCCAAGCCGGTACCGAATATGTTTCTTAAGATTTGTCTCATTTTCCCTGGCACTAAAGATTTGAAGAGTCTAATGTAATTAATCCCGTTATGACTTTCCAATCAGTTTATCAAGATTTGTTGGAAGCGTGATGGTGAAAGTCGTCCCCTGCCCAAGTTCACTTTTGACTGAAATGTCACCCAGGTGGCTTTTGATTATTTGGTAGCAAATGGACAGACCCAAGCCAGTCCCCACTCCCACCCCCTTGGTAGTAAACCCGGGATCAAAAATCCTGGCAAGATTCTCTTTAGTTATTCCGGCGCCGGTATCACTTATCTCAATAAAAATCTTAGCGTTCTCGGTATGTGTCGCAATTGTGATTTTCCCCTTCCCCTTAATCGCCTGCCTGGCATTTACAATTAGATTTAGAAACACTTGATTCAGCTGCCCGGGAAAACATGGAATAGGCTGCACCTTGCCAAACTTCTTGACTACTTCAATGTCGTGTTTTAATTCGTGGTGGACTAGTGCCAGCGTATCTTCGATACCTTCGTGAATATTAACAGTCTTCAATTCGGCTTCATCCAGACGGGCAAAGCTGCGCAGACGCTTTACGATCGTGCCCACTCTTTCGGCGCCGGAGTTAATGACTCGAGTAGCTTCTTCTACTATCTTAAACAAATTGTCAAATCGCTTTTTATCTTCTTCTTTGAAACAGGCCCGGGCCACTTCTTCTTTCAATTTGTTGATACCGCGTGTCAGAGAGTCATGCATACTGCTTATTGCGCCCACCGGAGTATTTATCTCATGGGCGATGCCGGCCACCAACATACCCAGCGAGGCCATCTTCTCGGATTGAGCCAATTGTGCCTGCGTATCTTTTAATTCTTTATTGGCTTTTTCCAGGTCGATAACAAGATTGCGAATTTCAGTGATGTCATGAGCAATACCCATTACTTCAATCGGGGAGCCGCCCTCTTTGCGGACGATTGTTGCATCAGATGTAAACCATCGCCATTCCCCGTTTTTGTGCTTGAGTCGAAAGCCGTCCCGCGTGCTCCAGCCGACATCTTCAAATCCGGAATTAAACCAGCGTTGTGTGATTTCAGTATCGTCTTGATGCATCAAGCTAGTAAAGTGCTTGCCCAAAAACTCACTGTTCTCCCATCCCAATAATTCCGAAAAACGGGGTGATAAGTATTTGAATACCCCCTCGATGTTCATTGAAAAGACGATGTCTTTGGCCTTTTCAATATAACCTCTGAACCGTTCCTCGCTCACTCTCAATGCTTGCTCGGCCTGTTTGCGGTCGGAGATATCATAAATGCCGCTTAGCAGCACCTTTTCCCCGTTTAAATCCATGACTCCGCCGGAGTAAATGACAGTAGCCGCAGTGCCATCCCCTTTTTTTAACCTTGCCTCGTAATCAGTGATTCGACCGGATTCTTTTAGAATGCGAACCATTTGATCCCTTTGATTTGGATCAACATAGAACTCCTTGGCGCTTCGTCCGACAACGTCTTCATAATCGTAACCAAGAAGTTGTCCGACAGCCTTATTAACATAGAGTATTTCGCCGGACTCGATTTTGCTGATTACAGTGGGAACCGGAGATGCATCCAGTACGGAATGCAAAATCTCGGCATATAGGTTTTCTTTATTCTTTGTCATTCCGTCGGTTAGATAGATGGTTCGGGGAAATATAGTTGCGGGAAGAGTAAAATAAAAGGAATTCTATTTAAATTGAAAGTGAGTACGCTGTCGAAAACAGAAACTGTAATAACTAAATTCGGTTGACCTTGTGCCTTACCAGAGCGAAGTCAAGCAATTGGAATAGTAATAATGCTAATCCGGCAAAAGCCAAAAGCTCAAGGTTGCCATTTAATTCCTCAACCAAGATTGCTGTCGCTTCAATTATCGGCGAAGCAGACTTTAAAAGAATAGATTGTGCACTCAAGAATATACTTGCCCAAGTGATCATTCCAAAGAATGTCAATGAAAATAGCAACAGTGACATTCCGGCCAGAGCGGACACAAAAACAACCATCTTACGAGAATAGTTCTCAAATTTCAATCGGTCAACCGCGGCCAGAACACTTAGGTTTAAGGACTCATCAGGAATAGTTTCGGTTTCAATCGATAGGTTCTGATACAATTCCCTGTATTGCTCCAAATTCTCCCGGCACTCCAGGCAGACAATGGTATGATTCTCGACCACGAATCGATGCATTGTTTCAACGGAATCAAAGTATTCCTGAATTATATCATCAGTGAGATGTTTCATTGTCTCCAATCCTCTAATTTGTACTTGCTAGCCAGCCTTTCCCTCAACAGCTGACGGGCGCGAAATAAATAACTTTTGACTGTCCCGCCGGGCATGCTTGTGATTTCACCTATTTCCTGATAAGTCATTTCATCGAGATGATACAAGGCAATAATGACATTATAGGGAGCGGGCAGGCGGCCGATTTCTTCTCGAATTTTTGCGGCCATATCTTCAAAAGCTATTTCATCGTCCAGTAGTCTTGATGAAATGGGTAGTTTGTCCATCGACATTTCAGGTGAAATATCATCCCAAAGCTCGGCCTGCTTTTTCCCCAGATGATTTAAACTGGTGTTATAAGCGATCCGTCCAATCCAGCTGGACAGCTTGCATTGCCGGTTGAAATCATCCAAATTCTGATAAACCTTTATAAACACATCCTGACAAAGGTCCTGACGGTCATCGCTTGATTTTATCATTTTATTCACGATATGTTTAACCAGCCTCTTATATCGTTCTATTAGTTCCGAAAAGGCTATCTTGTCGCCGTCCAGAATGTCCTGTATGAGTTTATGTTCGTCAGTCATCCTGCTTGGTATATACGACAGTTAAAAGAAAAAGATGTTGCTTTTTTTTAAGCAAAATCTGTAACCTTTTTCTAGGCAGGCGGTCAGATTCATCAAAGGAAACGAAATAGTGAAAGGAGATACATAATGCAAGAAGCAGTAGAAATGGCGGTTGTTTTTGGCTCAATTATCATAATAGTCAAATTCTTAACTGAATATTTTCTTCGCAGAAGGCTTATCGACAAGGGCCTGGTTGATGAAAAGGTGAAGTATTTATTCGCTGACGCTGGCATGACCCATCTTTTGAGTAACATAAAATGGGGTTTGATACTGGTAGCTATTGGTCTGGCGCTTTTCTGGAAACAGATATCGCCTTATCGCGTTGAAGACGAAACCATCTTGGGACTAATGTTCCTCCTTGGCGGCATTGGCTTTTTGGTCTATTATTTCATCGCCAAAAATCACATCGAAAAACGCCGTCGTGAAGGCGGCAACGGTTAGCGTTGAGTTACCATTTTACCATTATGAGCGGTTCAATGGCCTTGAGCCGCTCACTTTGTCTTGGTGCTTGCCGACTTCGAACAATTGATACCCAGAAAAATTGACTTTTTGGCAAAATGAGAGTATCTTAAACAAATATTGTACCTATTTAATTTTCTCCGGATTGAATTATGAAACTGTTTAAATGTTTTTTCTTCTGGGTTGTGTTTTTGTCGAGCATCAGCGTCTTTTCCAAGCCGCCGGCAACTTCAACTAGCCAAAATCAAAAGGCCGGGATTCTAGACAATGATTCCTGGATTGATGCAAATAATGTCTTTATGTTTGGGAGTAATTCCGGGTGGTTTGCCTATGATCAGGGGGCCTATTTTGGGAGATACGACGGATGCTACTTCCCTTATACTTCAGAACAGGATATAACTAACGGATTAACTTATTCGGTGGTATTTGCAGCAGGTATTTGGATTGGTGGTACCGATTCGACTACCGGCGATACTCTTATCACTGCTGCAGACTACTTTACTGATTTTTGGCCGGGCCCTATGGTCAGCGGCTCGTACATTGCAAATGCAGACTCGGATTTGGAGTATCGAGTTTATAAACTTTATTCGGACAGTTTAGAGAACAATCCGAATTTGGATTATCTGGAATGGCCGGCTGCCCAAGGTGCACCAGCAGATGGGGATGGTAATCCGAAATTAACCGGAGACCAGACACTGTGGTCAGTTTACAACGATGCCAATTACGGAATTCGCGGAAGCTTGCCAGGTTCCGATTCCGGAATGGGAATTGAGATTCAGTCAACATTGTGGGCAACAGATACCACCGGTCCGGAGGGGATGTCGATTCATTCTAAATACAGATTAATCAATAAAGGGAGCAAGACTTTAAATAATTTGTTTATCTGTTTATGGTTTGATCCGGATTTGGGGAGTGTTGATAATGACCTCGTCGGCTGTGATACTTTGGATGATATTTTCTATTGTTATAACGCTGGTTCTGATGCCAATTATGGAAGTGCCCCTCCGGCAGTTGGAGGAAAACTGATTCAGGGTCCCATAGTTCCCTCTTTAGGTGATACTGCAGTTGTTGACTCAACTCCAGTCCCCGACTTCAAAAACCTGGATATGTATTCATTTGGGAGATTCTTTGACGGATTGGATCCGTTTAGTTACGATTGGGCATATCAATATATGAATGGTCTGGATGCATCGCAGGGGGGAATACCTTATTCCAATGGGACTCGCTTTGCGGTCCCTGGTGACCCGGTGGCTGGCACCGGAGACCTGGACACTAATGCTTCAGATCGAAGAATGATGACATCTTTTGGCCCGCTCACATTTAGACCCAATGACACCCAGCAGATTATTGTAAAGCTGGCTGTTGGCCAAGGAACAAGTGCATTGACGTCGATTACCGATCTCAAAAACAATCTCAATTACGTTCCCGGGCCGGGTAGTTGCTGCATTGGAATTCGCGGGGATGTCGATGGCAACGGCACTGATAATAATATTTTGGATTTGAATTATATGGTAAATGATATCTTCCGAGGAGGCCCGCCATCTCCTTGCAGTTTGGAAGCTGATATTGACTCAAACGGTACTCCTTCGACCATACTTGATTTAAACTTTTTGGTAAATGATATTTTCCGTGGCGGCCCTTCGCCAGGTCCTTGCTAACAGCATAGTTCAACTTTTTTCTCGAAAGAACAATGCGAAGACAACATGAACCTTAGGTTTCTCTTTGGCAACTTGCGAAAAGGTGGCCTTAAGTTGATAAGCCTCCCATTTCATTTCGTGTATACGACTGGTAAACTCATATAATTGTATTGACCGAGAGCCAAGAATAGAGTATTTTTTGTCGACGATTTTTTGTCTTAGCTTCGCAGGAGTATGGATTGAAGTACTTGAATCGTAGTTTCCTTTTTGCAATTCTCTTATCAACAAGCAGTACCTTCCCTTTGCCTCCTTCGGGTTCAGTTAACAATAATGAGAATAATAGGATTCTTGATGTTGATTCCTATGTTGATGCCAACTGGGTTTTGATGTTTGTGACCAACAAAGGCTCATTCGCCAATGATCAAGCAGCAATGTTCGGCAAATTCGATGGCTTTTATTACCCCTATCTCGGAGTTGACAATGTTCTGGACGGCACTGTAAATAATAGCGTTTGTTTCGCCGCCGGAATTTGGATTGGCGGAGTTGATTCGGCAACAGGAGATACATTGGTGAGTGTGGCAGACTACTCTGATGATTATTTTCCCGGTCCGATGGTTAGCGGTACTTATGTACCAAATGCCAATATTCTACCTCAATATCGAGTTTATAAACTCTATGCCGACAGCCAGGCCTCAAATCCGAATCAGGACTATTTGGAATGGCCTGTTTCACAAGGGGCGCCGCACGATGGAGGCGGAATTCCCAGAGTTTTCGGAGGCCAGACTTTGTGGAGCGTTTTCAATGACGCAAACCTAAGCTCGCACAGTAATGACGCCAGCTCTGATGCGGGATTGGGAATCGAGATTCAGCACACAGTCTGGGCAAGCCTTGATTCGACCGGGAACGATACACTACCCAGCCCGACTACATTGTCCGTGGAGCAATTAGGCAGTTCAGATATTGAAGTTGTGGTCGAAATAATAGATGCCAACGACTTTACGGGTCATGAATACATAGTGGTTACTGACAATGATTCGATACTGGGTCCGGTTTGGCATCTGATTAATGTCACACAAGGTGACACTGTTTTGGCCAATCAGACAGGATTTGCTCCGAACGAATACACTTTGACTGATGGTTTTGTTGTTAAAGTTTCCAATGCCAGCGGCATCTTTGAAGCGTTCGAAGTGGTTGCAAATGCCAATGGACTTTTGGACCCTCCATCCGGGGCCGCGTTAAGCTTTCAGGGTTTTCCTTCATTAGATCCTGACCAAAATCAGCAGGCTGGGGACGGCTTATGGGCAATTCACACCGGGGACAATGGCGGCAGCGCCGGCGGAGGCACGCGGGGAAGTTATGAAGCGTTTCTTGCCAGAGTTGTCAGAAATGATAATATAGACAGGATTGGATTCAATGATTTTGAAATGCGTTTTACAGGTTCAAATTCCAATCCGGGTATTAATGGAAGCTATTCAATTCGAGCCTTTCAAGATGAATCCGTGTTTTGGGTACCATTTGAACTTTGGAGAACTGGCGAAGGTACTCCTGATGATTTTTCGGATGACGTTAGATTGACGCCATTGATCGTCGATTTTGGTGAAGACTTTACATATAATCTGGAAAATTGGGGTTATGCAGGGTTGGGAGCCGGAGGTTTTGAACATTCTGCGTCGGGCAGCGATGACGACCCATATACAGACTGGGTCTATTGGTACTTGCCCTCTGATACAACGCCCGGTGAATCCGGATATCTGGCGAATGAAGCAGCAATGCTTGCGGGGACTTACACATTTGACGGCGCTGAAATATTTGCCAGGACCGTTTTGTTAAACTGGGATGGAGGCGAACAGCAGCCATTCAATCAAGATTTACCGGAGCAAGGTACAGTTTTTAGAATTCGCACTTTCAAGACGGTGGAAATAGATTCTTTCAAATTCACCGCGGTACTCCCTCCAGTCGCAACAACCGGCCCCGAAGGAGTCTCAATTTATTCGAAATACAAATTGATCAACAAGAGCTCCAAAAAGTATGAAAACTTTTTTGTGAGTTTGTGGTTTGATCCTGACCTAGGTAACGCCGGTGATGATTTTGTGGGGTGCGACACGCTCAACGACATTTTCTTTTGTTATAACAACGGCCCTGATAACGATTATGGTGATATGGCCCCGGCGTTCGGAGGAAAACTTTTAGAAGGTCCGATAGTTCCCTCGTTGGGAGACACGGCTTATGTCAATAGCGCGCCTGTTCTCAATCACAAGAATTTGCTTATGTACTCTTTTGTGGGATACTTTAATGCTTCTCCAACCAGCCCCGTCATGACCTATCGATACATGAACGGTCTGGATCCATACAACGGGACACCTTTACCAAACGGAACACGTTTTACATTTCCGGGCGACCCAGTTGCAGGGACGGGAGATCTTGACGCGAATTCATCTGATAGAAGCATGATTGCCACATTCGGCCCGTTTAATTTTGCTCCCGAGGGTACACAGCAGATTATTGTCAAGCTGGGAGTCGGTCAGGATACCAGCCCGTTAACTTCCATAACAGAGCTCAAAGAGGTACTAAATTCCTATAGTATCCCAGCTGTAAACTGTTGCGTCGGAATGCGAGGGGATATTAATGGCAACGGCGTTGATAATACTATGTTGGATTTGAATTATATGGTTAACAGCATCTTTCGAGGGGGCTCCCCATCTCCATGTAGTGTGGAAGCTGACATTGACTCTGACGGCACACCGTCAACCATCATGGATTTGAATTTTATGGTGAACGATATTTTCCGTGGCGGCCCATCACCAGGTCCTTGCTAACAGAGTAGTTCAGCTTTTTCCTCGAAAGAACAATGCGAAGACAACATGAACCTTAGGTTTCTCTTTGGCAACTTGCGAAAAGGTGGTCTTAACTTGATAAGCCGCCCATTTCATTTTGTGTAAACGACTGGTAAACTCACATAATTGTATTGACCGAGGGCCAAGAATAGAGTATTTTTTGTCGACGATTTTTTGTCTCAACTTCGCAGGAGTATGATTTGAAGTACTTGAATCGTAGTTTCCTTTTTGCAATTCTCTTATCAACAAGCAGTTCCTACTCCTTGCCCCCTCCGGGTTCAGTTAACAATAATGAGAATAATAGGATTCTAGACGTTGATTCCTACATAGATGCCAACCGGGTTTTGATGTTTGTTACTAATAAAGGTTCATATGCCTTTGATCAGAGCGGATTTTTTGGAAAACTCGACGGCTTTTATTACCCGTACCTTGGGACAGAAAACATTTATAACGGTACTGCCAGAAATACCGTCATATTTGCAGCTGGAATCTGGATCGCGGGAGTTAATTCGGCCACTGGTGATACATTGGTGAGTGTGGCAGAATATTCTGATGATTATTTCCCCGGACCGATGGTAAATGGCGCTTTTGTGCCTAATGCCAATGTCCTCCCCCAATATCGAGTTTATAAACTTTACGCTGACAGCCAGGCCTCAAATGCCAATCAGGATTATTTGAACTGGCCGTCTGCGCAAGGTGCGCCGGTCGACTACGCAGGGAATCCTAGGTTATTCGGTGACCAGACATTATGGAGTGTTTTTAATGACGCCAATCCCAACGGACACTTTAATGACGCTTCCACTAATTCGGGATTGGGAATCGAGATTCAACATACGGTCTGGGCCAGTCCTCAAAGCGGCAATGATACCATCCCTCTCCAATCCAATATTGTAGTCCAGCATGTTGGCAGTTCACTCATCAGAGTGACAGTCTATGTTGTCGACCCATTTGTGCTTACCGGCAATGACTATGCAGTCAATACAGGAAATGACGCCACCCTTGGTCCTGTTTGGCATCTACTGAACTTGACCACCGGAGATACTCTCTTGACTAATCAGATCACATTTTCCAACAATAACTCGATTGTTACCGATGGATTTTTGGTCCATGTTTCGATTTCAGGAGGTGACTTCAGGTCTTTTGAGGTAGTGGCAAACGCAAGCGGCCCGCTTAATCCGCCTGAAGGAGGGGCATTTGATTTTCAAGGATTCCCATCAATACCATTGACAGACAACCAACAAGTCGGACTAGCTCGTTGGGCTTTCCACACTGGAGATAATGGTGGTTCTTCGGGCGGAGGAACCAGAGGAAGTTACAGCGCTTTTCTCGCCAGAGTTGTGAGAAATGATAACGCGACTAGACTGACGGGTTACGATTTTGAAATGCGTTTTACAGGTTCAAATGCCAATCCGGGCGTAAACGGTAGCTATGCGATTAGAGCTTTTCAGGATGATCAAGTATTTTGGGTGCCTTTTGAGCTTTGGAGGATTGGTGCCGATTCTCCGGATGACCCCGGTGACGATTTACGACTTACTCCGTGGATCTTAGACAATGGTGAAGATTTAACATATAACCTGGAGAATTGGGGTTTTTATGGCTTCGGAGGCGGTGCTTTTGAACATTCCGCATCAGGCTTTGATGACGACCCTTATACAGATTTGGTCTATTGGTATTTGCCCAGCGATACAACTCCCGGACAGTCCGGCTACTTGGTCGATGAAGCCGCTATGCTTGCCGGTACTTATGAATTTGACGGCCTTGAGATAATGGCTCGTACAGTTCTTATAGACTGGAATGGCGGTTTTGCCCCATTTTATCCGGATTTGCCTGAATTGGGGACGATATTTAGATTGAATACACGGGACTTGGGTCAGGCAGATACGTTTCTATTTACTACAACGCCGCCGCCATTTATAACTGCGGGACCCGAGGCCGTGTCGGTTTATTCCAAATACAAACTGATTAATAAGAGTAATACAACCTATAATGATTTCTTTATCAGCTTCTGGTTCGATCCAGACATTGGGAATGCGGGTGATGATTTTGTGGGGTGCGATACAGTTGATGACGTTTTTTATTCTTACAATGACGGATTAGATTTGACTTATGGCGCCTGGGCACCGGCGGTTGGCGGAAGACTTTTGGAGGGTCCAATTGTTCCATCGACAGGTGACACGGCCTATGTCGACGGGGTAGCAGTGCCCAATCATAAAAACCTTCGAATGTATTCCTTTATGAAATACATTAATGGCACTGACCCACAAAGTCCCACCTGGACCTATCAATATATGAACGGCCTCGATGCTTCACAGGGTGGAATTCCACTGGCCAATGGATCGCTCTTTGCAGTTCCCGGTGATCCCGTTGCAGGAACAGGAGACCTTGACTTCAATTCATCCGACAGAAGGATGATGGCTACGTTCGGTCCATTAGATTTTGCACCTAATGACACGCAACAAATCGTATTCAAATTGGCGATCGGGCAAGGTCCAGATCCGTTATCATCTATCACTGAACTTAAAGAAGTATTAGCTTTTGTTGCCAGCGGAAATGCTGAACCAGTCGCATTTATAAGACCTGAACCTCAGAGAGTTGTTTTTATGCGAGCACTTGAGCCGTTCAAGGATTCTGCTTTTGTGGGCTGGTCTGACGGCAGTTCCGTATTGAATATTGACGGAACCAGTCTGGTCGTAAACGATACCATTATTCCAGAATCGGCGACATTATTATTGTCACATCCGCGCCATAGCGGTCCTGTATGGAAGCTGATAATCAGCGCGAGGCAGTTTCTTATGCCTTATGGCCTTGTTTATGACACTGTTCAAGAGACATTTACACTTGAAGGCGAACTAACCGACGAAACCCCATTTGCGGCCGTAGGTAGTTTTTCATACATTGGGCATCGACGGGGAGACATAAATCACAATAATAGAATAGATATTCTCGATTTGAGTTTTATGATTAATTATATTTTCCGCGGCGGGCTGGCGCCAGTTCCAACCGAAGCAGGCGATGCGAATTACGACGGAAGCAATTCTATCCTTGATGTAAACGTCCTGGTAAATGTCATATTCAGGTCCGGATAGTTTAAAAGATTTGCAGCAGTTCACAGACGCTGAGACAAAACGGGGTTTTTAAGATCATCCCGTTCTACTTTGAAACCGACCGACAAATACATTTCCACCGTCCCCTTCCAGTGCTCACCGGGAGCCAATAGTCCGGATCTTTTGGGAAACGCCTGGACGATTTTCACCGAGCTCTTCTTCAGGTCTTCAAGTATTACTTTAAGTAGGTAAGTGGCGCAGCCTTGCTTTCTAAATTGCGGCATAATTACAAAACAGGTTATGGCCCAGATTTCAGGATTTGGTTGAAGATTGTATTGCTGGACGAGTTTGTTTAATCGGTCTCTTTGGCCTACCTGACACCAACCAGCTGGTTGGTCATCAACATACAATAGATATCCGTCGTATTCCCCCCTATTAAAAAGTTCTTGTCGAAATTGGCGATTTTGCTCATCGGTCCTTTCAGTCCACCCTTCCCAGGTGGGTAACCACCAGGCAGTGCAATAACACCAGCCGCACTCGCCGGTGTGGACTTTCATAAAGTCCCCGACGTTGCCGGCACTTAGGCGCACAACCCGCTTGTTCATTTTTTTGATATCGCTTTGGAGCTTTTGAATCGTCGCATTATGGCACGTGAAGGTGACGGTCGTTTGACCACCTTGAATCCGGCTTTTTCGAATGAAGAGACCAATCCCATCCAAGCAAACGGGTCGGCCCATTTCTTATTACGGGTGTCGTTGGGATACCCTTCCACGATTTTAGCACCCTTCGAGAAAGCATATTTGGCGGCGGCATCCACGGCTTTAGAAGAGAGGTTGGCCTTGCGATGTGTCTTTGCAATAAATAGGCAAGGAATGCTCCAGACTGGCTGGTCATCGATAGGTTGAAGAGTTCGCGAATTCTCAAGCCTTTTGAAATCTTTCCGCGGCCCGATACAGCACCAGGCGACAGGTTCTCCTTTATCAAATCCTATAACGCCCGGCGGTCGTCCTGAATCAATGATTTTCTTGATAGCCTTTTTGTTTTCGACGCCTTTGGTATTGCGAAAATCGGAACTGGCCGTTCGTGCAGACATGCACCAGCAGCCGCCGCAGGCACCATTGTCACCAAAGAGCTTTTCGAAATCCTTCCAGCGGCTTGGGGTAACTGGATGAAATTGAATTGAAGGCAATTTCTTAATGATGCCCATGAACTATATATAGAAGGATTATAAATGTTGTACAATCACAAATCTATATGTGGGCGACCTAAATCCCCCGGATTCTATAGTTAATGCGAGTTGGATGCGCTGCCGTTGCCGTCCACATATCCATCCTTCAAATGGACAATGCGGCGGGCATGTTTGGCCACACCGGCATCGTGAGTGATGATGATAATCGTCTTCCCCGCTTTAGATAGCTTATCAAATATCTGAACAATTGCGCCGCCTGATTTGCTGTCAAGATTTCCAGTCGGTTCATCAGCTAGAATAATGTCAGGGTCATTAGCCAGGGCGCGGGCAATTGCCACTCTCTGCATTTCGCCGCCGGACATTTCGGTCGGTTTATTATTCGCTTTATCGGTTAATCCGACCTGACTCAAAAGATCCAATATTCTCTGTTTTCTGGCTTTGGAGTTCTTCTTGGCAAAGATTAATGGAACTTCGATATTTTCGAATGCCGTGGCATAAGGCAAAAGATTAAACGATTGAAATACAAATCCAATTTTGCTATTGCGAAGATCGGCCAGCTCGTTACTTGAGAATTTGGAAACCTCCCGGCCATCAAGAATGTAGTTTCCCGATGACGGCAGGTCGAGACAGCCTATCAGATTCATAAGTGTGGATTTACCGGAGCCCGAGGGTCCAACGATACCGATATAGTCACCCTGCTCAATGGTCATGGAAATTCCCTTGAGAGCGCGGAAAGTGACTTTGCCGGTCTGATAGTCTTTGATCACGTCGCGCAATTCTATCATATTACTCCCTATTCGTATCTTAACGATTCCACTGGATTAACCGATGAGGCTTTGAGGGCAGGAAATAATCCGGCTAAGCCACCCAGTAACCCTAATATGAAAACTACTATTAGTCCGATTTCCCAGGAAATTGTCGGTCTCCCCATAAAGTCCAATACGTCGGATTTTATAGGTATGCGTTTGAATCCTTCAGTGAGAATGTAGCTGACTGCCATTCCAAAAAAACCACCCAGGAATGTGATAAGCAGTGCTTCAAACAGAAACTGCGTTAAGATGTAAGATTTACGCGCACCCACGGCCATTTTAATTCCAATTTCCCGTGTCCGTTCTTTTATTGATACATACATAATGTTTGCCACGCCAACTCCGGCAATCAAAAGAGTCAGGCCGCCGATTATTCCCAGAAAAATCTGGATACCCATCAACACCAAGTTCATTTCTTTCTGGCCTGCAACTACATCCCAGACCCACAGGGCTTTGTCATCGGTTGGGTCAAATTTATATTTGGAACCCATGACCCCAAATACTCTTTTCTCAATGCCCTTCATGTTGTCAAATGAATGGGGGGAATAAATCACTGTTTCCAGATAACGATTGCCAAATACCGCCGAAAAAGTAGTTAAAGGCATCGAAACTTTGTCACCGTCGGGTCCGCTGTACATGTTCATCTGCATTTTCTTGACTTCGACACCGACGACCGTAAACGGGATACTGTTGAGCGTGATTTGTTTTCCAATAGGGTCTTCGTCACCGAACAGCCGCACTTTCAAATCTGCTCCCAGAAACGCCACCCGCCGGCGAAGCTTTACATCTTCCGCATTAATCATTCTGCCGCCCATTTGGGGTATATGAAAACGCATTTGTTCGTAGTTTGGAGTGACTCCAGTCACATGTTCACTCAAAACTTTATCCCCATATTTGACTGTAATACCCCAGCGTGAATACTCGCCGCCGACATATTTCAATTCCGGCATTTTCCTGGACAGGTAATCGATATCGTCTTCAATGAATTCAATTGGCCGGCCCTTACCAAGTCCTTTGTAAGGCTTACTGGTGGTGCCGCCCCAGAGAACCACTATGCCTTCACCCATCCCTTTATTATTGATTGATAGTTGTTGGTGCAGTCCTTCGCCAAATCCCAAAAGGAGCATTATTGATATAGTTCCCCACGCCAGAGCAATCAAAGTCAGCGTAATGCGCTTGCTTTGTTTTCTAAAGTCTCGGATAAAGATGTTAAATAAAATCGATGGATTCATAATTTCTAAAAAAGTTTCAGCGCCTGTACCGGCTGAAGGTTTGCAGCCCGTCGGGCCGGAAATATTCCTGCAATCAGTCCAACAATGCCAAGTAATACTACAGCCATTATGGTTCCCCACACATTGACGGAGGGGACTCCAACGTACTCTTCAAGCTTCAGCAGAGGGAAAATCTTAATGATTAGATAGGCAAAGCTAAATCCGAACAATCCACCGAAGGTCGTTATCAAAAGTGTTTCGAATATGAACTGTGTAAGGATGTAGCTCTTCCGTGCACCTAATGCCATTTTAATGCCAATCTCTTTGGTGCGCTCCTCTAGAACCACGTTCATGATATTGGAGACTCCAATGCCCCCCGTAATTAAAGTGGCAATGCCGATGCCGACCAGAAACATTTGAAATGCCATAAAAAATGTCTTCAGAAAAGCGACGCCTTCCGTTGTGTCCCAAACTGACAGTGCTTCCTTGTCATCCGGGTCGAATTTATAACGCGCCCCAAGAACTTCCTCGATTTCATCCCGGCTCATTTTCATAGTGAACTGCGGCTTACATTGTACTACAAAATCATTGGGATAACGGTAGGAGTACATTGATTGAAAGGTTGAAGCCGGCACGTATGCTTTTTGTGAATCACGACCGTTATAGGAGCTGTCCTGCTTTTTGGGTTTCATTACACCAACTACGGTGAATGGAACTCCGTTCATCAAAACCGTCTGTCCAACTGCCTCGGCTTCTGCAAACAGGTCGGCCTTAAGCTTGTCGCCGATAAACACTACCCGGCGCTTTTCCGACATATCCAGATCATTGATAAAGCGTGAGCCAGAGTTAGGAATCAGATTGCGCATGTCGCCAAACTCCGGCCAAACTCCGACCATATTTTGGGTAACATTTTGTTTCCCAAATTTCATCGCCACATTCCAGCGGGAGTATTCCGGTGAAATGCGGCTGATTGTTACAGCCCGATCTTTTATTAACTTGATATCATCTTCGGTATAGCGGACTCTTCGACCGCGCGGCAGGCCTTTGTAGGGAATCGATGTAATCCCCGGCCAAACAATAGCGATGTTTTCTCCAAGCCCTTTTTGAGATTTTATTTGGGCGTCGCCGATTCCCTTGCCGAATGCGAAAAGAAGCACGATTGAACAGGTCCCCCAGAAAATACCGAACATCGTCAGAATGGTACGTAGTTTCTGACGACGCATGTCATTCAGGAATTGCTTTATTGAACCAAACGCTATCATGTTATTATAGGAAACTTAATCAGCGGTGATTTCTTTGGGCGGGCGCTCGACCAATTGCTGCCCTGAATCCAATCCCGATACCACTTCAATATTGATGCCGTCAGATAGACCGGTGGTAATGGTAACTGTGTCAATTGTTCCAAGTGAATCCATGACTTCGACAGTAGAAACCGAATCTTCGATTTTCACCAATCGTTCTGGAACCAGTAGAATGTTTTCTTTGCTTTTTATAATGATATCTGCATTGGCGCTATATCCGGCACGTAACGGACTAGCACCTAGTTCACCTAGCTCAATTTCAACTTCAAAAAGGATGGCGCCCTCTTCCTTGTGAGCTTTAGGTGAAATGCGTAACAGTTTTCCTTTAAGCTTTTGATTGGGCAGGGCTCCTATTTCGATATCAACCGACATGCCGGCATGGAGCTTGCCAACATCGATCTCATCCACATTCCCTTTGAAAATCAGTTTCTCCATATGTGCCAGCGTCATCAGTTCAGTCCCCTCTTGATAAGAAGTCAACGGCACCACCGGGTCTCCCTGTTCAACCAGACGTTCCAAGACCTGTCCATTTATTGGTGAACGTATGATGTTATCCACTTCCAGGTCGGCTATTAGGGTTTTGCCGGACTCTATTAGAGATAATTTCTCTTGAGTCAATTTCAGGCGCAGCTCGGCGTCATCATAAGATGCCTTCATTTTGTCATATTCCTGAAATGAGATAAGCTGCTTGTCACGCATCGACTTGGTGCGTTCGAATTCTTTTTGAGCATTGGCAAAGCTGACTTTCTGCATTTCAAGTTGTCTTTTGGCTTCGGCATATTCTATGGGCGTGGGGTCGGGAGCAATATCAAAAAGCGGGTCGCCGATTTTTACTTCCTGCCCGATTTCAACATAGATCTTCTTTACAATCCCGGAAATCTTGGACTTAATCGCTATTTCATTCTTGGGTTCAATTCTTCCGACCGCCAGTGCCTTATCTATTATTGAGCCCTTTTCCACTTTTACGGTCTTAAAATCCCCATCCTTTTTGGCAGACCCGTCGATGGCAAAAAACAACACCAGCCCGACAATGACCACGACTGATAACAAGAGCATTATCTTCTTAATCATATCAGCTTCTCCCCGTATCGCAAGTTTTTGAAATATCCTTCAAATGATTACTTCATCGAACACCTTAGTCATACGGCCGAGTTAAATATTTGTTTCATATTGAATGACAAGAGCTTAAAATTTTGTTGATTGACATCAGCATAGGATAGTTTATATTTGAAACGGTTTATATTATTCTCTCAATTAATGCGCGGACGGTTATTTAGTAAAAATTCATTAGAAGGAGTTGTGGCATGCGGTCAATCGGGAAAATCTCATATAGAGGCAAATCAAATTACATCAAGCTGATATTAATCCTGATGCTCGTTATTCTACTTGGCTTGGTGGACGAAAAAGCAGCCGCTGAAGACAAAACTCCCCGCATTAATGGCGAGTTCATAATACAATTATTTGATAGTCAGCCTCCGACATCTTTGGCCCAGGAGTTTAGTTCATATCAGCTAAAACCCAAACAGCTTCTATCCCGCCGAATGAACCTCTGGCTGTATGAGTATAGTCCCAATGGAATGAAATCTACCGAGCATGAAGCTTTGCTGGAAAATGTGAGAAAACACTCCCAGGTAGCCCTAGCCCAGTTCAATCACGAGGTAACTCTGCGTACTACTACTCCCAATGATCCGAGTTTCGGCAGCCAGTGGTCCATGAACAATACCGGACAAACCGGCGGGACTCCTGATGCCGACATTGACGCAATCGAAGCTTGGGATTCAGCTACCGGTGGATTGACAGCCAACGGTGACCAGATTGTAGTCGCCGTTATTGACGGCGGTTTTGACTTAAATCACACCGACCTGTCTTTTTTCAAAAATTTGCTCGATCCTCCCGGAAACGGGGATGAGGATGGTAACGGCTATATCGATGATTTCGACGGTTGGAATGCTTACAACAATAACGGTAATATTCCCAGTGACCTGCACGGCACGCACGTAGCGGGAATTTGTGCGGCCAAGGGGAACAATTCATTAGGAGTTTCCGGTGTCAATTGGAATGCCAAAGTGATGCCCGTGGCTGGCTCCAGCGGCAACGAAGCTACGGTAGTTTTAGCATACGGATATGTACTGGAGATGCGGAAAACCTACAACGAAACCGACGGCACAGCGGGAGCTTTTGTAGTTTCCACAAACTCCTCCTTTGGGGTCGATTTTGGTCAACCCGAAGACTTTCCCATCTGGTGCGCCATGTATGACTCGATGGGAGCGGCAGGAGTTTTGAGTGCAGCTGCAACGGCCAATCTCAATATCAATATAGACACGCAAGGTGACATCCCTACCGCCTGCCCCAGCCAATACATGATTGCCGTTACCAACACTACTCACACCGATGCCAAAAACAGCGGAGCGGCCTTTGGAGCGACCACAATTGATTTGGGCGCACCTGGTACCTCAATTCTTTCTACCGTGCCAGGAAATTCTTATAGCAATTTGACCGGCACATCCATGGCCACGCCGCACGTGGCCGGTGCTGTTGCTCTTATGTATGCCGCCGCGTGCCCCGGATTCATCAACGCCTATTACAATGATCCGGGCACATTGGCGTTGGAAGTACTTAATGCCATTTTGGACGGCACTGACCCCATTCCGGCTCTGTCAGGAATAACAGTTACCGGCGGCAGATTGAATATTTTTAATAGTGCCAATTTAATGCGCGAAATACTATGCGGCGCCAATATCACCCACACACCACTGGTCGATGTAACGGATACAACTACAGATTATGAAGTCCTGTGCAATATTTCATCTGACACCACCTTCAACCCAGGTGAACAGCTTCTCATATATGACGTGGGTTCAGGCTGGGAATCGGATACCCTCGAGCCAACCGGTCAACCAGAAGAATTTCACGGCTATATTCCGGCTCAACCTCCCAGTACGATAATTCAGTATTATTTGGTGGCCACTGATGCCGGCGGCTCAACGGATACAACTGCCACTTTCACATTCAGAGTAATTGACTATGCGGTCGCTATTGATCCGCCAGTCGATGTAAGATTTGGGGCGGTCGATGATACCGTTTGGTATTCCTTCACAATCACTAACGTTGGAGTCTATGACGACATTTACGATTTAAGTACTTCCGGTAATCTATGGAGCACTAAGATTTGGGATGGGACTCGCACAACATTAATCTCAAGTACTCCCAATTTACCCCGGGATTCTTCTTATGATATCGAGGTAAGTGTAATTATTCCGGTTTCTTTTTATGGCGATGATGATACGGCGTCTGTTTACACCATCTCCACGGGCGACTTTACAATTGCCGCTACCGCTTCGCTAACCACCACTTCTGCCGGACAGCCACTGGCAGTTCCATTTTATGAAGAGTTTCCTGCGCTCTCGCTAGATCCGGCCCGTTGGACGATTAATTCTGGTGCTGTGATTAATCTCGATGGCATTCTTGAACCTACTGGACCGTACAGCATAAATCTCAATGGCAGTCCCAGTGGTGGAGATACAGTTGTATCTCAAGCGATTGATTTATTTGGACTGGATAGCATAATGCTTTCCTACTTTTATCAGCGGCGAGGCGGCGGTGATTCACCCGAAAACGGAGATGATCTCTTCGTAGAATACTTCAATTCATCCGGTCAATGGATTCAGTTGTTTCAGCATTTGGGTTCCGGTTCCGATATGTCCACCTTTGTCCAGGCCTCGGTTGTGTTGGCAAGTGACGCTTATCATTCGGCTTTCAGGTTCAGAGTCCGGAGCATTGGCACCAATGGCGCTTTAGACGACGATTGGTTTGTGGATGATTTTAGAATTGACGGTGTTCCGGTAGCGAATGTAGAACCTTCCTCTTTCGATGCCTATCTGAATCAAAATGATTCCACTGAAGAAACCTTGGTAATAACTAATGCCGGCGCCGGCCAATTAACCTGGGATGCGTCAGTGGTCTATTTGAATAAGAGGAACCTGGTTTTCGAAAAACTCGTTGAAGCCGGTCAGGTGGAACCGGCCGGCCATGATTACCCCGATGAGTTCTTTGAATATGAAGATTTAAAAGGGAGCACTGATACTCGGGTGGGTTATCCCGTCACCCGTAATGCCGGCGGTCCCGATGCTTTCGGGTACGTGTGGGTGGATTCCGATGAACCGGGCGGACCTGTATTTAGCTGGGTGGATATTTCCGGAACAGGTACTGACATTATTGGGGATTTGGAAGACGACACGGCCTTCGGCCCCTATACCATTGGGTTCGGGTTCCCTTTTTACGGAAATACTTACAGTCAACTTTACGTGGGCTCCAATGGAATCATCGGGTTTGCCCTTGATTCTATGTTCTCGCGATTCAAAGTCAGCATTCCCAACGCGAAAACTCCCGACAATATGCTCGCCTGGCTGTGGGACGACCTTGATCCAACCAATGCGAACAATCCGGGGGCACGTGTGTATATCGGGCTGTCCGGTGGGAATTATGTGATCCAGTTCGTGAATTACCCGGAGTATGGGGCGTTGATCGGTGACGTGATTACAGCTGAAGTAATACTTTATCCAAACGGCGATATCTTGTATCAATATCTTTCGGTAGGTTCAGGTTTTGATGTGGCCAACTGTGCCATCGGAATTGAAAACTCTGACGGCAGTGATGGCCTGCAAGTCGCCTACCTTACGCCTTACGTTGTTAACAATCTGGCTGTAAAATTTAGCATTCCCTACCAATGGATAGGCTTGAGCCTTGGTTCCGGCTCGTTATTGGCTGATGAAAGTGATACTTTAACCACAACCATACGTTCAGGCGACCTACCCGAAGGTGACTACGACGCCAACATTATAATTTCAAGCAATGACCCAAATGGCGCCAACGATCCCCGGGTAATTCCTACGCACTTGACGGTTTCAAGTCTACCTTCTTTTTTGTGCGGCGATGTCAATAATGATGGCGTATTCCAGGGTATTATTGAACTTAATTATCTGGTAAATTATATCTTTAGAGGCGGACCGGTTCCGCCTGATTTACGTCCGGCCGATTTGGATGGGACAGCCGGATTCCAGGCCCTTTTGGAGTTGAACTATCTGGTTAATTTTATCTTCAGGAGTGGCCCGAACCCAGTCTGCCAGTAACTCTTTTTCAAATTGCCGGTATCAAGGGCTTGCCTATTGGTGTCTATTATTGTATAGATATAACTCTATTTAATGGATTGGATGGTGGCGGCCGGCTGTGGCTACTTACTCTTCAATAAACTGCACATGCGTTGTACCAAATGATTCAAGGTGGTGAATAAATGAAATTAAAATGGCAAGCCCTGTTCTCCAGTCTGCTTATGTTCGTTTCAATATCGCAGGCGGACGAAACTACTCCGGCATATGGGATCCGTATCAAAGATCCGAAGATAACTGCTTTTACCAATGCCACCATTCAAGTCAGCCCGATTCAGACCATTGAAAAAGCCACTTTAGTCATCCGGGACGGGTTGGTAGAAAAAGTTGGCCAGAACATTACAATTCCGGCCGATGCCACCGTCATCGATTTGAACGGGAAATTTATTTATCCGGGCTTTATTGACCCCTACACCGAATATGGGATGGGAACAAAAGAAAAAGCCGAGAGAAGAGGACGCGAGGACGGCGCTCCTAAATACGAAGCCACTCGCGTTGGCGGCAATGCCTGGAACGAAGCCATTCACGCTTCAACAGACCATGTATTTTCATTTAATCCCGACAGCAAACAGGCCGAAGAGTTTCAAAAAATCGGATATACAACAGTTCAATCAGCCAAATTTGACGGAATCTTTCGTGGTCGTTCCTTTGTCGCTTTGCTTGGTGAAGGTCTCCCCAATGATTTAGTGTTGCGCCCGCACTCTCTTCATTTTCTGTCATTTGACAAAGGGAGTTCAGAACAATCGTACCCGAATTCTCTAATGGGCAGCATCGCTATAATTCGTCAAACTTTCCTGGATACGGACTGGTATCAAAAAGCTCGCGCTGCTATGGCCTTGAATCCGAATCAAGAAATGCCGGAGTTTAACCGGGCCTGCGAAGCTGTCGCCGAAGCTGTAAATAGTAATGAACCATTTGTTTTCGAAACCGGTGATAAGCTGTCGCTTTTGAGAGCTAACAGAATCGCCAAAGAGTTTGGCCGTACTTTTATCAATGTTGGCTATGGCGATGAGTACGAGCGCATCAATGAGATCGCCGCCGCCAAGTCAACCGTTATCCTCCCTCTAAACTATCCGGAAACTCCGAATGTCGGCTCTTATGAGGACGAGCTGGATGTAACTTTAGAGGCACTCCGTCACTGGGATACGGCACCGTCTAATCCCGCAGTCCTTGAGAAAAACCAAATTGATTTTGCTTTCACTACTTATCGCCTCGAAAAGAAGGAAGACTTCTTGAATAATTTGCGCAAGGCGGTGAAACGTGGACTGTCAAAAACCACCGCCTTGGCCGCATTAACATCTGTTCCCGCCCGAATATGCGGCGTATCCGAGATAACCGGAACATTGAACGAAGGAAAACTTGCCAATCTATTCATCACTGACAAAGACATTTTTGAGAAAGATGCTACTATCTATTCGGTTTGGATTGCTGGTAAAAAGAACGAAATCAAACCCATCCCGGAACATGATTTTAGCGGCACCTATGGTTTAAATCTGGACGGCGTGCAGTTAGAACTGGAAATATCCGGCAAGCCCGACAAACCCTCGGGCAAACTCGCCCTGGGTGAAAAGAAATTCGACCTGGCCAATGTTGAGTCACAAGGCGCCAAATTGTTGTTTTCGGCTAATGTTGACACTCTCGATATAAAAGGCGCCTATCGTTTTGCTGTCAGGTTGTTTGACAAAAACCTTGATGGTAAATTTACGCGCCCTGACGGCACCCGACAGGATTTCGCGGCCTCGCCAATCGATAAACCAAAAGACACAACCAAAGTTGGACAAGACGGCGAAAAGAAAGATAGTACCGATGAAGAAGAAAAAGAATCGGATGAACCGGAAACTCTTATCGCCAAACTTACCTATCCGAATCGCTCTTTCGGATTGGAGTCCCTTCCCAAGCAACAGGATGTATTGATTAAAAACGCCACTGTTTGGACCGGTGAAAAAGAAGGTATTCTTCGAAATAGCGACGTGCTAGTCACAGGTGGAAAAATTGCCGCCGTTGGCCAGAACTTGACGGCTCCAAAAAACACCACAGTCATTGATGGAACCGGGAAACATGTTACCGCCGGTATTATTGATGAACATTCCCATATTGCCATTGATGGCGGCGTCAACGAATGCAGCGATGCTATTACTTGTGAAGTACGTATTGGTGATGTGGTCGATTGTGATGATATCAGCGTCTATCGCCAGTTGGCTGGAGGCACGACTGCTGCCCAGCTGTTGCACGGTTCCTGTAACCCAATCGGCGGACAAGCACAGGTCATTAAACTGCGCTGGGGGGCAAATCCCGAGGAAATGAAATTTCAAAACTGTCCCCCTACCGTCAAATTCGCGCTTGGCGAAAACGTCAAGCAGAGCAACTGGGGAGAGAGATTTAACGTCCGTTATCCGCAAACTCGAATGGGTGTAGAAACACTCATGAAAGACGAATTCCAAGCGGCCAATGAATACGACGCCAAATGGGCTGAATACAATGCGCTAAGCGGCGGAAACAAAAAGAAAACAGTCCCTCCCCGCCGTGATTTGGAACTGGACGCCGCCTCTGATATTGTGAACTCCAGGATGTTTATTCACTGCCATTCATATCAACAGACAGAAATTTTGATGCTGATGCGTCTGACAGAACAATTTGGGTTCCACGTCCAGACGTTTACGCACATTCTCGAAGGGTACAAAGTTGCTCCCGAAATGGCCGCCCACGGTGCCACCGCTTCGGGATTTGCCGACTGGTGGGCTTATAAGTTTGAAGTTTATGATGCTATTCCCTTCAATTCAGTTCTCATGACCAAAGCTGGAGTGGTGGCCTCAATTAACTCCGATAGTGACGACCTCGGCCGCCGCCTGAATCAAGAGGCAGGCAAAGCCGTGATGTACGGCGGCATGAGTCAGGAAGAAGCTATCAAGCTGGCAACATTGAATCCGGCCATTGCACTAAAAATCGACAACTGGGTTGGTTCATTAAAAATCGGTAAAGACGCCGACTTTGTCATCTGGAATGACCATCCGCTGTCAGTTTATGCAAAACCGGAGCAGACCTGGATAGACGGTAAAAAGTATTTTGACATCAATGATGATTTAGCTCTGCGCAAAGCCCTTCAGGATGAAAAAGAAGCCTTAGTTCAGAAAGTGCTGGCGAAATCAGATGGCAAGAAAAAGGGCGAGGGCAAGTGGGGGGAACGGACCAATATCCGCGATTATGAATGGCATTGTGATGACGGCATGGATTACTGGAAGGCGGTGCAAAAATGAAAAACTATACGTTTAGTGTTAAGATCTGGGCGACTATTTGTCTGTGCCTAACTTTCAGTTTTACCTTCGGCCATGATTATGTCCCAGGTGCCAGGCAGAATCGCGCCGTGTTATTGGCTGGCGGTGATGTCCACACCGTTTCCAAAGGAATCTTGCAAGATACAGACTTATTATTCGAAAACGGTCGCATTAGTACCATTGGCAAAAGACTGTCTCCTCCCGCAGGCGCTCAAATTATCGACGTCACCGGTCAGCAAGTCTATCCGGGTCTGATTGATCCGAACAGCCAGCTGGGATTGATCGAAATCGAGCAAGCCCGCGCCACCGATGATACCGGCGAACGTGGTCGCGAAAACCCCGATGTACAATCTCATATTGCCTACAATCCTGATTCAGAAATCATCCCCACGGTTCGCTCCAACGGCATCACCACGGCCTTGATAGTGCCTACCGGCTCTCTTCTGCGCGGGCGTTCCAGCCTCATCAATCTCGACGGCTGGACCAAAGAAGACGCTATGGAAAAAGAAAATGCTGCGCTGCATGTAAGCTGGCCAAGGGTTTCAATTATCACGGCCTGGTGGATGGAACAATCGGCTGAAGACCAAAAGAAAGAAAACGAAGAAAACCGTAAGCACCTTGAAGAAACATTTGAGCAAGCCAAAGCATATTATGTGGCTCAGAAGGCCGACTCGAAGCTCCCGGTTGATTCGCGATGGGAAGCCATGGTCGCCGTGTTCGACAAGACTCTGCCAGTGTTTATTCACGCCGAAGATATGCGCCAGATTGAAATGGCTGTTGATTTTGCCAAGAAGTATGAATTGAGAATAGCCATTGTCGGCGGCGCCGAAACCTACAAAGCCGTTAATCTTTTGAAAGAGAATAAGATCCCGGTTATCATCGAGCGCACTCAACAAATGCCTATGCGTTCTGACGACGAATATGATCTGGCCTACAGACTCCCCAAACTTCTTTCTGATGCTGGCATAAAGTACTGTATTTCACAGAGCGCTTCCTGGGGCACTCGCAGTCTCCCCTTTCAGGCCGGACAGGCAGTCGCTTTTGGCCTGGACAAAGAAGAAGCTTTGCGTTCTTTGACACTATCAACGGCGGAAATTCTGGGCGTTGACAAGGATTTGGGTTCTCTCGATGTTGGCAAAAAGGCTACTTTAGTAGTGTCCAATGGTGATATTCTGGACCAGTTGACCAATCAGGTAACATACATGTTTATCGACGGCCGTCAAGTCGATTTGGACAACAAACACAAAGAGTTGTTCCGGAAATATCAGGAAAAGGTCGACAGAACTTCTGCATCAAAACCGTCTACGAATCACCAACCCACCGTCATGAAGTAAGTCTAATTCTGCTTTAGTCTTTCAACTGGTTGCGATACAGTTGAGCCCTTTCAGGGAATTCTCCCGCAAAATTATAGTGGAGATTTTGCTCAAATATCGTATATTCAAGTTCAATTACTACTGATTGTATTACTTTGCCTTTGGTATACGAGTAAAGTTCAAAAACGCCTTGAATCAAAGTACCAAGTTTGACAAAACACTCAAATAATTTCAATTGTGGAGCATGGTCTATGAATAACTTTTCTCAAATAACAAGACAGACACTTATACTTTCGTTGCTTTTGTCTACTGGAGCATTTGCGCAAGCCCCTCGGCTTATTAACTACCAGGGTTTGGTCGTCACCTCTTCAGGCGCCCCCATAACCGACGCAAATCACACTTTTGATTTCAGAATATACAATGCCTCTGCCGGTGGCACACAGCTGTGGTCTGAAATCGGAATCAGTGTCGTCACAGCTGACGGCCTTTTCACACGAGAACTGGGTTTGACCACGCCTTTCAATCCGAACTTGTTCGTCAATAAGGACTCTTCCCTGTATCTCGAGGTCACAGTCGACGGCCAACTGCAATTGCCCCGCACTAGATTAATCAGCGTCCCGTTTGCCGAGACGTCCGGAAATCTGAACGGCCAGTCTCCTTATACCGGCGGGACAGGATTTCGCACGTTTCCCTTTGGTTCCAGATTCTCCACATACGGCGATGACGGCTTGGAGCAAATCAGGCTTTGGGGCGAGGTCAGGGGTGAACTACTCTTATTCGATAGCTCTCCCGATAATGGCCTCACCGCCTTGCTCACCGCCGGTGATGGCGACGGCGGCAAATTGCGTTTGGGGAGTGATTCTGCTATCTCCAGTATCTTTTTGGACGGGGGCCTTACCGGCGACGATGCTGTGCAATTTCCCGAAAGCTCAATTTCCTCTTCAGAGATCTTGAATGAACCAGGGGTTGCGAATGGTATCAGCCCAAATTTCTTTACAAGCCTGGACTCATTAGCAGTTGACTATAAGATTGATTCGGTCACAATTACCATCCCAACTAATGGTTATGTTGATGTGACGGCCGGTTGTTATGTTCAGACTGACCACGTCGAGGGGGCTGGTACGGACATCTTCGTAGGTATTGCCAAAACTCAAAATATTGACTACTTCGTGCCAGGATGTGTCGTAGTGGGAATTTCGAACGTCAGACCGACCGGCAATGAACGAATTCCGGCCTTTTCGACCCGGCTTTTCAGTGAACCAGCCGGCACACATACCTACTTTCTCGTCGCTGAAAGGAATTCCGGCGGAACAAGCAATACCAATATCGCCAATCCTTCCATTGTGGCTAGGTTCTTCCCCACTGCCTACGGCTCAATTGCAACTACCTCCTTTGACAATGACCCTGATTTTCCGCAATTGACTGGTATTTCGCCGGATGGCTCCCAACCATTCATCAATCCCTTTATTAGGATTCAGACTCTGGAAGAAACCAATGCCCGTCTCAAGGCTGAACTGGAAGCAGCCGTGAAAAAACTCGACCAGCTTCGCATTCTAAACAGTTCAAAAATTCCAGACACGCAAAGAGAAATGATTAGACAAAATCAAAAACATTCCATAGATTAATCCTGTTATCAGGGAGAGAACCATGTCCAAGAATAAAGCATTTTATCTTACGGACCCGAAAGTCTTTTTTGCCGCCTTCATTTTGATTTTGACATTTTCTGTCCAGTCATTTTCACAGCCTGAACTTCCCTGGAAAGTCGTTTCTTCTGGCGGTACCAATGCCACGTCCGGGGCGCTGAAGCTCCGGGGGACGATCGGCCAAACTGCTACCACTTTTTCGACGGCCGGATCACTTGACCTTCACGCCGGTTTTTGGCAAAATTTTGGGGCTTTGAGTGGATGCTGTATCGGCATCAAGGGAGACTTTAATGGCGATGGTACAGACAATGGCATATTGGACTTGAACTTCTTAGTGAATGATATCTTTCGTGGCGGACCTTCCGCTACTTGTCCCGAAGAAACCGATTTAAATGGCGACGGTCAATTAGCCGGTATTTTGGATTTAAATTTTATGGTTAATGATATTTTCAGAGGCGGGCCGTCACCGGGGCCTTGCGCAAGCGTACTTTCTTTGGTTCCTTTAGAACTGCCAACAGGACAAAAAATAGATTGACACATTGAGCGGAAATTGCTTTCTTTAAGACCAAGAGGAGGTTCATATGCGGTTATCCATAATTAGAGTACTGATTGCCATGACAGTTTTGGCTTTCGTTTGCTGTTCTGCTTTTTCGGCCCCTAAACAAGTAAAAGAAGTAATTCAGTCGAAAACGGGCCAACAAACTTCCGTTGCACCGACACAAAAAGTAACACCTACTAATCAGGTTAGCCCCACAAAAGAACCTGTTCAATCAACCACCGATATCACAACGAGTACTCCGGTTGAAGTGCAAGCTGTCCCCGCTCCGACGAATGCACCTGCTGCTGCATCAGGACAGGCTGCGGCTTATAGCATAGATTGGTTTGTGATTGCAGCCGGTGGCGGTTCGGGCTCATCTGATAATTATGACTTGGATGGTACGGTCGGACAGACAGCGGTTGGTGAAGGCACTTCAGATAATTACGAACTGAACTCCGGATTCTGGCAGAATTTTGGCCCGGTCAGTTGTTGCATTGGTATTCGAGGTGATTGCAATAATGACGGCGGTGTTAATCCCAATATTTTGGATCTGAATTATTTGGTTAACCGTATCTTCCGCGGAGGCCCATCGGCAGTATGTTTGGAGGAATGTGATATGAACGGTAATGGGACTCCCCAAAACATTATCGATCTGAATTATGTGGTAAGCCGAATCTTCCGCGGCGGCCCTCTTCCCCCCGCTTGTTAGTAAGCTGATAGATTTCGCAAGGCCGCTTGAATCAAAGCGGCTTTTTTTATATTTTTGTGATAGCAATTTGCACCAGTCGCATTGGTTGCATATCTTTGAAAGGATAGGAAATGAAAACGAGCTGTCGTATTTTGATGCTGTTCTTGCTCTTGATTGTTCCTTTTGGTGCAAATGCGTGGTCCGTCTGTGGCGACCTGAATGGCGACGGTAATGTCAGTACTATCTTAGATTTGGTTTATTATGCCAATTATTTATATCGAGGCGGAGCCGCACCTGTTGTAATGGCTGATGCCGACATTGACGGATGTCCGGGCGTTAATGTTCTCGATTTTTCTTTTATGTGGAAGCGGATATTTCAAGGTGGTCCCCCTCCATGCACAGGTCCGGTCAATTGTGTCCCGGGAATTGACAATGTCCCGGTCGACAGTGTGAAACTCTTCTTAACTACAACGCCCGTGGTTGGAACTAATGTGCCGGTAGTCGTGGAATGTTCCGTTTTTGTCGATCCCAATATGCTTTCAACTATTCAGTTCGCCTGGAGTTGGGACAATCCTGATTTGCAGATGGTCAGCGCTACAGCTTCGACAGCGTTCGACAGCATGCAATTCGGGCCATACTTTTTTCTCGATGACAATGTGGCCACAACTAATACCAACCAGATGGCTATAGCTACAGCGACAGGAGGTGATTTTTTTAATGGTACAGGTTTCTACCCGGCTGATTCCTCGGGGTGGAGGCATCTTGCTACTTATAATATGACGGCCTCAAGCTGGACAACTGGCAGCTCACTGACGATTGATATAGATCAGGATTCGGCCTATGCTTCAACTGAATTGATTTTTATCCGCGAATATCCATGGGAGTATTATTATCCCGTTTGGGGCGGCGCTTTAGTAATTGCTGACAGTGACGGAGACGGGGTCTTTACTCCCAATGACAACTGTCCAACGATTGCCAATCCGGGGCAGGAAGACTGGGATAACGACGGCACTGGTGACGCCTGCAATCCTACACCAACGGGAAGCAATGTAATGGTCCAAATTGGTTCAGCGACCACCATAACTTTTTCTCAAGTGAATTCTTCCGGGACGACTGGTATCATTCCTGAAGGCACCGGTCCGACACCGCCCGCCAATTTCGGGGTTGTCCCCTTAAACAATCCCGTCTACTACCAAATTTCCACCACTGTGTCATTTGACCCTCCAATCGAGATTTGCTTTACTTACGATGGCGCTGATGTACAGGGAAATGAAGCTGATTTGACGCTAATGCATTACGACGGGAGTGCCTGGGTGGACATAAAGTCATCGCAAGACCTGACCCTCAATATTATTTGTGGATTAACCAATACACTGTCATATTTTGCTTTAATGGAGCGATGCTGCATCAGCCCCCGCGGCGATGCCAACCATGACGGAACGAATTGCAACATTCTTGATTTGAATTTCCTGGTTAATAGAATCTTTCGAGGTGGCCCCTCGGCCATTTGCTTGCCGGAGGCCGACATGAATGGAGATGTAATTCCGCAGAATATTCTGGACCTGAATTTCGCGGTTAACCGCATTTTCCGCGGTGGCCCGGCGCCGGGCGCCTGCTTATAATCGCTGTTCAGAATTTTAGCATTCTTTTCCGCTGACATCGAAGGGCCTTCTATTTCACTAAAATAGCCCTTCCGGTCTGTCTTTACATATTGACGAATCCAAAAGATTTGGCATATTAGGACAGGTATATCTTCAGTTTGTTCCCGACCGTCACCGGCGGGCTTTTCGGTTGCATGAGATACAATATATTAATTTTGTAATTATGAAAACTCTTGAGCCTAGATTTATTAGGTTAATAGCACATCTGCTTTTACTTGTTTTGGTTTTAATTCCCTTTGGAGCTTTGTCCCAGGTTCCACGAACAATTCTTTATCAAGGGACCCTGACGGATAGTGATGGTTTGCCTGTACTAGATGGCACCTATTTCATTCGGTTTAGAATCTGGACCGACTCCTCAAGCAATGACATCAGTCAAGAGAAATGGAATGGCAACATACAAGCCATTGAAGTATTGGGGGGGCTTCTTGAAGCAAAACTTGGCGCACCGCCTATGCCGCCCTTGCTAAATGACATTTTCAGTAATGACACAAATCTCTATCTGGGGATGACCGTCGGAACGGCTCCGGAACTTCGCCCACGCATCAAATTCTCCGCAGTTCCCTATGCCTACAAAGCGCTGGTTTCAGATTCTGCGGCCATAGCGTTGACCGTGGCCCAGAACTCCATTACCGGAGGCAGTATTGTCGATGGTTCCATTGGACTGGGGGAGCTATCCCAAAGCGGCGCTACATCGGGAGACGTTATTAAATGGGACGGTTCACAATGGATTACGGCCCCAGATTCTGGCTCGAGCGGAGACATATCAGCTGTCGGAGTTGGAAGCGGGTTGGCCGGTGGGGGTGACTCCGGAGCCGTGGCGATATATGTGCCACCCGATGGAATTTCGTCAATTCACATTGCACCCAATTCCGTCGGAAGTTCAGAGCTGCAGGTAAACTCTGTTGGCTCTTCGGAAATAGCTCCCGGAGCCGTGGGGACATCGGATTTAGCCAGCTCGTCAATTGGCACCAGCGAGATTATAGATAATTCCATTTTTGGCGTGGATATTGTAGATGAGCCGGGACTAGTCCAAAATCGCAGTGCCGATACTGTCGATTTGGAAAATTTTCGCATGAACGATTTAGCGACAGTAACTATTGTCACCCCAGCGTCAGGTTTTATTTTCTTAACTGGGCGAGTTAATTTTAGGATGTATGGTGCAACTTCAAATAATCTCGCTTATCTTCAGATCGATCAAACTCAATATGGAACGGAGATCGGCGGTAGCTACTCCGCCTGCGGGTTTGTCAGTTATCCTACAACGGGTGACCATTTTTTCACAGGTACCTGCCAAAGAACTTATTTTAAAAGTGCGGGAACTCATACTTTCAGATTAGAAGCAAGACAAATAGCCTCGGCAGCGCAGTCGTTTATTGAAGCTTTTTCTCCAATTCTGACTGCCCTGTACTTTCCGACCTCCTACGGTGCTGTTGTACTTACTAGCGAACAACCGCCAACGCCGGACCCGGACAAATAGATGAACTTTTGCAAGCAAAACTTGAATCTGAACTTGCTTGATTTAGGTCTATTAAGAACCCTTTTTTTCGTTGCCCTGATAAGCTTGCTTTACGGTAATGGTTCAATTTGGGCAGCAGAAGATTCCATAAAAGTCGGCAAGCACCTAATTGCCGCAGGGGGTGGATCGAGCGGCACAACTGAATTTGGCTTCCAAGGGTCTATCGGTCAGACTGGCATTGGCAGGTCTTTGGCTGGTACCTACCAGGTGTTTTCTGGCTTCTGGCAAGGACTGCCCCAAGGGTGTTGTGTCGGCGTTACCGGAGACTTGAACTTTGATGGGATAAGCAACACCATCCTGGATTTAAACTTTTTAGTTAGCCAGATATTTCGCGGCGGGCTTGACCCATTGTGCCTCAACGAAGGCGACTTAGACGGTAATGGAATACCTTCACAAGTTCTTGATTTGAACGTTATGGTAAACAAGATTTTTCGCGGTGGTCCTGATCCCGCTGCATGTCATTAAATCTCAAGCTCTGCTTTTTTGCACAATTCTATTCGCTCAATTGTTGTGAATGAGTTCACATTCGCTCTATTCTTGCTTGCCTATTTTATAAGGCCTTCTCTCTTGGAGGTGCTAGCTTTTCAATGAGATGAATTGGTACGCAGTTACAAACTCTTCCAAGGATTCAGAGATTCTCAACTGTTAATTTGGGATTCTTCCAGGTTGACTTATTAATTCAATCCTGCTTCTTACTTTTTTAGATTAAGAAAGCAAGAAGTTCTTTCAACATAGTTAGATCTTCTCCTGTACTTTGCACAAACGACTTTTCACATTCCCATTACTACCTTTGTACGTAATTGGGGTTATTTGTAAGAAAGTACTTGACAGTGAGGGATATTTTGGTATTTTGGAGTTGTCTAGGGAAACTAGTTGTGTAGAGACGCTTTAGTTTTGAGACTGTAGTACCTTAAAGTAACGTGCTTGTAACCAAGCCGTTACATCAGTGGCAAGCTTCATTTTCGGTTTTCATAAAGAGATCATAGAACCTTGTGAGGAGTTATATTCTTTAGGGTTTTAGAGCATCTCGAAGATTCTTCTTCATCCAGTTTCATCGATGTCTGTCAGAGGGTGAGTCTTGAGTATTATGAGTACTGGGGAATTTCCTTTGACGGGAGTTGATCGAATCTGGCGGGATTTCGATACCCGGTTCCGATTAAGTTCGGGACGTTATCGAAACCTTCCGGGTAGCTTTCAGATGTTATTAAATTGATAGTTACCTGAAACTGGTAAAGACCTTTAGTTTTTAAAGGAGCATTCTAATGATGCACAAAAGAACAGTATATTCTTTGTTGCTGACCTCCTTTATACTGGTGTTTGCGTTATCATCGGCATTGGCGCAGTCGGTTACTTTTGAGTCGAAGGGTGCCAAGCGTTGTGAGTCTGGGGTATTGAACGTAACCGTCAATCCCGGGGGCTCGGTCAACGCTATTGAGATAGTCTTCGAAGTGGAGTCCACTGCGGGCGGAGCCTTTTTCTCCAGCCTGAATGTAGTGTGGGATCCGGGGTTTACCGAACTGGACAACCGGGTAATAGATTTATCCGGGGTGAATAACGTATCGCCGGATACAGTACGATTGGCTGCGATGGCCACAGATCCTGGGGATGCCTGTCTTTCGTCCACGAAAGTGGTGGCTCGAGTAGAATTCGAGACCAACCGAGTATGTGGCGGGACGGTGCGTCTGGACGGGGCGACCTTTACGTGCCCCAACAACCCTCTGGTTGTAGCCACGACCCAGTTTGTGGACTGTGCCGACAATGCTTTGATTGCGGCGGCAGTAGTGGCGGGCACGGTGACAGTCACCAACGATCCGCCGACTATCGATCCGATTCCGAACGCATCAGTTCACTGGGGCACCACCTATATCGGTGATGCCAACGGGAACGATCCGGATTTAGCCAACGGCTGTGAGAAGCTGACATATTCGAAGCTGGTAGGTCCTGCTGCAATGAGCGTAAATGCGACAACTGGGGCGATAAGCTGGTTCACCACGGGAGCCGATGTGTGCGAACACCCGGTGACCATTCAGGTGACCGACTCCTGCGGAGCCAGCGCCCAGACTAGTTTTACGATTTGCGTGTTTAACGATCCTCCGGCCTTTACGGATTGCCCGGATGGCGACCATGTTTGCTGGGGTGAGTTAATCTGCGGCGACGTGGACGCGTCCGATCCCGATGGCGGTCCGGCACCTTTGGAGTATTCATTGGTCAGTTTCAATGGTCCTGGCACGGTTAATCTTAACCCGATAACGGGCGAGTGGTGCTGGCAGACCGAGGAACAGAATCCTTTTATTGGCACCTTTGAGCTGTGCATAAAAGCCTCAGACGGCGCTAATACCTGCAGCCCCTGCAGTCCGTCCAACGCAGACACTTGCTGTTTGGAGATTGAAGTAATACCCACCTTCCGCGTCACAATTGAGAAGACCCACAACACGCATTTTGGCCAGATGGAAGATGTCACCATCTCCCTGGACAACAGTGTCGATCCGGGTAACGCCATGGGTGGTTATGACTTTTTGATTGAGTATGATCCGAGCGTATTGTCGTTTAATTCAGCCGATCCTGGTCAGTTAATCACTGACTGCGGATGGGAGTATTTCACCTATCGTCATGGTGCCTCCGGCAACTGCGGTCCCAATGCCTGCCCCTCGGGCAAGCTGCGGATCGTGGCTATTGCCGAGACCAACAATGGCAATAATCATCCCCTCTGCTACGGTGAGACGCCGGGCGCCAGCGGCGACCTGGCGGTACTGCACTTTTTGGTGACCAACGATTACACCATTGAGTGCCAGTATGTACCGATTCGGTTCTGCTGGTATGACTGCGGCGATAACGCCATCTCATCTCGGACGGGTGACACTTTGTTTATCTCCCGTCATGTTTATGATTTTGACAATCCTAACCCGATTGAAGATCTCGATCATCCCTTCCCGTCACTGTACGGCGCCAATGCGACTTGCGACACCCTGTTGGGTGACGACAAGCCGGACCCCTTGCGCTGCGCGGACTTCTGGAACGGCGGTGTCGACATCATTTGTGTCGATTCCATCGATGCTCGCGGTGATATCAACTTAAACGGTATCTCGAACGAAGTTGCCGACGCAGTCTTGTTCAGCAACTATTTCGTGTATGGTGCCAGCGTCTTTACAGTCAACGCGCCGGGTCAGATAGCTGCGACCGATATCAATGCCGATGGTACGGTGTTGACGGTGGCCGATTTAGTTTATCTGATTCGTATCGTGGTGGGTGATGCGCTGCCGATACCGAAAGAAGTGGTACCGCTGGCGGTGCGTTACACCCATGACCAGCAAGGCGTGATGTCGGTCAAAGACGAGGTTCAGATCGGCGCGGCCTTTGTGGTAGTCTCGGGTGAGACGACCCCGGTATTATTGGCTGATAATATGGAGCTGCTGTACGCTTACGACGGCGCCAACACCAGAGTCCTGGTGTGGTCGCGCGAAGCCCACAGCTTCACCGGTGACTTCCTCAATGTCCAAGGTCAGGTGATCGTACTTGACATGGCGACGTTTGAAGGACAGCCGGTGGCCTTGGAAGTTCTGCCGAGCGAGTATGCTCTGAATCAGAACTATCCTAACCCGTTCAACCCCAAAACACGTATCAGCTTCAGCTTGCCCACCAAAAGCGATTACACTCTGACGATTTACAATGTCAATGGTCAGGAAGTGGCCTCGTTTGCGGGCGCAGCCGAAGCCGGCGTGCACGAGATTGACTGGGATGCCGGCAGCTATGTCGCCTCGGGCGTCTATCTCTATAGACTCGTAGCTGATAACGGCCGGTTCGTGGCCAACAAAAAGATGGTCCTGCTCAAGTAAGTTTAAGAACTTACTTTAACAGCCAACCACAAATAAACCCCTCCTTCCCCCTCCAGGGACCGAGGGGTTTCTATTTCACACCCTT
>Ga0184627_10000019_pt1 | contig 101821 bp, 159 predicted proteins | sample PLM3_127_b1_FD_133150 | JGI IMG/M metagenome (GOLD analysis project Ga0184627, IMG submission 133150) | Groundwater sediment microbial communities from an aquifer in East River, Colorado, USA - PLM3_127_b1 | ecosystem: Environmental > Terrestrial > Soil > Riparian zone | place: USA: East... | reverse complement strand
CCATGTCATGCTGTTCATGAGATACACTGTCGTGGTTCCGTTGACAGTAATCTCGACTCGGGCCAGAGCCGTTTCGTCAGTCGCCGATACCACAACCGTTCGCTTCGAGCGATTCGGCGTGATTGTACCGATCTGCACCGTTGGAGCGGTAACGTCCGATGACGGTGGGGCCACGGTAACGAGCACCGACATACTGTGCACTGACTCGTTAAAAGTCAGATCGTACGCAGTCACATCAACACCATGAGTACCCACTGCCAGCGACGGCAGGATAGCGTCGATCCTAGACCCAGGGATCGGAGCCGCGCTCGGAGCAGGGGTGTCCACCGTCACGATGCCATCCACATACACACGGTAGCCTGCCAGGTCAGTCAGAGGCGAGCCGTCTGTGTTGGTCGTCGGCTCACTCCACGACGCTACGCACGAGATCGGACAGGCTGCGAACACTGGAGAAACCGCGAGCATCAAGAGCGCGCACAGGAACACACTCCAGCGCATCACAGCCCACCATCCGGCCCGTAGGCCAAGTCATCTCGGGGCTCGACTTCGTCTAGCACGTTGTCTTCGCGCCACTTGTCGCACGCCACGTAGATGTCCTGCTTGATGCCCATGTCGCCTGCGACCATCTTCGCTGTCTCGGCCGTGTACATGCCGCGACGCGGGAACGCCGACGCGATCAACTCACACATGCCTCGGATGTACTCGGGGTTGTCGTGGATCGTGTCGTCGGGCTCGATCAGTTGCGCCGCCTGCTCGACCATGATCGCGTACAGTCCGCCGCCTAGTGCTGTGTCTTTCTCGATTGTCATGTCAGTTCCTCCCTGAGCGAATGCTGTTCGTCTTCGCTCCACGTGCACCGATTGCCCGGCGTCGCTTGTTGTCAGCCTTGCGCCGAGACTTCCGCTTGCTCGGCTTGATCGTCTTGTTGACCATCGGTCGAGCGTCCCTAGCGCCGATCTTGCGGCGTGCCTTGCGGCTCGTGCTCGGCGGGCCAGGGTTGTACGCTGCTTCGCGCTCGGCGCGGGTTGGCTGTGTCACGTTCGTATCCGGGTCCGCCACCGCGTACAATTCCGGAATCTCGGCCATGCTGCCGTCGTGTGGGTCCATGTTAGTACGACGAGTCCGACTCGCTCGGCGTCACGATTTTGACCAGCTCCCGCTGCTCCCGTAACTCGGCCTCGCGTTCGAACTTATCGGGGCTTTCGATCATGCACTCGGGACGTAGCCGTGGTTTCGTCAGGTACGCCAACGACTTGTCGATTACCAGTATCAAAGTGTCCATTTGTCACCCTCCCTACTTAGTAGGATCAACGAAATGCACTAATTCCCCTTCGAACACGCGCAGCAGAAAACGGGAGCCTCGCAGTCATAGCACCACCGGCCGCGCAGCTTGAGCCCGAGGGAGTAAAACCAGTAGTCGATGCAATCCCACCACCAGGCTAGCACGCGGTCTGCTCCGTCTCGAAGAGGGTGCGTAGCTCGTTCCGGTCCTTGCCGTCGCACACGTCACAGAGCGTCAGTATCCATCCTCGGTCGTTGCGAGTCCGACCCCGAGCCCCGCACGCTTCGCACGTCCGCCGCGAGATGGCACAGAGCGCGTCCACGAAGCCCTCGACACGGTCGTACCCGCCTTGCCCTGCACCTTTCGTGTGGAAGTAGATGCGTAGGTCGCCGAACTTCTCTTTCACCTGAGTGACGACCAGGTGCGCAAAGCCCGACTTTGGATTCCACTTCTTGTCGTGCTCGACGTGGTCGAAGAGTGCTTGCACGAGATGCTGCCAGCCTGGCCCAATAGATGCCTTCGCCATCTTCACATCGTAGCCGTACTCACCAGCCGCGCGCTCGAACACTACAAAGCCCGGTCCCACAGGCGAGCCGCCGTTGATCTTGTCGCGGCCCTTCTCGCCCATGTGGTACTCGCGAACTACTTCGATCGGGTCCTTACCAGCCTTCGGTGGCTCAGGCAGGAAATCAATCACAACGACGGGCGGCACTGGCAGGGTGAATGGTGTGAGAATCAACACAGGCTCCGGCGCGGTTGTACTCGGTTGCGGAATGGCAACACGTGTCCCACATGTCGGGCAGTACCCCGCCGTGTTGAAGTAACAGGTGTGCTCAGTGTAGTCCTTATTCGTCGTCATGTGCTTTCCTCTCCCTGTGAACGATCTCACACGCTGCTCGGTTGGATTCGTTTCCGTCTGCTGCTCCAGAGCCAGACGGTATCCCGTCACTTGTCGTAGCTGCCTCGTCGTCCGTGCCCTCCACTTTCTTGCTATGCAGTATGCACGGGAACGGGCGTAGAATCAGCTTCGGGTCCGGCGCGGGGTCACAACCATAGCAGTGCGTCCGTGACAAGTCTGGCGAGTCTGGAATGGACGGCGTCCGTGGAATGAACACGCTCGTGGTGTCGTTTGGGTCGTTTGGCATCACGAACGATCCTCTATGATGCTCGTGATTTGATCCACCGGGTAACGGTACGTCTTTCCCTCGTCCGTCCTGATCCAGTACATGAGCCCCTGCGCAGCAAAGCCTGTTTCCATCACCGCACCGTGCAGGATGATCTGCTTCAGCGGTGACTCGGGTCGCATGGTCACGGACACGGAGAACGGTTTCATCTCAGACATTGAAATAGGTCCGCCCCTCCTATCACGCACGTGGCTTGTTGCAATGCGCGCATCGTGTGTAGCAGGACGAGCAAGAGGACGAAGATGTTGACACAGATCGCGGCCATCGTCTCACCCGACAGTGCTCGCACCACATTGCACCAAATTCGTCGAACGGCTCCATGACACGGTGCCTTCGATGAAGCCACCGACAGAGCCACGCGGGCACCCGGCCGATGATCATGATATAATATCACTTCGTGCCTTCCTCGACGCGCTCGCGCAACGCCTGCTCGTATTCCTTGACTTGTTTCTCCAAGTCTTCATCAAACACTACGTTGCGTACCCGCATGCCGTCATCCGGTGTGATCATCTCTCGCAAGGTCACTGGTAAACGATGCAGATTGATTGCTTGATCGTCAGTCAGCCTACCTTCGAGATACAACTTCACAATCCGAGTGCACCCTGTCTCTCTGCACGGACAGCGTGAGGTACTCATGCCGGCCTGATCTTGACGAACTTGTGCCGGTGCGTGCCGTCCGGGTAGATGCTCTTCGGCTTGCAGCAGATTGCACCATCGCGCTCGCGTAGAAGCCCGCAGGCGAGCGGCTCAGCCTTGACGAAAGCCTCGAACCACTCAGCGGCAGGTGTCTTCGGCAGACACGCCTTGGTGTGCGCCTCGGCAATCTGCTTGACGAGTGCAGGCCAACCATCATCGCGTCGATGCCCGTTGACTGAGCCCGTCGCGATGCGCTCGCGTCCGATGTACACCGCGTAGTGGTAGTCTGACACCGGGGCAAGATCACTCACGTTCCACACCTGAAGTGTTAGCATTGCTTGTCCTTTGCGTCCAGCCTCTTTAGTTTCTCTATCGCAGTCCAAAACCGCTCCATGCACTTGCTACAGCCTTGAACCTCGGCCAGGACCCTGTGCTTCGGATGCTGCCGCGTCGTGTCGTTCATACCTCTTCGTCCAGGTTAAACGATGCGCGTCCTTCGAGTGTCGGCTTGACCGAGAACAACCGATCGACCACCTTCTGCACTGGCTCAGCCGGCGCTGGCACGGGTCGATCCACGTAAATCGGCTTCGGCTCTCCCACAAGCACCGGGCGCAAAATGTTCTCGATGTCCTGCAACGTCACGTCCTGCTTCGCCAACGTCAAGGCCATGATGTCCTTCATCACCTTTTCCAGACGGGCCATGTCCGTCCCGTACCGGAACTCGAACTTCTTGCACTCGCACTGCGGCCCCGAAGGACCGTTCCGCGCAATGTCCGCAAACACCGTCTCGCGGAAGCTGCACCCGTTGGCTTTGTGCTCGGGGTATGCGTGTCCGCACTTGCACATGTCCTGGTCGATCGGCTGGCGCGTGGTTGGCTTCGGCTGCGCGGCATCCCAAGGCGCCCAAGGAGCCTGAAACACCCACCCCTCACCGCCGTCGCTTACACCCATAAGACTCCCCCTACTTAGTAGGATCAACAGAACAGTGACATTCTGCCGATCACTCGCCTCGGGGGTCCTTGTACCCCTGTTGTGGGCCTCGCTGCCAGGGGAGCGTGCTTTTCGTGAAGCTACCGACCGACGCCCCGCCCGGCATGTTGTATCGGTTTAAGAGCCACACAAGGGCCTGTGACATAGCGTCCACCTGGTCGTCGTAGGCTCCCCGAGGGAACTCAGCGCACTCCTGAATGAAGTCCTCTACCCACGGGGCGCCCATCGGCAGGACGATACAGCCCGACTCCCACAGCGGCTCGACCGTGGACGCTCGGCTTTCCTTGCCGCCCATCGGCTCGACAGGGGTCAGGCCAGGGATGGTCGTACGCAGGTCATCAATCACGGCGGTGCCGTTCGCCTTGTCCTCGACGAGGATACGGGTGATCCTCGTGAACTTCGCTCGGGTCGTGCGCACAGCCGCCTTCGTGGCTGAGAACGCCATACGCGCTCGTGTCTGGTGGATCAGGTAGAACATGCCGCCTTTTCGAATCCAGCACTGACCGACCACATAGTCTGAGTCCGCCAAGTCTTTGAACGACATATCCCAGGACCACACCGCGTCGTCCCATCCCTTTTCCAGGCGTAGCTCCAGGGGCAGGGTATCAATGACGATCTTGTCGCGGCTGAACATGCCGCCCGTACGCGGGGTCGGACGCTGTTGGAACTGCGCAGCGTAGGCGTAGCTGCCCATCGCGATCTTCTGCGCTGCAACCCACGCAGTATCGTAGCGCGCCGGCCACAGTAACTCGCCGTCTTCTACGCGTTCGTCTACCTCGGTTGGCAGCCATTGCACCCCCGAGGGGACGCTGATTAGCTTTGCACCCTTCTCGAACTCCATCGCCAGATTCAAGTGCACGTACTCGCCCTTGTCCAGGATGTCCTGTGACAGATCGGCGAAGTGGGCGCGCTGCGCGATGACCACGCGTCGAGCGGTGCGTGGGTCGTTGCCTCGGGTGCTCATGACTTCGTTCCACCACCGTACGGCCTCTTCCCGTTTCAGGTCTGACTCAGCCTCGGCCACGTTGTGTGGGTCGTCGCAGACGATCAGGTCGCCACCCTCTCCAGTGTTGGCACCCGCAACCGACGTGGCGAGCCGATAGCCCTTGTCGGTGTTCTCGAAGCGCATTTTCTCGTTCTGATCGCCGGCAATCGTAAAGCGATCTGCCCACTGCCCCTGATACCACGGACTCTGAATCAATTGCCGCGTGTACAGCGAGTCACGCGTCGCGAGCGGTTGTGAGTAGGACGAGTAGAGCATGCGCAGCTTCGGGTCCTGAAGCCACAGCCACGCAGGGAACATCACCGACGAGATGACCGACTTGCCGAACCGGGGCGGGACGTTGATCAGGAGGTTCTTGAAATCCAACTTGTAGAGCGCGGTCAAGTGTTCGCAGATTGCCCCGATATGCCAGTTGTTCTGAAACTTCGCGGCACGAACGACGGTAGGCCAGGCGAATTCGACAAACGTCTCAAGATCGTTCTGACACCCGAGCGTGAGGATTTCGTCCGGGCTCTCCTCGACAGATTGAATCGGGTCAAGCTGATTGATCAGCCGCATGTCTCTTTTATTTTACCACCTTTACCCCCTTGTCTTGTCGCTCGTACCTCTCGACCGCGCCGTCCTTCGTGAATCTGATCTTGTACGGGTCTCGGCGAGTTGACTCTCTCAGCGGACGCGTCTGCGGGATGACAGGTGCGTCTTCGTACTTGAACGGCACGAGCGCGGGCGAATTCGGAGCCAGCTTCGATGACAGCACACGCGGTCGCAGGGCTTCCCAGGTTATGCGGTACACGTGACGGTTGGGCATACCCGGCGTCGAGTGCTTCACAGGCACGTCCAGATGATCACTGATCGCAGCCGCCATACCCTGCGAGCGGCTGATACCGGCATCACAGTGAATGACCAGGTTGACCGCCCAGGCCCGCACAAACGCCGCAACCCTGCGCGCATCCTCGGGCGAGTACAGCCGCACCTGTGCCTGCCACTTGTCGCTCCCCAGGCTCCTGAGATCGCTTTCATCCACGTCCCAAAACGCCAGCCGCAGAATGTCCAGACGGAACTCGTCTGCTGGCAGGGCGGCAGCATGATCGTCCATGTTGAAGCCTTGTGCATTTCCCTTTGGCCCGTACACGGCTGGAGTCGAAATGCTGATCAGAGCGTACGGCTCAGTCAGGTCCAACCCGAACTCGACCATCTCACGGCTGAATGTGTAGATCATTCCATCCTCCCCATTTGTTTCAGTTGCTTGCTTGTGTCCGCGTATCGTGTTGGCTCGCCCTTGACGATTATCTCGAACAGCAACCCGAGATTCTTCGCCTTGCCTTTACGTTCAGCAGCGTCGAGTGCCTTGGCGAATGCCTCCTCGTAACTCTCTGCCTTCACTTTCTCGTCCATGTCGCCAGACACGATTCTGTACGTGATCATCGCAGGTGCACCCCCTTGACAATCGCGTGCCCGTCGAACCACTCCACGTCCTTCGCCAGCAACTTCCTGGTGGACATGTCACGCGCCTTCTTCAGCGCATCCTCGAAGGAGTCAGCAACGATCTCCTTGGCAAACGAAATGTCATCATCGAACCCAAACTCGATGCTATACATTGGCATTATGCCCTCCCCATTTTCTCCTGAACCAACCGGCTCAGGCCATCCGTTGTCGCCAGTACCTCACGCACCCGCTCACGCTGAATCCGGGCCAGGGTCGCTCGATGATTCTTCGCCTTGCGCTCGTGCTCCTCGACCAGGCTTTCGTAGTCTGCCAGGCCGAGCGTCGTCTCCTCGGTCGTCCCGCGCTTCTTGTTGTCCCACTTCACCTGGACGCGGGGCCAACGGGCATCGTCATCACCTTCGCTCAGCACCGCGATGATCGTGCCCACGACAGCGGGCGTGTAGTTCTTGTAGACTATCTGCCCCGTCTTCGGCGTGTTCACTGGCGCCGACATCACCGCTGCTCCGGGTGCATATCGGGCGCAGTGACCAGGACCATCGCCTTCTCTTTGAACACAATCAACAGGGCCTCCATGTCGTCCTGCCGCAGCGTGACGAACTCGGGTCGAACGCCGTCGTAGTCGAGCACAGCCGAGAACACCCGTTTCATCGCGGCTTCGAGTCGTGCCTTGCCTGTCTTACCGACCACGGGGCACCCGCTTCACTACCCACGACCACGGACCGAACCACGCACGGATACCCCACGATCGCTCTGGACTGGCCCATACGACCAGGCCAAAGTGCCACTGCGCCCATGCGTCACGCTCGCGCCACCGCTTGATCATCTCTCAATCCGCACGTCGATGTCCGGGATAACGGTCTGTGGCTTGAAGATCACCCGATAGTGGTACGCGCCCACCTTCTTCGACTCCACCTGCTCGACGAAAAACGTCACGTTGTCGGACAGGCCGAGGAAATGTTTCTTGTACGCACCATCTCCGGTCTTGCACGTGACACTCATACGGAGTGCCGTGTCGTTGTTGCCGAGCGAGCACCGACCCTCGATGACGAGGATGTACTCGCCAGTGATGCCGTTGTAGAAGATCACGCGGCGTTCAACCTCGAACATGTCCGCAGCCTTGGACGTGTTGTACGACGCGATGTCCGCATCGCTCTGACATCCGACCAGAAAAACCACCGACAGTAGCGCGAGCAACAGATTTCTCATGATGTTCCCTCCTGTTTAGGTTCGTCCAATTCGACCCGCTCTTCGTAGAATGCGCATGTGCCACAACCAACCTTGCCGAGCAGGTTATGAAAGCCCTTGTCTTCGTGGCAGTACCAGGTCTGCATGCGACCTTGCGGCTTGCCCTTGTCCTTGAGGGCTTTTGCTACCGCCTCGAACTCCTCACCCCACACACTGACTTGCTTGGCAAAGGCTTGCATCACCAGAACTTCACGGCGAAGTGAACTACAACGTATATTGCCCCGGCCAGCAGAGCAAGCTGCGCCAAGAATACCACCACAGTTCCCACCGCGATGATTGCTAGTTTCATGATGCGCCTCCCTTTGTGCGAATTTTGAAGCCTTTGTACAGCCCGTCCGTCACGAGCAAGTCGCCCTCGGGAGTCTCAGTGACCGGGAACATCAGCCCGCGCATGTCCTTGACTTCGATGTATGTGCGGCCCTCCGCGAGTGCGAGTGCCTTCTGCTTGGCCGCGCCCATCACACTCTCTTCCTCATGGAGTCCAGCCGCTCGCACACCCGTTGCAGTTGGCTCGACACGCCGCGCTTCTCAGCGTAGGCGAGTGCCCCGGCGCACATGAGTGCCTTCGCGCCCACGTCGAGCACGTCGCCGTCGTCATCCTCGACCATGTCCTGAGTCGTCTTGTGACAATGGAACGGTGCGCCGTCTCTGATTGACTGTGTGATCTCAGCCCATCGGCCAGGCTTGAGTGACCGGCGCAGCGCAAGCCCCGCACCCTTCGAGGCGAAGGGGCAGTTGTCGCACTGCTTGTCCATGCGCCAACGGAAACGCTTACTCACCAGGCGCAACCGAAATGGCGATCATGAATACCGCAAGGCCAACATCATGCACAGAATGTTGATCATGCGAGTATCCACGCGGCGAGCCGATAGACCAGCCACGTCTCGGCAAAGGCACCGTAAAACACGCCCCACCAGAATCCGAACGCCTTGCCAGCCGCGATGCCGACGCCGAAGTGCGTCGCCATGCCGAGCGTTACCCATACCGGCTTCTGCATGCTGCCTCTGTCCTTTTCCATTTGGCTGTCCTCCCTACTTAGTAGGATCAACAGACGTAGAGAATTTGGCTCCGGTGCGTGGACTCGAACCACGATTGACGGATTAACAGTCCGTTAGCCTACCATTGGCTGACACCGGAGTGAGGTAGGGGACCGACCAGCCCGGTCCACGTAGCTTCGAGACACACAGCGTTGCGCCGTGCTCACACGGGTACCACCGCGAAATAGTCGTCTTAGCGTCGGTCGCAGTCCGACGTGAAGCGCGCCAACCTCGCCAGCGTTTCCCCTGCTTGCACCAAGTTCCCCGCTGACTCTTCCTTCCCCCTGCCGGTCGGCTCGCAGGGCGTGCGCACGGAGCCGCCTCGTGGGATCGAACCACGGACCCTCGGTTTACAAAACCGATGCTCTGCCAACTGAGCTAAGGCGGCACATTGGGGTGACGCCGGGGAGTCGAACCCCGCTGCGCGGGTCCACAACCCGCTGCCTTGCCACTCGGCCAGCGTCACAGTCACGAGGGGTCAGGGTCAAACCGCCTGACCGTATTCCCCGAGCAGCGTTCCCGCTCGGCCTCTCGATCAATAGAAGGGAGTAGGCGCGTCTTGGGTGTCGCCTCGTTCTTATGCCCCGCCGTGACGCCAGGCTTACCACAGAATCTTCCCGGCCTCGCCCGCACCTGTCGCTAACCCAAACACCGGGCAGGGCTCCCTTCGTTCAGCCTATTACCTTTATAAAAACCACATTTCACAAAGTTTTCTTCCGGAGCCTTTCGGCCTTTCCCTATTTCATCGCATGTTGCACCGCCTTTCAACAGTGAGGGGATCAGGGGAGATTACGCCCTGCCATTGCTCCCAAGAACTTGTCTCTCCTCGGGCCTCTACAAACTGGCGCGGCCAGGTGTTTCGAGGCACCATCTCCGTCCTTACGAGGGACGTGCTCTTCCTTGAGCTATAGCCGCAAAGAAAACTGGCGGCGACGAGGATTTGGGGGCCAGGCTCAGCCCATCCCGCGAGGATGCCTCTCGGCCACGCCGCCGCTCGAACTATCTCGTATCTCAGGGACGCAAAAGTTAGCCTGCCAGGCTATTTTTGCGTCCCTCGATGTAAAGGTCAATGCCGTTGTCGGTCAGCACCCACCGCTGTGTCTCGACAATGATGTTCTTCGCCTGCTTACCGTTCCATTCCTTGTGCGTGAACGTACGGTACTCGGCCAGACAGCGCGACTCGGCTGCCTTCCACTTGGCTTCGGTATAGCCGGCGACATTCACCACGTACTCGTACCACGCCAGCGCAACCTGTTTCAGGGCTGCACCGTTCAGGTCAATGGTATCAGTCATCATAGACACTCTCGTGCAGCCGCGCGATCAGGAGCAGCGCATACAGACTGTGCCCCACGCTGTCAACGCCGCTCGAACTCTTCGCCATCGCCATACGCTTGTCCACTTCGACCAGCGTTGCCTTACGGAGATCACGCTCGGCCTTGTACCGCGTGCCACCTTCCATGACCGGCGTCAGCATCACTTCATCCCCTTTGGCACAGGCCAGAGGCACCCGACGACCTTCATGCCAGGCAAGCCATCGGGGTCCATGTCCACCCACCAGAATCCGCCCGCCTTCTCGCAGTACGCCTCTGCGGCCTTCAGGCTTCGCGGGGACTGCTCGACCGGCACACCCTGCCTCGCGCGGGGTTTGGGCCGTAGCTCGCGCTCCTGTGGCGGTGGTGCCGCAGTAGCCTGATTCACGTAGACCATCAGGCCGAACAGTAACCCGAGCGTGATCAGTATAGCTACGCCCCAGGTCACACGCTTGTAGATGCGCTCGCGTCGTGCCTGCTTGCGGCTCGCCACGATCCACGCCTCGTACTCACGCCGTCTGCGCTCGTCACGGTCCGGCGCAGTTTCGAGAATCACTGAACTGCCACCATCGTCATACATACCCATATGCGCCTCCTGTCTTCGTTTTAACATCTCACCGAAATGGTAGGGCGGGGAGGAGTCGAACCTCCGTCCTCTGGTTTCCGACACCAGAAGTCTGGCCGCTGACGTACCGCCCTCAGTATCCACGACACTTCAACCGTTCACACATCCTCGTCGAAGTCGAGCGGCGCCCGCTTATCAGGATAGGGCAGCGGCATCGGCTCGAACAGTGGCGGAACGGGTACAATCGGAGACTCACTCCCGAACTGCGAAAACCCCATGTTGCGCGCTCGTGCGATCCGCTTGACGGCGTCCACCAGGTCGGAGCCCGGCACCATCTGCGCCAGGAGCACTTGTGCGTCACGCCGAGTCACCGACTGGCCCTCGAAGGTCAGCACGTCGTCCAGGCGCGATTCGTCCAATTGCTCAGCAAATCCCGGCATAGGCTTTACCCTTCCTACTTAGTAGGATCAACAGACTTCATACTTCCTCGCCGTCGCGGGGCCTCGGCGCGCGTCCTTCGAGCACAGGTGTCGGATCATATGCGAGTGCTGCCAGCCTACGCTTCTCCTGTGCCGCGAACGCTGCACCGTGTCCCTTGCGGAACTTCGACGCCTGCCGCCTGGATATTTCGACACCTGCTGCCAGGCACGCTAGCTTAAAGTCCTCGTCAGCCATCACGGTCGCCACGCTCGGCTTCTGCTTCTGCGCCGTCACCGGCACGTCGAGGTTGGTGCCGTTCGTCGTCATGATCCGTGGCGACTCGAAGTCGAAGTCCTGCATGATCACGCGGCCGTCAAGAGTCTGCACTTGCTGCACGCGACGCACACGGATAGCGCGGTCCTGCGCTTGCTTCACTGCCGTCGTCATCGCTGCCATAGGAGCAACCTCTCTGATCTTCTTGCCCGTAGCCACCCATTCACGGAGCGCGGTCAAAGGTATTTCGATGCTGCCCATCACACTTCCTCGTCGAACGCGAGCCTGGCCCGCACCGGGAAGAAGTCGGCTAGTGTCTTCGCCCTAGCCTTCGCCTTGGGTGAGCCAGGCTTCGTGTACACGGCGCATGGACAGAACTCAGACGCGTCTTCCAGGTACACGAGACATCCCGGACTCGCATGCCGCGCCTTCGTATGCCTACACGTGCAGCGTGGTCCAGGCTCGTCCGCGTCGCGTGGTGCCACATCCTTGACCCATCACACTTCCCCATCGAAGGACAACGGTGCTCGCACGCCGGCCTCGATCGCTTCAGCCAGGACCACGCGCGCATCGGGAGCCTTGGGCCGTTTGCGGTCCACACCGTTAAGACGCTCCCACGTAGTCATTCCCCCGAGTGCTGACTCACACTTCAGCGTCGCGGGCGTACCCACGAAATGCTGAGTATAGAACTCATCTTCGGACATCTGCCTCGCACACCGTGTGCACGTGATCTGTGTATACACGTCACCTTGCTCGGAACGTATCACTTTCCGTGTTCCCATCGCCATTCCAGCCGTCTCGACTGTAAACTTCGGCGTGGGCTCCCATCGTCGAGCCCCCTCTTCATTCGGTCCCACAAAGCGTCCACCGCTGAGCCTGATCGACTCAGCCTCGTACTGCCTGCGGGTGACCAGAGCCGCCTCGTCATCGCTCAGCGAACGCCCTGCACTCGTCAGCCAGTTTAGCTCGCCCGTGGCGCGGAACCATACGTTCTGCGCGTCGCGAGTCACCACGTACTGACCGACGAGCCTGCCACAGTGACAGGTCACGCTCTCGCCGTCCTTATTCACGTACACGAGCGGATGCGGCAAGAGCGTCGGTTCCTTGCAACCCCACCATGCAAGCGACGTTTCTCTGCAACCCCACGCTGCACGCGTGTGCCAGTACAGGTCAGGCATGCGCGACTCGGGCGGGAACTTGCCCGCCATGTCATACGTCGGTGCATTCTTCAGGCACGTGTACACGATGCCATACTTGCGCGTGCCACTCGGCTGCATGCGGTGCTTGAACGAGCACCACCCAAACACACCCCCAATGGTCAGCGCACTGATGCCGATGCCGACCGCTACCTCGATCTGCGCTTCGAGGCCAGTCATCACCGATTGATATGGTCCGGAAGCGCGCTCGGAACCGGATCGTCTTCGTCCGTCTCCCGATGCGTGATCCTCGCGGCCGGTGCCGGCTTTCCCTGCTTCTGCGCTTCGATCAGGATTTCACGCCGGGAGCGCACGTGCTTGCGCAATCTGTCACGCTCACCCCGAGATGCGATAGCAGGCACCGCGTCAGCCGTGCCCATGTCGCCTGCATCGTCATCCGAAACCTGTGGGCCACTCGTCAACCGTGCTTCGGTGTCTCTGTCCACAAACGCGTCGCGCTTCGTTATCCTCGGCTGCTCGGCTTGCTTCGCCGACGATAGCGTCACCACGAAGGCATCCTCGGCGTTGTCGTACACGATCTCGACCACGTTGAAGCGGCTCTCACCGCTCACCCACTCAGCCAGGTCCACCGCCTCGACCGTATACTGGCGTGTCTCGTCGCGCAGCTTCGCCTTGCGAGCACGCGGCTCGCCCATGTTGGCGAGTGTCGGCCCATTCTCACGTCCAGGGGCACGGATGCCCTTAGCGGCTTCACGCATTTTCGATGTCAGAACGCCTTTGACTCCCATCAAACCCTCCCCTTGTGATGAACTCCCATGCGACCTGAGCCCAGGTCACCAAGCAATGTGGTCAGACACCCGTCAGCCACTCGAACATCAATCCTGGTCGTCCTCTTCGTCGTAGTCGTCGTCTTCGAAGTCATCGTCGAAGTCGAACGTATCGAGGATTTCGTCAGCCAGGTCAGCGTTGTCCAGGCCCGACTCACCCACGAGCATACGAACCTCGGCACGGATCCTCCGGCCCCAAGCTCAGGATGCGGGCAATGGCGTCGGCTGTCTGATCAATCGTCTGCCGACCGTCATCGCTCTTCTCGATCTCACTCATGATCAGGTGTCGGTCACTCATGGTTTGGCCCTCCCTACTTAGTAGGATCAGCAGACGGTAAGGCTTTCACTTCGATCACTGCTGCTTTGCGTAGCTCGATCACTCGGGCAGCGGCTTGCGCAAGCACCCTGATTTCCTCGGGCTTCAGTTCCTTCATGGCCTTCGCCATAGGTGACTCGGGCGGCTTCTCGATCCTCAGCGTTTGAATCGCCTTGCCGAACACGTGCTCCCACACGAACTTCTCAAGGTGAGGCGCCGTGCCCAGGCGCATGCGCATGACCACACCTTCCATGTACGGGCGAGACATCAGCAACTCTTCGATCGTGTACTTCTCACCCTTGCGCAGCGGGCGCAGCGGGGCCAGGCTCAGGCTAGTCGCTGTCTCGGTCATCAGCGCATTGCCGAACGCTTCGATGGCTTGAGCCTTGCGTACAGCCTCTTCCGTGCGTGACGACAAACCCGTAGCCTTAAACTTGCCGCCTGGATTGCCGCTCTTGCCCTTCTTGAAGCCCTTACCTGTCGCGCCGCCCTCTGCCATCTTGTCCCCCCTACCATTTTATTTTACCACTCAACAGACGTTGAGTAAGTGTTCAGCGTTGAACCTACACTACTTAACACGTGATTAGCACACACGTGTTGTGCCTACGTCGCCTACGATGCCCCAGGATCGGCGAGGGTCGGCTTCCCGCTGTCTTACCACTCCCGAGCCCCCGATATCGCCAGCGCACCCCCAAATCGCCCCGATTTACCCCCTTCGCAAACCCCACCGACGCCTCGATTTCAGCCAGGGTAGGGAAATACTCGGCTCCGTCGTCCGACCACTCCCCTTGAGCCAGCCCGGTACTGTGATCGGCCAGGCAGTCGCTCGGGCTATGCGACTCAGGCTCATTGCAGTACCCGCAACGCGGGCACGTCGTCTCGACCGCTCAGCCTTCCCACGACTTCTCACAGCGCGCACAGGTTCGCCCAACCCCTCGGCCCATCATCGAGGCACCAGGTTACGGGCCGGATAGCTCTCGTCACGGTAGCGTCGCCAGGCTTCATTCGCCAATTGCTCAGCGTCCTCGATCGGGAACATCCGCTTGTAGGCGGCTGCTGACCATCCGTCCTGACACGCTTGCTCGAACTGGTTTGCCGCCATCCCCGCCAGGAACGCTGCGATGAATCTGTCCTTGAACTGCCACTCTCGGCTGTCCATCACCGCCTGAACTCCTCGAAGCCTTCCAGGCTCGCTTTGGCCTCGAACTCGGGGCAGGTGCCCGACCGATGTACGCTCAAGTCTTTCCTGCCTTGCTTCAGGTGCATGTACTGGTAGCGCGTGCAGGACCCAAACCCCGAGCCCATTACACCGTTCGTCCTGAACGACACACACGAGCCGCACGTGTTCAGGATACGGTAGCCTATGTCTATCAGCTTCAGGCGTTTGTTGGTGTCCATCAGCCTCGTACCCTCCACTCAGCAATCTCGGCTTCCATGCGAGTCGGCCAGCAATCGCACATCATGATCGGGTCATACCGCTCACAGGCTGACGGATGCGGTCGATCCTGATACCGCTTCGGGGTCGGCTTCGGCTCCACCTTGCCGAGTGCTCGAACTTCAGCCAAGTGCTCGGGGTTCATGCCCAAACCCTTCGCTAGTATCTCGATCGCGCGGAGCAGTGTCTCGTACTCAGTCCGCTCGATGATCCCCTCCTCGACTTCGACCGTGCTGTGTGGCGGGTTGCCCACCGATCTGTAGCCCTTACGCCAGGTGATCATGACGAGTAGGTCCGCGCCAGGGCCTCGGCGATGAAGTCATCGACCCGCTTGTACAGGATGTTCCGTACGTTCTCGCGGGCTATGTCGCTGCCCTGCATCGTCGCCAGCAGAGCCTCGGTAACGTCCACGCTGAACGTCACAGTCTTGATCTCTTGCTCAGCCATTTTCTCCCTCCATGTCATATGCGAGTAGTTGATAGAACGTCAGCCAGAAGTCGAACTCGTCCAGCCTATGCTCACCGGCCGGGCTCTTCGACCGATCCCAGGCGACGTAAAAATTCTTCGTCTTGAACACCCGACGCATGAGCCACGCGTACATCTTCACATATTCGGTCATACCTCTTCCTCCAACGCCAGCGGGGCGCGTCCAGTCAGTTCAGGCTTTGGCGGCTCAGGCTTCGGGACGGCCCGCGCCTTGGCTTTCGCTCCTACCGGATCGTCCAGTGTGTACTCGTACTCGAACTCGTCTTCATCGAACGCCCCGGCGTCACCAAATGTGTTGCGCTGACGTGCTTCAGCCTTGATCCGCTCTGCCGCTTCTTCGTCCATCTTGACTTGCTCGATCGTCTTGCACGAGTTACCCATCAGGTGCTTCCATTCTACGATCAGTGTCATACCGCGCGCTCCGAGCGTCACGGTCCGGCCCGTGAGCACTGACCCGCACTTCGGGCACTTGGGCAGGTTCACCCCGACCCCGCAGTTCTCCGTGGTCAATTGCCTGAACGTGTAACAGCCACAGCGCATACCCTCGCACGTTGCCTTACCACCACCACGATGCGACGCGCTCCAATGACCACAGAGGCAAACATTCGCTGTGTCCATGCTGAATCCGTCACCGAGCGAAGGCACTATACTTCTTCCCCGTCTTGCGGGCGCGGTGCTCTGCCTTCGAGTTGTGGCTTAGGTGACTCGATTGGCTTATCGGGAGTCTTCGCTTCGCGCTTCGGGAGCAGGAACAACTTGCCCACGGTCGGCAGCTTGTCTCCGCGCGATGATCCTCCACTCAGCTTCTTCTGTGCCATGTCTCTCTCCATGATTTCATTTACGCGAATGCACTCCGAGCACAAACTCTTCTTGAGGACCAGGCCGAACCGTCCGCAGCCGCTACAGCTTGAAAATTGCTCCCTCCTCGTGCGCGCTCGACGCGCCTTGGCCCGAGCCGCCTTCGCCTTCACGGCCTCGATAGACGACAGGTCCATCAGAACCGATGTGCTTCGTCGAGCGGGGAGTCTACGTCGTGTATCTGTTCGACCGTCGAGCAACCGAAGAGCAGACCCAAGAGACACATACCGCCGAACACGAACACGAGCCATCTCACGATCGGCCACATGTCCGGACCAGCTTACCGCGCGTTGGGCGCCAGAAGTGATACGCCCACGACTCAGGCATCCTGTGCTCGTCACGGAGCACAACGATGCAGTATGGTTTCTTCGGGTGCCCCTCGGGATGCAGCACACGCACAACCGTGCCTGTGATCACCCGCGATTTCACCGTGGGCGCGTGCTTCAGGTCAACCCACTTGATTGCCTCGTCGGTCAGGATCACACGATCGCCGCGTTTCATCTGTACCCTCCGCCGCCAGTCGGCTCGCGGTTGTCCACGTACCACGCGATCTCGTGCATGTCGCGCAGGGACATCTGCCCGATCTTCCAGTACGCCGAACACTCCATGATGTCGGGCGGCATCACCTTGCCAATCTCGCCGCATCGGATCGTCGTCTCGGTGTGCTCGACCGACCCGCGCTTCGTGATATGCGCGTGCACGCACGTACGGCACAGGCCCTTGATCTCGCTGAACGCCGCAGCCCTGCGGTTGTCGCCCGAGCCTTCACCCAGGTCGCCGAGTCCTTGCCCCGTTGCGAGATGTTCGAGGTTAGCTTCGGACTGATAGTCACCCTCGCCTTCTTTCAGTTTGTCCACTGCGCGCTGTCTTTCAGCCATAGAGTGCCCCTTTCTAGGCGTGGCGCCTTCGAAACATTCTCCGACAATCCTTGCAATCCGTGCGTGGCGGCAGTATCGCCTTGTAGCGCGGATGATGGTGGCACTTGAACCGATCCGTGTTGCTCGCGATCTTCGTGAGCAACGTCGGAATGCGCCGAGCGTTGTAACAGATCAGCGGCGACGTGTTCGCCGCGATCTTGTTCAGAATCTCACGGATGTCCATGAGCAGCGCACACTGTATGTCGTTGTACGTGTACGCGACGTTCAGACCCCAATCTTGATGCGCGTGTCTTGCCATCAGCTTTGCCCTCCCTCTTCGGCGTGGTCATATGGATTCATACCTTGCGGCTGATAATCCGGTCCCTTTGGCTCGTGGCCCTCTGGCATCGGCTGGCCCGCCGCGAGCAGTTCCTTGTACCACTCGGGCATACCAGCCATCGCGCCTCGACTGATCTTCGGCCACGCCCACTTGAACAACTCGTCCTTGATCCTGCCTTCCAGTTCCTTCTTGATGTCAGCGGGTATCTCCTGAAACAGAAGCGCGATGTCCTGGTTGCTGTCAGTCAACTTCCCCGCCTCGCGAAGGTGCTGAACCCCCTTCGCCCACCGAGCCGGAGTCCGGATGTCTTCTATGATCGTCTGCACGATGTCTCCCGACTTCGGGTTTCCCTTTGCCCAATCCCGCCCGTGCAATTCCTTGAACGTCTTGGACACGTACTTGCCGATCAGGATTTTCTTGTCTGGCGTACAGCGGTGATAGTTCTTGATGCACACGCCCTCGATCAATTGCCCGCCCAGGATGCTCGTCTCCGCGAGCAGTGCCTTGATCGCTTCGATGTCCGTTATCGTCTCTTCGTTCATGAAGCACGGCACGCACTCCAGGCCGATACGCGCAAATTCTTCGCGCTTCTCGTCCGGGCTAAGAAACACTTCGTCGGCAATCTCCACGTCGTAACCGATCAGGTACGCGTCCGTATTGTCGAACAGGTCACGCGGCACCCGATCGTACGTTAGCGTCACGGCCTTCGGCTTCGGCAGGTACTCGGCACGGTAGGTCCAGCCCTCGTGCAAAAGGTACTGCCGCTTGATGACCGACTGCACCGCCTTATCGAACATCTTCTCGGACGAGTGCCCATCATCGGTGACGAAAATCTGCGCGCCCTTTGAGCGGAAACGCATATCGCTCGGCAAGTCACCGAACACGCCGAACGAGAACTGTGAGCCATCCACCTTTTCCTCGACCGTCACGGCATCGAAGAATAGCTCGGTCAGATACTTGTGCCCGAGTGCGTTCGAGTCCGGATAGCTGTGCCAGGACGTGTATTCGTTGATCTCTACGCTCATGTCGGCCCTCCACTGTTAGCAATCATCTCTTCCAGTTCCAACTCCCAAAACAGCATGTCATCGTACAACCGCGCGTCGTTCGTGCACTGCGTCGTCGTCACACCACCGAAGTCCTTCGCGCCATCACGCGCTGCGATGCACACGGCCTGCGTCGGGTACGGCCCCATCACGTCCGTGCCTACCACTGACATGAGCGCAATCCACGCGAAATACCAGCCGAGCATCAACCCTTCACACACAGCACACCTTTGAGCGTGTGCACGATCTCGACCAGGTCCGTCTGCGCTGCCATGACCGCTTCGATGTCCTTGTAGGCCCCCGGCGTTTCGTCGATCACACCCACGTCCTTACGGCATTCGACGCCGGCCGTCGCCTGCACGTGATCTTCGACGCTGAATGTGTTCCGTGCGGCGGTTCTCGACATACGGCGTCCCGCTCCGTGCGAGCAGGACTGAAACGACTCGGCGTTACCCAGGCCGCGCACGATGTACGAACGCACGCCCATGCTACCGGGAATGATGCCCATGTCACCCAGGCGGGCGCGTACCGCACCCTTGCGCGTGACGAGGATGTTCTCGCCAAAGTGGTTCTCGCGCTCCACGTAGTTGTGGTGACAGTTAGCCGCGATCTCTACCGGCATCGGCTCCGTCTCCCACGTCTTCCACAGTGCCCGCTGCACCTGATCCAGCGTACGTTCGAGCATGATGCGACGGTTCACGAGCGCGTAGTTCTGCGCCCACTTCACCGCGTTCCAGTAGTCGAGGAAATACTGCGTGCCCTCGCTCAGGTACGCTAGGTCGCGGTCGGGCAGGTTGATGAAATGCAGTCGCATGTCTTTGCGGGCTAGCTCAATGAAGTAGCTGCCGATCTTGTTGCCGATACCGCGCGAGCCCGAGTGCAACATCACCCACACACGCTGCTCTTCGTCGAGGCACACTTCGATGAAGTGGTTTCCGCCGCCGAGTGTCCCTAGTTGCCGCACGATCTTCCCGGCCCAATCGGTCCCCGGATTCGGCAAGCCCTTGTGTCTGTCATAGATGATCTTGTACGCATCCATGATTGCGTTCTGCTCGCCAATCGGGGCCACCGCGTGCTTGTATTGGTTCTGCCCGTGCGGCACCGCCCATTCGATGTTGGTCCGAAGTGCCGCGAGGCTGTCGGGTAGGTCGCTCGCCGTCAGTGGGGTCCGGGCCGCGATCATACCGCAGCCAATGTCCACACCCACCGCAGCGGGTATGATCGCACCCTTTGTGGGTATGACACTGCCCACCGTGGCACCGATACCCAGGTGCACGTCGGGCATAACGGCTACGTGCTTGAAAATGAACGGTAGGCTGGCCGTATTGCGAAGCTGCCCGAGCGCGTTAGGGTCCAACTCTACCCCATCCGTCCAGGATTTGATCGGTGCGCGTCCCTGCTCAGCGAAGACTTGCATGGCGTTGTCCCTCCCCCTACTTAGTAGGATCAACGAGCCTTCGCCTTTTTTAGATATTTGGCGCGTCCAGCTTGAGCCGTCGCTCGCGATCCTTTGCCTCCACACGTTTCCGGACACGAGCCCACCACTGACGCTCACGGCTTCCGACAATATCAAGTGAGGCCAGGGCCTTGCCGAGACTCAGCTTCGCCTGCTCTAGCTCACGGCAGCACTCGGTGCGCACTTCATTAAACCATACGTCGTCAACGAACGGCAGCTTCTCTGCCCGCTCCTCGATCTTGGCGAGGCAACGGTGTAGGTTCTCGATCGCGCTGGCGGCCGTGCCGGCGTCGCGGACGATCAGCCGCCAGCGTCCTACTGCGGTGTTCACCGCACCGCCCTTTCCAGGTAGTCCCACAACAGTTTAGGATCGTTCATACTCTCGCGGCTGAAATCGTTGTCGGGCACCTGCCCGAGCGGCGCCAACACGCGCGGCGTATACTCCGGGTAGTTCTTCGTCTTGAACATCACCGTGGCAGTCAGCCCGATACCGATGCTCTCATGAAAACGCCGCGACCCGAACGTATAGGCACTCCCCCCTTCGACCAGCTTGTACTGACTGTGAATCTTCACAAAGCCTGTCTCGTCCGTTGCAGTTAGTATGCCCCAACCCATTCGACCTTCGGCGTTCACCTTCTGCACCACCTGATGCAGACGGTGCGTCGGCTTCGTCTTGTCCTGCCACCACTCATACTCGATGTGTTGCAGCATGCCCCTGATCACGTAGCTCTCGAATGCGAAGCGGTGGTCGTGAATCGGACTGCTTGTCTTCTGATGGTTCAGCGGGCCGTCCGGCCACACATGCAGGCGCGTCCGAGCGTCGAGCGGCAACTGAATAAAACCGTTTTCATGGACAATCGGCGTGCCAGTGCGAGCCGTCACGATGCCACGAGCGTGCGAGAGGATATTGCCAAGTGTCACATGTTTCTCCCCATGTACTTTTGTTGAAACTTCGCCCACCACGCCCAATGCTCTTTCGGACAGTAGCACCAGTGCGACGTGCGTCCGTCTGCCGCTTCAAGAACTATGTCTAACAGCAAGAATTCATCGCCGCACTTGTAGCAGCGGCGATGATCACCCGATGGCACGCTTCAATTCCATAACGAGCGTCGGCACGTCATACACAACCCTCGTCGCAAACCGATACATTACATCCCATGACGCGTCTGCTCCTGGCTCTTCGGGCAATAGAATGAACCCCGGCTTACCTTGACCGATCACGTAACCAAACTCCATGTGTCCCGACTTCCCCGCTGGCATGAGCAGAACAGTGGCGTCGCAACGGTCCAGGTGCGTCTTGTCGTAGTTGAACACGTGCCACGCGGGGTAGCCGTCGAGTGCCTCGGAGTACGTCTTACCGCGTGCCTTCTCGTACCTCTGCCACCACAAATCTGCCTCAAATCCAGCGGCAAACCAATCGTCGAACACGTCGTACCCCTCAGCACGCAGAGCGGCTGCTAGCTCTGGCACCTTGGGATTGCGAAGTGAACCGACAAGGTAGATGACCTTCATGACAGCGGCACTACCTCGATGCCAGCCTCACGGTACAGGTTCTCGGCCCTGATCAGGTCTGGTCCCCACCGATCCATCTTATCAGCCGGGCATGGCGGGAAGACTACACGCTTGATGCCAGCCTGGATCATTGTCACCGCGCACCGCGTGCAGGAGCCGAAGGGATACGTGTACAGCGTGCACCCCTCGACCGACTTGCCCGCGAGCAGGACAGCGTTATGCTCACAATGCAGGATCAGAGCGTACTTCGTCTCACGATCATTCAGCCGCTCGGGCGTATCCGCGATACCTTGCGGGAAACCGTTGAAGCCCACCGACACAACCCGATTGCGCGGGTCCACGATGACCGCGCCCGTTTGTGTGCTTGGGTCCTTAGAGAACGAAGACACCAGCTTCGCCATGTCCATGAAGCGCGCGTCCCACTTGTTCATCGGTTGTCTCCCTCGCCCCGGATCACATCACGTTTAGCACGGTCGGACAGCTTAAAGATGTTCAGCTTCGCCACCTGTGCCAGCGTCAGATTCAGCTTCGCAGCAGCACGACTGAGATACCACAGCACGTCGCCTAGCTCATACGCCAGGGCCAAGGTCGCAGAAGAGTCCAACTCACCTTGGCTGTTGCGGTAGACCTTCTTGACCTTGTCCACGAACTCCCCCGACTCACCACCGAGCCCGAGCGCGTAGTACCACAGCGGCGTGGTGCCGTCTGCGCCGAAACTTTCCAAGCCCGGACGATCGGTCGCCTTGATGATGTCCTGGTAGTGGTTCAGCGTGAAATCCTGCTCGAACGCTGGAATGCGCTGTACCATGTCGATTGCAGCTTGATTGTCGGTCACGGTAGCTCCTCCCATCCTTTCTCGGTTCGCACTTCGATTGGTCCCTCGATGACTACCCACATGGCCCGCCCGCCTGCATTCAAGTCATACACTGCCGAGCCATTGCGCCCGCACCACCTAGCCTCGAACACTTTGCGATCGAAAGCCTTCGTGCCGTCTTCGTTCCGGGCCGCGATGCACACGCACGGGTGCGCGTACTTGTGCAGTGCGACATTGCTCCGATGATCACCCGTCGCCATGTGCAATTCGTAGCGCATGTCAACCCTTGCTCGCCATGATGATGTTGCCCACGCCCCACATTGTATAGACCGCCGCTAGCTTCCAGTCGTGACTCTGAAGCACCGCCCACACACCCGCGCCGAGGTTCAACAACCCCGACGTTACCATGAACCAGTTCACGCCCGATACGCCGGGAAGGAAGGCGCGAGCCCGGTCATCACTGGCACGTGCCGCTTCAGGAATTCGATCGCCTGCTCCGTCGTGTCGAATACCTGTGCCGCGAACTGCTCGATGAACGGGTGCAGGTTGTACATCTTCTTGCTGTCGTGCCCCGCATAGTCGGGGTCCACGATAGCGTAGATCAGAGTCGGCTTGACGTTGTTCGAGGCCCACCCGAACTCGACCAGGGTGCCAATGTTAGGGTAGCCCTGACTGAGCGCACGGAAGTTGAACAGCCCGATGTCCGCTTGGCGGACATAGAACTGATCGTGCTTCGTGATGAACTTCGCCCCGGACGACACACCCGACACGGTCCACTTCCCGTCTTCGTACGTCTTGCCAGCGATCGGGTTTATGATGCGGACAGGCAGACCCTTGAGAGCGTCGATCACCTGCTCACGCCACTCGATGTCTTCCTTGCGCCCGTCACGGATCGCGCCGGCCAGGTACATGCTCAGCACTTGCTCGCTCATAACTATCTCCCCTTGAGTTTGTAGAGCCGGTGCCCCGTCTCGCAGACCGACCATTTCGGCTTACGCAGACGGCGCGTGTCCGCCCCACACACCGGACATGCGGGCTTGCTGAAACCCGCTCGACTAACCGGCTTGCTGCTCTGCTTCGATCCGGGATTCTTGCCCATCGCCCTCCACCTTTCTCGGCAGTCCGATCTCCCAATCGAACGGAAGCATCGCACGAATTCGCAGCCACGTATCTTCGCTGAACACGACCAGTTTCGGCGTCGGCCGCTTATTCGACAACTTTACCACGACCACACCGAAATGCTCACGCCCGTCCAGATCGCTCGCCGAGTACGAGTAGGCTTCCTTCGCCGCAATGGCATCCATCTCCTCGACCAGCTTCGTCAGCACATTCAACGATTGCACCTTCGGATTCTTCACCTGGCCGATAAACGGCGCATGCTGTGGGTGACGCGGACCGAAATCAATCCGCCCACCCATGTTCGCGGGGAAGCGGGCGAGCCCGAATAGACTCGCCGCATCCCGCTCGATCTGCTTCCAGTTGGTGCGTGACACGCTACTCGGCCTTCGCCGGCTCCGGCTTCTTCGCCGTCAGTTCCGTGCTCAGCCGCTCGATCTCGGCGTCGAACACGTTCGCCCACGCCTGCACCTTCTCGTTCAGACCGTTCTGCACCTTGTCGTCCTGCCAGGTCGCCACAAGCCACTGCGCGACTACGACAGGCACGTCGATCTCGGCGGGGTAATCTTCTAGTTGCACCTGTAACTCTCCCCACCACACACCAGGCTTCGTCTTCTCGGGTCCCTTGCGCGGAACCTCGACACGTGGTCCCTGTTGCGTATCCTTGCGGTAGCGTAGCTCGACCGCCGTGCGGAGCAGGTAAGACGTGATACGCGGCGCGAATGAACCGATGGCCGCGATGTACTCGTCTTTGATCTCCCGCGCTCTGCGCTTGGCCTCGTCCAGTTGGTCCGGGCCGACCAGCGTCGCCATCGCCTTGATCTTGTCGTTCACTTCCTCGATCTCGAACGGCTCCAGGAAGTTTTGCTCTTCGCCCTTCTTCGTCCGGTACGGTAGGTCCAGGTACAGTGTCACAGTTTTCCCCTCCGCGCGTCTCCGCGCTTCCATCTGCTCTCGCAGGATTCGCCACGGTTTCATGATATAGTTGCCCCGGCCCAGGTCAGGCCGGGGCTTCTCCAGTCGGCGTTCTGGCTAGCTCTCGATTCGCTCGACACCGACGATTTCGATGCCGACACCAGGCCCCGTTCTCGGAGCCTTGACCAGCTTGCCGCCCCGTCCGATCTTGCGGCTCGCCTTCGCGCCACGCTTCGCAGCCTTCTTGCCTCTGCCCGTCTTCGCCATGTTCACCCCTCCATTTTTTGACCATTACCGCTGATCGGCGCGGCCCCGTGCAGTGATTAACTGCTCCTACTTAGTAGGATCAACGGTTGTTTCGATTTTTGCGCCATTGTCATCGTGCACGATCGTCCACACCTGATCCGGCTCGGCTAGCGTTGCCAACTCTTCAGAGTGCGTGATAAGGAACACCGTCCGCTCTTTTGCCTGAGCCCTCAGCCAGGCACACGCCATTTCCTTGCCCCGACTGTCGAGCGCGTCAAACGGCTCGTCGTACGCCTTGAACGGGAACGGTCGGGCACTCCGGCTCTCAGACAAGTCCTGGACAGCCGCAAACGTCGCCAAGTCCACACGGCGGTCCTGCCCTGACGAGCCAGTGTCCACCCCATCACCGCCCCACGCCCAGGTCGGCGTGAACGAAATGCGCTCACGGGCGCCGCCCTTCTTCAGAGCCGTCTGTGACGACATGACATTCTTCGCCTCGCCGGCTGTCAGCACCCCCAGGTGCTCGGCCATGCGCTCGTTCAGGTAGTCGGCTACACCGTCTGCCAGCATCGAACGGATGCCCCGATCGGAGAACGCCTCAGTCGCATATTCGGCTATATCGACCGCCACACCGGCCCGGTCCATGCGGCTCTGCTCCCGTGCGATTCGCACCGTCAGGGCAACGACAGACTCCTCGACCTTTTGCAACTTGTCAGCACCGTCCCACTTCTCAGCCTCGGCTTTCCTGATGTTCTCGCCCAGGGTAAGCACATCGCGGCGGGCTTGCTCAGCCACACCCACCAGCCTCTTGCGGGCGATCGGAGTCGTCTCGACTTCCAGCCGCATGATCAGCCTCGACACGTCCACGTCCGCACCAAACGGGTTAGGCTCAATGCCGGCTACCCGCGCCCGTACCGCCTGCTCCGCTTCAAGTGCCTCAAGTGCCTTGGCGGTCACCCCGAGTGCTGCCTTATAGTCCTTCGCTGTACGCTCAGCGGCGCGGCTCAGAGCAGCACGATCCTTGGCAAACCGTTCTTTGATCTTCGGCGCGTTGTCCACCTTGGCACGACATACCGGGCACACGGCGTTACCGAACAGAACTTCTAGGGCATCATCGAATTTCCGCAGGTCCCGACCGGCCTCGTCCTGCATCGCACCCTTGAAATTCTCGTCATTGTGCGCCTGCGTCAACACAGTTTCCAGTTCCGTGCACTTCGCATCCGCGATCCGCAGTTTTGCCAGAAGACGCCCGCTCTCGTCAATCGCCTTCGCGTCGGCTTCAGCCCGAGCCGTCGCGTCCACGGCGGTGAGCATCCTCACCTTCAGACCACTAACCGCCAGCCACTTCGTGTTTTCGTACGAATCACGAAGCATGCTCAGTGTTGTGACGTTGCTGCGCGCCCCGATAAGAGCCTCTGAGTCCATCCGCAGACCGTTCTCGATCTCGCCCATCTGCACGACAATCTTGTCACGCCATGCTTTTGTGCGCTTGCGAGCGTCACTGAAGTCGATCCCCTGAATCTCGTCGAGCATCCGAATCTGCTCAGCCTGATCCGCGTGAGCGAAGCGCTCGAACGCGCCCTGGCCAAACACGACCGCATTGCAGAACGTGCGAAACCCGAAGCCCAGGCGAGAGTCGATTGCCGCCTGGACGACGGGCATGTCCGAACCCTCGGGCAGATTGAGCCCGTAGGCTTCGAGCCCGCCAGGTCGCCGGGTCCGTGTATACCCCCACTCACCGAACGAGTCCACATGCTCGACCGTCACGTAGCATAGGTCGTCGGTGAAGCGATTCGCGACGGCATCCGCCTTGCGCCCGAGCAAGTCTTCGCCCCAGGTTGCCCAGGCGATTGCGTGCAGGATGCTCGTCTTGCCAGAGCCGTTGTCGTTCGCGGCGGCACTTATGCGATTGTCACCGCGCACCACGACGAGCCCAAGGTTGTCGAGTGGGAACTCGAATTGGTTCCGAAACGGGAGGAAATTCTTCCCGATCACGCGTCGAATCATGCTTCGCCCCTGTAGAGATTGCGCATCGCGTTCACCACTTGCGCCTCGTCCACACCAGCCGGCACCGGGTGCGCCTTCATGTAACCGGACATCATCTCGTCGAAGTCCATGCCCGCGTGAATCACTGGCCGTGTTGTCCGCTTCTCGGCGCGTGGACGCTCGATGACTTGCAGCGAGCGGAACGTCAGACCCTTTGCTTCGAGAGCCTGCTGTGTCCACTTCGCGGAATCAGTGATGATGCGCACGAAGTTCTCCGTACCAGCGTTGATCAGGTCATTCGGCAGCATCTCGCAGTCAACTAGCTCGACGTGCAGAAAGCGCGGCGCGTTGGACTCGACCATGTCCACCTGGCCCGTCTTCAGGTCTGCGACCAGGAAACCCTTCACACCGTCGTTGCGTTCACCCCAATTTTGCATGTAGGGCGAGCCAGGGTAGAACACTTCACCCTTCCATCCTGGACCGCCCAGGCCCTTACCACGCACGAGCCCGGCTTTGCTGATCGGCAACCACGCCGCGTTGCGACCGATTGTCGGATCAGCAGGCACACGGTACTGCGCCTTGTGAATGTCACCGAAGAACGCTACCGGGAATGGACCGTAGTCTTCGATGTCCACACCCTTGTCTGGCTTCCTCACGTCTTCCGGACCCAGGAACACGCCCTTGATGAACCCGTGCGACACGATTGGCAGGTGCTTGTTCTTCTTCACCGGAGTCAGGTCCGCACCGTATGGCACGAACAAAATGCCGCGATGTTCCTCAGCCTCCCGCTCAATAACCGTCACACAGTCCATGAACGGCGACAGACCCGAACCACCGAGCCCGAGTGCGTCGTGATTCCCTGCGATCATGTACTTTGCGACCAGGTGATACTCGCGAAGGATTTCGTGCGCCCCCGTCAGGGCCTCTTGCGGCCAGTTTGTCTTCGGCATCTTGAAGTCGCCCGCCATGATCCAGAGCGCGTCGTGCTTCATCGCTAAATCAAGCGACTGTCGAAGCGTCGCAAGCCCATCACGCAAACGATCCGCGCCGTGGTCACGGGAACAGATAGGGTAGGGATGCACATGCACGTCTGCCGTAACGACGATCTTCATACTTTGTCTCCAGTAGATTGTCGGGTACTTTTTCCATCTTGATACGGAGCCGTAAGATTCTTGGTCCGATCATAGCGCGGCTTTCCCCAACGTTCGTACCACTCCTTAATGACCAGTGGACGCTCCGACGTAGGACGCGCTTGAGCATAATAAACACCACGCTTCTTACCATGCTTCAGAGTAACCTCGTTATCCCCACTCGCCCTGCGGTACGCTAGAATACGCCGCATCCGAGGGTTACTACCAGCACCGAATTTTGAACTAGGAATTTCTACGCGATTATCGCGCATCCACTGGAGCATGCCTTGATAGCGTTCCTCCGAAATGTGTTCATGGCCGAAGCCTTTGGTTTCTCCGAGGTATTTATAAATCCTACTGTACTGAGTCCCGCGTCCGCTCCACTTTCCTCCATTCAGAGATGTAGTCGTGATTCCGTATAGATCAACATGATGCGGGGCGTTTGCCCACAGATGTTCTCGCCATTCATCCGATAAAGTGGTCGCAAGCATGGCGCATAACTTCCCCAAATTCCAATACCACCCGATCGGCTGCGCTCCTACACAGATCGACATTTCTGCATAGTGCTTCAGAATATCTGTGCGCTTTCGGCCTTTAGAATCTCGCTGTCCTTTTCCGGGGAGCGGAAGCATCCCGTTAGTAGCAAATGCAAATGCTTGGTCACGAGCTGTCAATTGAATAACTGGACACGTAAGAAACACTATACCCAAAAGCGCATCGTCATAGACGACCTTGAAAGCAAGCCTTCTCCCGTACGGACGCCAGATCGCCTTCGACATAAGCGGCTGGAGCTTTGCTACTTCAGAAGTTGGCGCAGCCACAATACGAATTTTCATTGGGTCTATTTCAAACAGCGGAGTTGAAATTGGAGCCGGGGGAACGGGCGAAACCGTCTCTACACCCGTGGAACGGGCGCGTGCTCTTACACTACCCCGGCGTGGCACCTTCATGCGCCGCCCTCGCTCGTCTGTGCCTGAACGAAGTCACCCTCACACCACGCACACGCGTGCAATTGAGGATCACGCTCGTCGCGCGATAGACCATGACCTTCAGGCTTCCCGCACACACAGTAGCGGTTCTGGCCCACACGATTGCGGCAGAACGTCAGACTACGCTTCGAGCACCGCTGCATCTGGCTTCTCCTCTTCACGGACCCCGAGGCCCACTTCCTCGTACTCACCTTTGTTCAGTCGCTCGGAAAGCCACTTCAGCCAATCCGTCTTGTTGGAGAACTTCTTGCCGGCCATATCGAAGTCCGACATACCGTCCGATCCAGTGCCGAGCAGACCCTCGAACATCAGCCGCTCTTGCAGGCCCTCCCACGGATTCATGCCCTTCTGAAAGTCCACGTAGAAGTCCGCCGTCGTGTCGAACGTCAACGCCATCTTCGTCTTCGTGACCTTCGCCTGAATGTACCGACCACGTACCCGCCCCGCGTCCTTGATATACGCCAAGCCCAAGCGCTTCTCGGCTTCCTTCGTCAGACCCATCTCTTTCACCGCGTCACGGACGAAACCGCCGTCTGGACGGGGCGAGCCCTTGAGCATGATTTCCAGCGTCGCATAGAAGTGCGGCGGGTTGCCGCCCGGGGTTCGCTTCTTCGGTCCGAACATCACGCCGACGTTGTCACGCGTCTGATTGAGCATGACCAGAGTCGTCGGGTACTTCGACGAGATGCCCGAGAACCGTCGCAGGCCAGCACCCAACATCTCCGCACGTCCGCCACCGTAGTGCCAGCCGCCACTATCGGTGAACGCTTTGCCCGCACTCTTCTCGGACTCCGTCGAGTCCAGTGAGTCCCAACCCCACAGGATCGGAATGCCCTCGTCTTCCTTACGAATCGCGTCGTGCCAAGCCTCGAAGATGTCGAAGCCCTCCTCGAACGACTTCGGCCGCTGCATCGTCAGCAAGTCGAGCGGCAACTTGATCGCGTCGGCGAAGTGCGGGTCGCGTGTGCCTTCCGTCTCCGTGCACACCGCGAGCCCTTTCAGGTCCACAATGACAGAGCGGAACAGATGGTCAAGAATCAGTGACTTCGCGGTGGACCACTCACCCGCAATGTGCACCGTGCGCCCGAACCGTGGGCCGATCGGCACACCGCCAGGGTTGCGCCCCGAGAACAGACGGTCCAGCGATAACGCACCCGTACTCACGAACACGCTCGGGTATTCGAGCGCTCGCGTGGCGATGTCGATGGTGGAACCCTTGTACGATCTCTTCACGGCAGCGACGCCGAGTTTGATCAGTGCTTTTCTCTCGTCTGCGCTCATGTTCAGCTTTCTCCCTTTTTCACGTTTCGTGAACAGCACCACCGCAAGGGCGCCTGACCCCACTCCCGCCCCGGATGATGTCTTGCCTCTGCGCTTCGGTCACTACGTCAACCGGACCCCGGGGAAAACCCGGCTGGCTGACGTATCAGTCAGGTCACGCATTTGAACCGGGCCGTGGTATTTTTCACGGGGCTATCGCAGACGCCCCGTGGCCCCACGGCTGGCGACTGTTACCGTCTACCTCCTGTACGCGAAGCCGACCGAGCCGGTGGCGTCGCCTTCGGTGGCGTCGGCACGGGCGGTGTGCTACGGGGAGTCTGAATCCCTGCCGGCTTCGGCATGAACTCGTCGAGAATTGGCTCGGGCGCGGCTTCCTGCTGAGCCTCTGCTTCGGGCTCGACTTCGGGAGCAGGAGCACCGGACGCCAGGCCCGGGGTTACTTCGTCGCCCTCGGGGTCCCGGCCGTAGTACGCCTTGAACAGTTCCAGGCCCGTCTTCGTTTCCTTCGTCAGCATCTCTTCGAGGTTGACCAGCATGCCCGGCCAGCCCGCGAACGCTTGCGCCTGCTTCGCGTCGTACAGCGGCGACGGATTCGGCGCGCACGTGACAGCCCATCTGTCGTTGCCGTCCTTGCGGGGACGCGTGAACTTCAGGTCGTAACCCTCGGCGTGATCGCCCACGTTGCCGCGAGCGAACGACTCCGTCTCGCCACCTGTCATGATGTCCGACACTTGAGTATAGACGGTGCCAGGCACCGAGATGGTGCGAAGGTCGGCCTTGCCGTCCGCCAGCTTGCGGGGCACACCAACCACCGCGTTGAAGATGAACACTTCCTTCGCCGCGATGCGCTTGCCATACTTGCGCTCGCTCTCCTCGGCACTCTTCATGAGGATCGACGCCGCGATGCACACCGGGCACTCGGCCTCACGGTTGATCGTCTTCGGGCACCACTCGTGCGTGGTCTTGCCATCCGCCGTGTCCCACCAGTGTTCCCACGCCCCGACAAAGATCGGCTCTTCGCCGGACTTGTACTCCGGGTTCATCGCCAGCTTTCCGTTGACCAGGAGTGCGATGGTCCACCGTGGACCGAACCGAACAATCACTTCCCCGCCCGGCTCGACGATCGCGTTCTTGCCGGTGAGTGAGAAGTTCTTCGTGAATGTACCCGCCGCTTGGCGGTCCTTCACTTCCTGCGCCCGCTTCTGCATCTCCGCTTTGACTGCCGCACTCAAACCTGCCATGACTCGTTTCCCCTCTGCCCCTATGCCTTGCGGCCTATCGGGCTTTAGTTACCGCTGCGCCGTGGGCTTGCGGGTCCACGACTTCCCCGTGCGCGCTCTTCCAGGTCGCGCTTCTGTCGCTCGCTCACGTAGCCTATGTTCCCGATGCGGCTTTGCATCTCCGCGCGGATATTCGAGGCTAGAGCGAGCAATGAATCCTTCTTCTGCTCGCCGATTGTCTTGCGACCGACGAGAAGTAGTTCCACATTGGCTTTGGCTTCGAGGACATCTTCTTGCAGCTTCACCCGGCGTGGGTCCTTCTTGACGTTCGCTTTGATGGCGTCCACAGGTGAGCCGATCGACGCGCGATACTCCTCGAACAGTTCCGCTTCGAGGATGTCCAGCTTGCTTTCCAGGGCCTCGTGCACCTTGCGGGCACTCGCTTCGAGCACACCCCACACGGCGTAGCGGCCGGGGTTGGTCGCCAGGGCCTCATTCAAGGCGTCGTAGTTGGTTGCGATCTCGGCCTGCTTGGACAGGTCGTAGTCGAACCCTTTCGTGTTCACGGTCACTGGTACTGGCTTGATGTCAGACACGTTCGTCCCCCTACTTAGTAGGATCAATGATACTTCACCTTTTCGGCATGGGCGTCAGACCAAATTCTTTCGCCACGAGATTGTAGTCACAGAGGTTCGCCATGTCCGGTCCGACGCTCAGGTCGATCCGGTAGGGCACATCAGCTTCGAGCCGCCAGTCGAGCGGCAACGCGTGGCAACGACGCCACAGGAGCATCATAGTCGGCTCAATATGCCCCGGAGCCCCGTCGAACCAGCCCGAGTCATGCACCGTGTTGTTGTGCCACGCCATGAGCGGGCGCCCGCCAGGACCGGCCCCCTCGTGCATCTGCCAGCCGGCAGCCTCGGGGAACTGCACACCCTCGGCGGCCCACATAGACGGCACCTGTAGCCCGCCCATCTCCTCGACCAGGCCCTCACCGTGGTACGCCAAAGCCAACATCCAAAAATTGTCCGTGGCATTCATTGATTGTGTCGGCGTATTCGCCATGACGTGAAAGGCGTGGTTCAGTTGCCGCTTCATCTCTTTCTCGGTCCGCTCGTTCCCCGTATCAAACGAATAGCCAGGGAACTTCGGGTCCGCACCCCACGCACCCGCGTAGGCTTCGTCGAACGAAACCCCCTCCGGAAGGGGGATTGAGCGACGACGACCGTATGCGTCCACGCACCAGCCGACATTGTTAGGCGAGTCAGCAGCCCGTTGCCCAAGGGTGATCTTGTCGTAGTTGTATAGCTCGACCAGGCCAGGGTAGCCCTTATCGAAGTTGGTGTCTGTCTTCTGCGCCTGATCGTCAGGGAGCCACAGCCGAGCCTTCTTCCAGATGGTGCCCTGCACAGTGCGCCAGTTGGCCCCGAAGATTTTAGCAAAGAACGTCTGCTTGCCAACCGCATCGCGTTCGTACGAGCCCTTCGCATACGTCCCGTCCGGTACGTTATAGATCAGGCTCGCCGTCTTGCCGTGAATGTCCTTACCCAGGCGAATGTACTCCCACGCGATCGGCTCCGGCTGCTCACAGTATCGGAACGTGAGCACGCCGGCACGGATCGCCGCCTCGGCTCCGCTGATGTCCCACCGACCGCACCACCCGTGCTTGCGCGGGTCCCATCCACCGAAGTTGCCTTTCTTCGGGTCCCACTCACGGACGCGGTACGGTGCGACGCGCGGCACAATGCACGACTTGATACCTGCCGCGACGTACGCATCCGACCGCTCTGTGATGCCGTGGATCGGAGGATTCGACGCCGAGATGCGCGACGTGCGGAGTGCCCAATTGAACGACGCATGCACGGCACCGTCCGCGCGCTGCATCCGCTCGAACTTGTCCATATACTTCGAGATGGAGCCCGCCAGCGAGCGCACACGAAGGACCGAGCGCACCACCGGGTTGTCATCCGGCTTCGGCACCGACAGCGACGCGAACCACGCGAGCACTTCCGCGCCCGTCGAGAAGTCGTACTTCTGGCCCTCCATCAACATCTGCCGCATCTCCCAAGATTTCATCTGCTCCGGGAAGTCGAGCCCGAGCCCCGGCTTCTTGAACAGGAAGTCCGAGAGTTTTTTCGCTGCGATGCCGTGCTTGTCGTCGCTGTACTTCAACACAACGCCACGCTTCGCAGCCTCGCCCTCGACGAACCGTTTCTCGATCTCCAACTCTTTCGTCCACGTGGCGCGTAGCTCACGTGTGCGCTCCACGTCAATCGGCAGACCTGCGCGCCGGATCGCCGAGATGGCGACGTTCGCCGGCACTAGGATTTGGCGATAGTACGTGTCCAGCTTCACTGCATAAGCCCCCGAGCGTGCCCGCGTCCCGCACCTGCACACGTCACACACTGATAATGCAAACACCCGTAGCACCAGTTTCCATTATAGCGTCGGATCATGCGACGACAGGTCCAGCAGCGCACCTTCCGATGCGTTTTCTTTTTCATGCGTTCTGCTCGACGCCGTCGTGCTCTTCGTGTTCGATGTCAGGCTTCGGTTCGTTCTTCTTACGCTCCCGTTGCTTCGTCTCGTGCGCAGTCAGGATGTCCGCATGCTCGGCGAGAATCTTCTCGACCAGCTTCATCTGCTCGGCTGCTGTGCCACGCGGCGGTAGGTCAACGATCAATTGCTCGCATGCCCAGGCGTCAAGGATGATGCACACGCACGCCGAGATATGCGCCACGTGCGGCATGCCGTCTTCCTCGTCGAACCACTGCCCGTCTTTCGTGGCGTTCAGGTGTCGCTCGATCGCTTCGAGGTACACCGACAGGCGAACGGCCTTCATGCGCCAGTTCATGCCGTCATAGCCCCACACGTCGTACAGTTCCCCGTACTTCGATTTGCCGGTCGCCATCACACCCGCAGTCCAGATGCTCAGCGCGGGCGGTACGAGACGGAGCGGTGTCTTCTTCACGCCGAGCAAGTCCTTCGGATTTGTCGTGTCAGCCACAGTCAGTTCCCCCATAGCAGATAGTCTTCGCGACGGATGCGGTCGTGAAGATCAGTGCACAACTCGAACGTGTAGCAGGCGTCGCCGATCGCTCCATCAGCCACGTCTGCCAGCGATACATCACGCATCATGGACTTATCGAAGCCCTGCCAATACTGAGGCTTCCCAAGCACGTCTACCACGGCTTTCTCTAGGCGTAGAGAATCGTGCGTACCGTCGCCGAGCGCGATCATGGCGAGCATGCCATCGCCAGCCCGGTTGTGCACACCGTCCGCCGCGACCTTCGTGTAGACCACACCCTCTTCATCGTAGTGCCCGGAGAACGCCCACTTATCGGCATCGCTAGCGAAGCACGGTGTCAGTGCCTCAGATGCTTCGAGCAGATCGCCGCTCTCAGAGGCTTCCTTCAGGTCCACATACGCGCCCTCGTCGGTCGCCCACGCGAACGCGATACCACGCAAACGAAAGTCCGGGTGACAGGGATCGGTGGACACGAATTTGCGGGACGGGAACTCGACGGCGTCGTACGCCTCGATGTCGAACGCCCACGGTGTAGTCAAAGCAGCAAGACGCTCGAAGAAACCAGCCTCACGCGCTTCGCGGACGGTCGCATAGACTTCACGCTTGATCAGGGCCAGCGGTGCGTCAGTCAGGCTGACAGCCATGCGGCGAATATCAGCCTTAAACTCCGCAGAACGTGCGTCGATTGCGCGGTCGCGCAGAACCTCGCGCGGATGCCGCGCCACGAACGCCTTACGCCCAGGCGTGATTTGCTTGGCCTCGATCCACAGTCCACGGTAGGCGCCCACGGTCGGCTTGCGGCCCTCCTCTTTCCAGAAACGGTGTAGGGCACGTTCCCCGAGCAAAAGTAGGGGTATTCCGGAAACCTCTGTGCGGGTCAGGTCAGGCTCCAGGAATTTCCGGCAACGCTTCTCGGCCTTCAGGTGCACCGGCCCGGTCAAGTCATCACCTGCCGCCCTACAGCGCGTCAGGTTCAGGTAGGCCACATCCGCCTCACCGTACCCCACGGCAGCCAGGGCAGAAGTGATCAATTCCTGTTCAGGTCCGGAAAAGGGGGTCATGGTGAATTCCGAGCCCTCGTCAGGCGCGTCACCGACCACTAGCAGACGAGGAGCAGAGGGGATCACGGGCGTAATCTTGCACCGCCTCGACTCGTACGGGCAGCCCTCGCACGGTAGCGCTGGCGTCTTCGCCTTCAACTTCATCGGGGGCCTTTAATGAAATTACGCAGCGCAGCCGCAAACCGTACTTGAACTAGAACCAACGGCAAAGCTGGAACTCTTTCATCCTTTTTAGTGATGAAAAATTTGGGCAGTCGAGGTCGCTCGCCGTCATAATAAGCCCGAATATGCTCCGGGGCCGCAGCGTCAAGCACCCTATAAATCAAACCACCATTTTCTGTTTCTTCAAGGACGATACCCCCATAATAGCGGGCTTGATTCACTTCGGTTGGTTCAGGCAACACGTTAGCAGGACTGTTGTTCACTGGCAGTCCCGTCAGGTTGTAGTCTCCCACGGCTGCTAAATGAGAACGCTCCGCGTAACGCAGCGTGTTGCCGCTGTAGTCGCCAATGGCGGACACACCGCCGTACTGTTTGAAAATATCCTCACGCTCTTTTGTAGTGTCTGGACGTGGGGTAGTAGGATTGGCAAAGAGTCTTCTGTTCTTTTCAGACTCCTCGAACAGTTCAAGAAGGGCAGGACTGAACGCTCCCAACGTCTTCGCTCGTTTTTGCTTTGTTGGTAACAAAGCATCCTCGATTGCAGCATCCGACGCATCGGCCATGTACCACCCACGACTACTACCAAAAGGATGCTTGATAACACCCTTGCTTCTCAACGCAGTCAGGTTTGCAGTGAACGATGTCATCGTCAATGGAAGGAAATCCGGCGACAGAATACCGCGCTCTACACCAAAAGATTCAATCCTCTCTCTATCTCCGTCCTTGACTTCTTGACCGGGGTTGCTTCTAATCCAGGCAATAGCCAATCTGTCTAACTGTTTCATTGACTTCCTCCCTTCAACGGACCACTTCGGCCCGCGCAGTAGTTTCGACCCATACCCGCGCCCCGTGGGTGTTCAGCTTGATGACGTGCCCGTAGACCACGCGGCCATACTTACCCCGAGCCGCGCGTACAGGCGGCTCGTTCTTGCCGCGCTTGCGGTTGCTGTCGATCACGCCACGGTTGACCGTGACGATAGTCGGCGGCTGTGGTGGTCGCACCGGACCGTTGACGCCACCGCTCACCTTTCTCACCGGGCCATCTCGGGCAGAGTTAGTTTCGATACAACCTGCCCCCGCTCACCAAGACGCGGAAGTGTTTTACCGTTCAACTCCAAGCTGACACCGCCAGCGTTGCCAACCGAGACGACGATCGGGTTGTTCGACTTCCACTCCCTGATTGCATTGGCCGGAACGATTTCATCCGTGATCTTACCGCTGGTCTGGACGCGCATCCAGGTCTTCTCACTCGTCCGAGCGACGAGAGTGTATTGTGACTCCGCAGCCACAGACGGCGATGTCGGCGCGATAGGTACGGGTGCCGGTGCTGGAAGCACCGGAGCCGGAGCCGTTACGGGCGCGGGTGCCGAAGCCTGCGGTATCTTCTGCGTTATCATCAGGTGCGTGATCGCAATGTCTTCAGCGTAGCGATCCAGCGGTCGATGCTCGCGCGCCGTCATGCTACCACGGTTGTACGCGCGCAGAGCAGTCGCGTTCACACCGCCAAACTCGTCCACACGATCCTTCAGGAACTTGACCCCGATGCGCAGATTGTAGCGCGGCACCCCGAGCGTTCCAAGATTGGTGCCCTTCGCGGGCTCATACGACAGCCCGACGCTCTTCGCCACAAGCGCACCAGTCGCGGGTAGCACCTGCATCAAACCGATCTCCCCCGCCTTGCCAATGGCGCGCGGATTGAATTGGCTTTCCTTGTCGATCAGTGCCATGACGATGCGAAAGTCGAAGCCTGCCGCCGCGCTCTCCGCGAGCAGAATACGCGGGAAGTCAGAGAAGTCCCGAATCGTCGCGTCCGGGTTCCGCTTCAGCACATAATCCATGATACGGGTTTCGAGTGCGTCCGCTTGCTTCACCTGCGCAACAGCGGACGCCTGACCCTGCTCGACACCAACTGTCTGACCCTTGAGGTAAGCACTTGCTACTGATACAGCCAGAAGCACAACCGCACCAACAACCGCGATGATCTTAGTCCGTGTAGTCATAGAATCCTCCTGTTTTGAATTTTAGTACGCGATGCCCCGGCCAGACTTGCCGCCCTTGAGCAACCTTACTGGCTGCACGCGCCCGCTCCGGTTGCGCCGTGGCGGGGCACTGATACTATCTCCTACTTAGTAGGATCAGCGGATTGACCGCATTTTCCTTTCAACCGTGGTCGGGCGTCCACGTCCGCCGATTCCGCCCGCCTTAACCGCCTTCTTGAAGAAGGTCTGCTCTGACGGCGTCATCGCGGCGACAGCCGCGTCAATGCGCTCTCGCACGACAAGTCTAGTCAACGCGTCAGGCTCGCCAACAGCTTGAGCAATGTCACCGGCTAGCGTTTCCGTGTCCTGCTCGTCATCGCGTCCGGCGTTCACCCGCCCGCTGATCGACATTTCATCCCCGGTATAGGTACCCGCACCACCGTACAAGGCGTCGATGAACGCATACACAATGCCATCCGCGTCACCGTGACGTTGCGCCCGAATTGACTCGTTAGTTAGACGACGAACTACAGCGGTGACCGTGAGCGGCAGCAACTCAGCCTCGGGAACCTGACCATCATACTTCGAGAAAATCTCGTACGCGGCGGCGTGCGCAACAGCCTGAAGATCATCGGGGTCCAGGTAGACGTGCCGATTGCGGCGTGGTCCCTGACCGTGACGGTAAGTCCGCGCCTTGACGATGCGGCGCAGTCGCATCTGCAACTCGTAAGACATGAGAAACTGCTCGAAACGGACTTCTTGCTCGGGGGATAGCTGAGCCATTATTCATTCTCCCTGGCCTATACGGCTTGCGCCTAGCGGCCTGTTAAAGGTTGATTGTCTACTCTTTTATTTTACCACCCGCGCACGACCCCCGACTAGCCCCCTACCAGGATTTTTGATCCTCTCCGCTACCTCACGCAAAGCACCCTCACTGTCGTCATCACCGTTGAAGTCCAGAGCCTCGATTACCTCCCGCCGTTCCACAATCTCGAAATCATCCACGAAAATCAGGTCTATGTTGTTCATGGCTCTCTCTCCTGATAAAACGGAGGGTTGGCGATCCCGCCCCGGTTAAGGTTTCCTCCCTCAGAGCGAGGCCCACACGATACCGAGCAGAATGAGAATCACGATCTCCCAGGCTTGACGCTTTCCTAGTTCCATGTATTAAGCCTCCCCTCCGCGCTCGTCATAGAGCGCGGGCCAGATGATGTACCGCTCGATTAGCTCCGGGTCCCACAAGGCTGTGTCCATGTACTGAACGTAGCCTGCACGACACGCGGAGCAGCACACCCCAAGAGTCCGGTGGTCACACTGACTGACCTGAACGTGCGTCGGAATTGTTCGTGTCATTTTCCTCTCCGTTGATCGCGGATCGTCGCGACGGCCGTATACAGCTTTTGCGTCCGCACGCGCGTCTTGATCTCTTCGGCCTCGGTGCCCTTCTGGATAACGGCGAAGAACATCTCAGCTTCGGCTTGGAACGCAGCCCACGACACGACTTGCCAGCCCTTCGCGTTACCATCCCACTCCCGGCCCGACGTGTAGCGACCAGAGCGGCGCCGATCCAGTGGGCAGGCTTCCCACGCCGCCTTGATGGCGTCGAGATTGGCGCGGTAACCCTTCGGCGACAGATGCAGGAAGCCCTGCTCTCTGCCCACGGCCAGTCGCTCGCGCGTCACGAACATGAACCAATCGTCCGGTGCCTCAGCCATCTCTGCCTTGATGCCGTCGAGCGACAGCGCGATAGTTGGCACCTGCAACGTCATGTAACCCTCGGACATCAGCGTCGTGATCGACCCCTTGAGGATTTTCATTGTGTCACCCCCAAGTCGCGCCACAGGTCCCGCACCTTCTTCTGCCAGGCAACATCGCACCCTGACAAATCAGACTCCAGTGCTGGAACCTCAGCGAGCAGCTTGAGCGCTCGCGGTGCCGCCGCGTGCATCGGGCACAACTTCGCGATCGGTGTACGGTCCAGCCGCTTGCCGTCACGCCACGTCGGTGCGCGGTCCAACTCGCACGAGCACACGGGTGGTTTTGGCTTTGAGAGCCAGTGAGGGTCGCCAGGTTTGTCCAGTTCAATGTCCATTGTTGATCCTCCCTTTTTTTGGAGTCGGCCTTGCACGCCGTACTATGTTGTACAACCACTCGCCGACCGACGAACGAGTGTCTAACGGGTCGTTATCGGCAACGCTGCTCCCTACTGCCTCACGATCTTTTCATCGCGGCTGCTCGGCCTGTACTCCTGCTAGCCGACGTTCACACGACGCCCGTCCGAATGGTGCAAGCGGGAGGAATCGAACCTCCATGCAGGGTCACTGCGCCTGTTTTACAGACAGGCGGGCTCAGCCAATTCGCCCATCGCTTACGTGGTCGGGGAAGCGGGATTCGAACCCGCGTCTTCCGGTTTGAAGGACCGGCATCCTTGGCCGCTAGACGATTCCCCGAAAACCAGCGGTGCGGGCAGGGTTAAGGTTTGCCTGACAGCCAGGCTCCCGCCAAGCCGTACACCCACGGCTCCCGCTGTATCATACCTCTTCATCGAACGCAATCGGCGCCCGTTGCAGCCGCTCGATTAGCGTCGCGGTTTCATCCCATACCAGCTTGCCCTCAGTGCATGCTGCGTCTTTGGAAGCATACAGCCCCCACGATGCGCCGCACTGTCAGCCGTGACCCGACGAGTCGGACCACTCTTCGAACACACCGACCCGCCCATCGTCGAGCAGGAAGATGATCTTCGACGACGTGTCTTCGTACGTCTCGGCCGATTCGATGTAGCAGTCGAGAATTTCAACAACCTTGTCGAGCACGTCACTGTCGGTCAGACCCGGCAACGGGTGATCACCGCACCGCTGAATAGCGTGCACGTACTCTTTCAGCTTGAACGGGTCCATCTCTTTCAGAACTATCATGACTATACCTCTTCATCGAACGCTAGGCGTGCTCGTGTTGGTTGTTCGATCTGCTCTGCACGCCGCGTCGTCTGCGGCTTCGGTTTCGACGGAAAGAAGTCCCGCGCCGCCAGTGGATCAGGCGTGCGCATCTCGGGCGTCATCTTCTTCGGCACCGACACCCACTTCCCCTCAGCCTGCGACCAGCGATCCCGTCGCGCCGGGTAAGACTGCGGTGCGTTATCCTCTTTCATGATCCGACGCACCGTCTGCTCGGCAGACGCGCTCTCCCCCATACGCAGGCTCACCATCTGTGCGCCGCTCTGCGCAATCGTCCACCGCTTGATCACGTTGAACTGCTCACCACGCAACGCCATGCGCGCCATCTCGGCGTTCGTCACCACCTTGACCGTTGTGCCGGTCAACATGGTGGCGGTGTGCTTGCAGCCTCGCGGCTGGCCTGAACGCTGGAACCGCCAGCCAGGGCAGTCGCAGGACGCGGTGCCGTCGTCGTACACGACGGCGGTATACAGTGCCGCCGATCCGGGGCGGCTGCTTTTGAATTGTCGTTTTTCTACCGTTGTCGCCATTGCCGTCCCTTTCTCAGGCCGCTGGCCCGTCAAACTTCTTCATCGAACCTCAGCACCGGGCGCGAGCCCGGCTCACGACGTGGTGGTCCGGAAACCACGATGCCCTCGTCGAGCAGCCACGTCACGTGCTGCTCAGTCGCCTGCCGCAAGCCAGCCGCGTCCAGGATAAACAGACTACGATACCCGCAGTAGCGAAACGCCTGTCCGTTCTTCACGTCGATACCCGTGCCGCCCGTCGCTGGCCCCCACCGTATGTCCAGAGCAGCCGGCAACTTGCCGACAGCAGACACAGGCAGGACCAGCCGCACGATCGCGGCGGGGTTCGCGTTGCGCGCGGGAAACTCCCACTTCGGCTTGAGCCACTGACGCTGCCACGTGTACGTATTGTCACGTCCTACAATCCGCGCCATGAACGGTTTACCCGTGCTCGCCGCCGTGGCTTCAATCAGCGCACGGCCAACCAGGCGGACAGTCCAGTCACCACTGGCACTACCCGCATCGTCAGGAAACTCGCCCGGCCACATGCTAGTTCTTCACAACCGTGAAGTTGTTCTTGTCCCTGCCGGGTTTGATCATCCACCCGAACCGCTTCGCCGCCATGTGCACGGCCTCGCGGCTGTACGCCTGCTTCACCTGGCCGACCAATTGTTGCAGCGTGCTCTCGCTCAGGCTCGACTCGGCGCGGCCGTTGCGGATCGTGACTGTGCGTCCCTGGTACGTGAACGTCATCGTCGTACCGTTGCGGCGCACGGTGCCGAATTCTCCAGCCAGAGCCTTTTCGAGTAGATCGTGGTCACCGACCTTGTCCAATTCGACTGTGTTCAGGACGACGCTATCACACGGCATCAGACACCCTCCCTCTTTCGCCAGGCGCGCAACGCCCGGAGTAAATGTTTACCCCCTTGAACCAAAGCCTCGCCCGCTCGCAGCAACTCGAACCACGGCGCGTAATGCTGTAGCGCAACCTGCGCGGCCGGTATCTCGTACGCGCCCCGGACTGTCTTGTCACTCACTGCCATAGGTCATCTCCATTTGTGAACGGGCAACGCCATGCTGCCCGTCTCGTTTTCGTTCTCAGTTAGATCGTCTCAGACCCTTCACCATGCGCCGCATCATCTCAAACCACGGCGAATCAAACCACGACAACGTCAACGGCCTCCCCGTTGCAGGACACAGATGCGTGTAGTGTCGATGCGCAATTCGCACCGAAGGTGTTGCGATCATGTACGCGCCTGCTCGCGTCCGATCTTTCGCTGCCATTGTTCCCTCCATGAGTACCGGGCGGGGGCGAGACGGTGCCCGTCTCTGAACCTGGTGCCCAGGAACCCCCGCCCGTCCCGCTGTTAGACTTCCTCGTCAGCGATCGTCAACGCCCGCGTCGGGCGGTCAATCACCATCGTGTCGAGGTTCGCCTTGATCTCCGCGAAACCATCAGCCACACGCTGCTTGATGTCGGCGTCAGTCCGCAGTGACTTCGCGTCCACGCCGCTCATGACCTTCTGCGCCTTCTCGACGAGTGCTGCCAACTCCGAGTCGCCCGTCAGGTTGCGTGCGTTGAACAAATCGGAAAACTCGGTCAGGTTCTTGACCATGCTATCGCGGAACGTCTTCGCCTTGCCGTCGTTGTCCGACGACAGCTTCTCGATCATGTGCTCGACCAGTTCCGCCATCGCCACGCGAAGCGCGTTGCGAATCTGCGACGTGGCGTCCGCCCACTCGGCCTCGGCCTTGGCGCGCTCTTTATCGTACAGAGCCTTGCTGATAGTCTTCAGCTTGCCGGGCGTCCCGAATTCGATGATGTTCCACCGCATCTCGAACGCGCCTTTGAGTGCCGTCGCGGCGGGGTATTGACGAGCGTCGAACAGCGGCCCTAGTTTCGTCTTCGCTTCCTCGACCAGGCCAGGGTAGGCTTCAAGGAACGTCGCGATGTCGGCGTCCCGATCAGCCTTCGACTTTTCGAGGTACTCGTACACCGCCTCGACGAGCACAGTCGGCACGATCGTCGTACCCGACTTGAACAGCGGACTCGGCAGACTGCGCGCCTTCACCCACTGGCGGACCGCGCCATCGCGCGAGATGATCGCCCGCAGTTGCGGGGAGTCAATGATTTCCTTGCCGACGTTGATCATGCTCTTGTCGGCATCCACGACAACCGCGTTGTCGGTGCCCTCGCTCTTCTCGGACACCTGCGACTTCCGCACGACCCGCTTGACGCCGGGGCGTGAGAAGGCCAGGACAAACGCGACGCTCTGCTCCATGACCGTTGCCGTTGTTGGGATCGTGCTCATATGTGGCTCCTGTCTCAGGCTCTCGCCCGGTTAAAGGTTACGCGTGCTCGTGTTGCTCGCCCTCACCGTGCGAGTGCACGTGAGCGTGTTCGCCGCGACGGTTACGGGTCGTCTTGCCGCCCATCACGCGGGCCAGCATCCCGAAGAAGCCCTCGGCACTCTGGTGGTTCTGCGCGCCAACCTTACCCGTCGTGCTCTTGATCGTGCCGTCATCGAGAATCTGAATCTCGAAACTGTCTGCCATGTTTCCCTCCGTTGTGAGTTTACGGGGCGGCACCTAGTCGCCTTCAGGCTTTCGGCCTTCAGCGGTGTCCGCGTTACCTGCCTTGCGCCCGGGCACCCTCCACTCGGTTAGACTTCCTCGTCCGTGCTCACCTTGGCTCGCCCCTGCGTTGGAGCGTCCAGGCTCGGCACTAGCTCTTCCTGTCGCGCGGCCCGATACACACCAGGCCGGTTGGCGTCCAGGTACTTCCCGTCCGCCTTGGCCCGAAGACGCGAGATGCTGTCCGGGTCGTTCTTCGCGACGAATACGACGTAGTTGCACGCCTCGTCCAGCGAGCAACCAAGCAGATCGGCCTGCTCACACACGTTACGAATGTCTGCGCCAGTCCAGTCCGTATCGTCCGGCAGCCGTGCCGGCTTCTTCAGACCAAACTTCGTCAGGTTGATCTTCCAGATTGCGTCTTTCTGCGGGCGGGTCGGCAAGTCGAACATCCACATACCGAGTTTGAACCGCCGACGCAGAGCAGGCGGCATCACGTCCAGGTCGTTACACGTGGCGATGAAGCACACGCGCTTACCCCCGACCGCCTTGAGCACCTTGAATAGAGTGCGCAACCTCTCTTCACTCTTACCGAGCAGGCTGTTCTTCGTCGCACCCAGGTCCAGAGCCACACTCAGGACCCGCCGCCCGGTCAGCTTCGAGGCGGTATTCGCGAGGCCCTTCGTGATCAGCGACTTTCCCGCGCCGGCATGGCCGAGTGCGATCAGGCCATTCCAGCCGTTGTCTTCCATCTCGCGCAGGAACACCCCGAGCGCATCCTGAGACACGCCCGTGTTGTCGCCCGCGTTACCGCCACCACCGAGTCCACCGAGAAACTTCTCGATCTCGTCAATGCGCACGTACAGAAGCGGCGACTTCTCGCTCTTGACCAGCCGCAGACCGAACGTCTTAAACTGGTCCAGCCCGCCTGCATCATCGAACGTCTCGGTTCCCCGGTCCACGCTCAGGCCCGAAGTCATCTCCATCGTACTGATCTTCCGCTCCCACAACTCGTCGATCGCGATGCCCTCTTTCGTCATGGACATCCGCGATACCTGCTCGACCGTGAACGCGCTCGGCAGCCCGCGCACCGCATCAACGGCGGACTGCATCGTCTTCTCGTCCAGCGCAGCGAGGCCCGCGACACCCGAAACTTCCTTGGCGATGATCGCGGTCAGTTCCTCGTCGGTCGGCATCGGCACGTCCAGGCTGATCACGTCATTCGCGATCTCAGCCGGAAATTTGAAGCCAGGCCCGAGCACCACGAGCGTGCGCCGGTTGGCCTTGAACCGGTCCCGCAGATTCCACACGCCCTGCACGATCGGCGCGTTTTCCTTGCTCGGCCGATCCTCGAAGTAGTTGTGCAGGTTCAGGGCGAACACGATCGTACCGCGCATTTGAATGGCACCGTCCGGCCGACCGCCCTCGCGTTGCTCGCCGGGTAGCTCGCTCATGAACCCGAGCGCGGCACCTGGGTTGCTCGTCATGCCCGGCCAGTCTTTCTCGTCACCCTTCAGCACGGCAGCTACCGCCGCCTTGCCCGCCGTGTTCAGGCCCTTCATTCCGTCCATTGCATCCCACTGCACAAGCGGGATCGGCGTCTTCGCGCCCTCTTCGTTCGACGCGCGAATCTTCTTGATCACGTCGGCCGGGTCGAAGCACGACACGGCGACAATCGGCACCGCCGCCACGCGGGCGGCCTTGAATGCTTTCAGCAGTTCCATGGTCTAGCTCCCTCCGTTGTTGGGTTCAAGTCTCGGGTCCGTGTCACGCTTCCCCGCGCGCCACTCCCGCAATGCTTTCAGCTTCGACTTTGCCTCAGCCGACATCGGCTTTTTCTTGCCCTTTGTCTTTTGGAAGACACAACGCTGACAGGCACCGTCAACGTGCGCGGTGCTCATGCGGCACTTCTCGCAATGCTTCAGTTCAGCCATAGTCCCTCCCGCTACTTAGTAGGATCAACAGCCTACTAGGGTTATTTCCCGATGAACTGCAACTCGCCGCTCGCTGTCAGAAACTCCATGTCAGCAACCTTGATCGTCGCCGGTCCACCGACACGCGAGTGACAGTGCACATTGCCAGTGCGCACCGCTGTAACCTTGAACGTGATGCCCGCCTGCACCAGCCGCCAGCGACCACACCACCTGGCTTCTAACGTCCGCTCAGCAGACAACGCCGCGCTGTCTGGAAACGGCTTGGCTTCGAGCGCTAGCTTCAATGCGTCCATCACATCCTGAACATGTTTGCTCACGCTTGCCCTCCACCTTGCTCGACCAGCGTGGCAACCACGCGGCCGTTGTAGGTGTCCTGCTCTCTCACGTTGTCTCTGCACTCGTGGCAGTAGCGACCCGCCGTGGCGGGGGCACCGCACTGGCACTCTCTGAGAATGTTCGCGTACGCGATACGTGGCATTGTTGTTTCCTTTGTGAGCGGGGCGAGCCAGCACTTACTCGCCTTTGACCGTCCGCTCGTTTAAGGTTCACTGCTCGCTCGGCTCAGCCGTCTTTGCGACCGTCGAGGTAGCCAGTGGCGAACCAAGGGTAGCTCTCGTCATTCAGGTCCGGCTTGTCTACTGTTGGGTCGTGGGCGACAACCACAAAATCGTGGTCGGCTCCCGCGTGGTCAATCATAGGATACACGCACACGCCGCAGAACGCGGACGCGCCGTGCTCGGTCGCGGCGGCATGAATCGCCGACGCTAACCTGTCGTCGCCGTCGCTGTCAGCGTGGGCGCCCTCGCGTCCAGCCGCTTTGGCGTTGCGGGCAATGATCGTTTCGAGTGAGTGCATGGGTTAGATTCCTCTCTCGGGGAAGAGTAGGTTCCCCTTCCTGTTAAGGATGTTCGCTGCTCGAATCGCGGTCAACTGATCACTGTGCTTGCTGATGACCAGGTCGCGATTCAGGTCCACTACCGCAAACGGTCTGCCGTAGTCAGGGCACGGCACAACCGCGTAGGTTGCCTCTACGTCGAGCACTGGAGTCCAGCATATCGTGTGACCGGGCTCCCCATAAGGAAGCGTTTTAGGACAACCGACTGTTGGGCAGTTCATCGTTTTGCCTTTCTCTCAGCCTGCACCGTATCGTACGCGTGCTCGGCTTGCTCTCGCGTTGTGACGATGCCCTCTACCGCCTGCGTCGAGATGATCGCTCTGACCATCAACTCACGCCGCTTCGCCGGGTCGGCCAGGATCGCCTTGATGTTCACTCGCATCAGATGTAACGACCGACCTTGCCTGCGCCGCCGCAATAGTGGCAAACGTCTTCGACCCGCTTGCCCATCGCGATTGCGTACGAATCGACCAGGTATTTCGCGTCACGAAGGTCCAGGGCGAGCCTGGTGCGCACAGACTTGATCGCCAGGATCGGCTTACCCTGCATGATCAGACCAACCTCTTCGACCGTGAGCATATTGTCCATGTCATTTCCCCTTGTTTTGATCATCACCACCGGGTGCATGTTGTCCATGTCAGTTCCCCTTTCGCCGCGATGCGGCGGTTGTCGTCGGGCACTCGGCATACCGCTTATTCAACGCCAGGCGCGCACCACTCTTAATGAAGTGAAACGCATGGTCGGTCAGCCACGCCCGCTCAGTGGCGTAGTACAGGCCCGCGCCGATTGCGTGGTGCCGATAGATGAATACGGCAAGCACCTGCGCTCGCTGCGTTTGGTTCAGGTCGTTCCCGTTGATCAGCATTACTTTCTCCCGCGCGCTATTGGGGCGCTCGTCGCGTAGTAGGCCAGGTTCTTGTCGCTGTCGTAGCCTGTCTTGCCGTACGTCTTGCCCTCAAACTCTACGCCCGCAGGCAGACGCTTGAACGAACCGTAAGGATCAGCCGGGTCGATTGCGATAGAGATGAAACTCTCGCCGCGCTCGTCCCGCTTGCCTTCGACCACGAACGTGTCTTTGATCGCCGTTGCTTTGCCATCGTCGCATCTCATGGGTTGCTCCCCCTTAATTTCAATTTTGTTAGATCGTCCGGGTTAAGACCCCTCGCGGTTAGCAGGGTTTGGGTCCCTGTTATCGCCCCCGGTTGCGCATCTCGTGGCGGCATGCGCTGTCACGCCCGGTGCCCTAGAGGTTGGCCGCGTGACTTTAGCCAGAGCCGCGTCTGAGGGGATCTGTGCCGCGCCCTCTGCGCTCTACGCTACTCGGTGGCTTGCTTCGTACTTTCGATCGCCTCTGCCACCTACTTGGCGTCTTGCTGCTCTGACTACACACTCATAATAGCATAGTGGGGGCGGGGAACAAGAAAAATCTTTAGGGTTTCCGGAAGGGGATTTCGCTTATTTAACAGGCACTTCTACCGCAGTCGGTTCAAGTCCGCGTCTCGAAGTGTTGCCGCGCGCTCGACTGGCAGGGCACCTGAGCCCGCGTCTTTCCCGCCCTGCCAGGTCGCGAGCACCACGGGCAAGTCATTATCGAGAAGCGTCGAGAACATCTCGTCAGCTTGCTTCTGCGCGGCAGGCTCGGCGTCCACCGCGAGAATGATGCGGCTCGGGCTTTTCGCCGCGAGCAGGCTCAGCTTCTCGGGAGTCAGGCTGATACCGAGCATCGCGACGGCCACGGGCTTACGATCAGGCTTGCCCCGATGCCAGCCCATCACGTCGCCCACCCCCTCGACTAGCAGGACTTCATCGCCTTCGTTCACGCGATCGTAGTTGAACAGGATTGCGCTCGCGCTCCTGAAGCACTCAGCTTTCGGGTCGTCCTGTGCGCCGTGCCGGCTCGTGAGGTACTTTGGCTTTGGCTTCACGTCCACAATTGCCCGCGCCTGAAATGCGACGGGCTCGCCGTCCATCACAATCGGGATGATGACGCGGTTCGCGTAGTAACCCGTCAGGCAGTAGCCCAGGCCCCACGTCTCCGCGTCAGCCTCACTGATACCCCACTGCTTCTCGATAAACTTCAGATAGGTTCGTCGCCACGGATCAGCAGGGCCGGCCAGCGGCTTCATGCCTTCGGGCCAGCGCACGAAATCGTCACCCTGTCGCGGGAGCGGCTTGTACTCGATCGGGCGCGCGACACCGAATTTGTTCTTGAGCAAGATGAACGTGTCGGCGCGCATACGGATGCCTTCGAGCCGTCGCGCCAATTCCAGGGCGCCACCCTCCAGCCGCTCGCACGCCACGCATCCGATGTTGAAACAGCCCGTCGTCCAGTACGCGACGTTCGACCAGCCGCGTCCTTTCGTGTCACGGCACAGCGGGCAATTGTACGTGCGCACTCCTGTGTCGAAGCCGCGCCCACCAGAATCATTCAAAATCTTGACGCGAGTGCGAAGCCACTTATCCAGGTCGATACGTCGGCGGTCGTCGGTCATTCCGTTTCCTCCCCGTTCTTCCGCTTGCGTGTCGATTCGAGTAGCTGATCCACGCGCTGCGAGTCGGCGGGTCGAATACGCATTCGATCGAACTCGACCAGATAGTCACCCGCCATCACTTCGTCACGCTCTTCACGCGCTGCTGCGATGTACAGTCGGCGGAAGTTGTTCGCCACGAGGATAGGCGGGGAGCAAATGGCGACGGCACCATCGAGTGCTGCGATCACACCGAACGCCTCGGCGATGTCTGTCTTGCGGATAGGATACTTGTCCACGGCTTGCCGGGTCACGAGGGCCGCCGACCACACAAGCACGTCCAGTTCTTGCGCCAGGTCCGCGATCTCATACGAGATGCCGAACAACTCGCGTCGTAGCTCCGACTCGTTCTTCGAGCCACCCATGATGTTCAGATAGTCGAAGACGACCACGTCGATTTGCACGCCATCGTTCCGTAGCCGCTTGATGTCCTGCGCCGTCTGCCGCACGCTGCTCTTCGCCTGCGTTGCGCGGCGAGTGAACACGATCTCTCCGCTCCCGATTGCCGTCATGCCCTTGATCGCCGCTTCGAGGGGGGCGATGTTCCCAATCTCACCATCCTTGCCTGCCAATTCTTCGCGTCTTGACTTCGCCATCATCTGATCGAAGCGGAGCGCGGTGCGCATGCCCTGCATCTCGAACGTGTTGTAGTACACCCCGTAACCACCACGCGCAGCACCGCGTGCGACGTTCAGCAGGAACGTCGTCTTGCCCCCCTTCGGCGGGGCCAGGAAATACCACGCCTCTTTCTTCGTCGGTCCACCGCTCACCGCTGCATCGAACGCTGACATTCGGGTCGGGATGCGCTCCCCCATCGTGATACCCTCGCGCCACAGGGTCAGCCGTTCCTCGGCGTCGCGGAGCCAGAAAATCTCCTGCTTGATCTCGATACGCGGCTTCAGCGGCTCGACCTTCGCTAGAATCTCCCGGGCTTCTTCGAGCCCACCGTCCTTGTCCATCACTTCCCGGGCGGCTATAAGAGCGTCTCGGGTCCGCCTAAACTCGATCCACTCCCTGACTTGCTGATACAGGTAGCCCGTGTCTTCGGGCAGGTCTGCCGCCTGGACAAAGCCCCACTCGTCAGCGACGGCATCCTGCTCGGCTTCGCTCCGGTTCGCCATATCCTTACTGATCAGGTCGTCGATGAACTCCGGCGCCGGCCGGGTGCCAGGGTACTGCTCAGCGTACCGCGCGACGGCTTCCGCGATCCTCTGGCGGGCACTCGACTCCCCGAACAGGTCCGGGGCGAAGGCTCCTGGCAGGGCAGTCAACAGGTCGCCATAGACCGCTGCGACCAGGACCAGCCGGGCGATTCCGTCCGTGAACTGTCGATCAGGCATTGGCGGGTCCCTCTTCCTTGGGGGCAAATCGGGGCGGATTGGGGGTAATGCGCCGCTTTGAGGAGTCCAGGAGGGTCCTACCAGCGGGTCGGTGTCCTGGACGCGTCCTAGAGGCTTGTAGGGCCTCACGGGCACGACGGACCTTGATCTCTTCCCCGAGCACAAGCAACTCGGCCATGTCTTCCTCGAAATCGGCTTTGGCCTGAACGGCTGATTCAGCCTCGGCCTGGCAATACTTGCAGTCAGCCTTCGGGTGATCGGGCTGTAGCTTCTTCAGAGGGTGCTGAGCCCGTGCGTCAGCCTCACGCCACTCTTCGAGTCCATGCTCATGACTCTTGATCTTGGCTTCGATCTCGAACAGGGTCAACTTCTGCTTGCTCGATAGAGTCTGGTTTGTGAATTGAACCCCAATAAAGAATGATCTCTCCCACGCTGTCAGGTACTCCGTCCGAGACGAGACGTATGCGATGGCTTCCTGCTCTCGGGCGTGGGCACTTTTGATCGGCTCAGGATCAGAGATCGCACACCACTCCTGACCCGTGTGCGTTCCTCTCTCTTTAGAGAGATCAAGAAGAGGAGGACAACGACTTTCATCATTCCTGACCCCCGCGCCATTAGACAACGTATCGTCTTCATTAGATAATTCTCGGGTCAGGATTTCATTTCCTGACCCGATTCCTGACCCACCAAGGGTCAGGTTCCTGACCCCCTCCTGTAGTGGTTGGGTCAAATTCCTGACCCCAACTGGCGGTAGTTCCTGACCCTCGGGTATCTCATTCCTGACCCGCTTTCGACACACGTGCTCATTCAACTCGCGCTTGCTTCCCTGACGTGCACCGCAGTCCTTGCAGAAGTAGCGGGTCATGCTCTTCCGATCATTAGCGAGTCTCCACCTTGAAGCCTGAAGTTGTGTAGAGTGCCAGGCGCGACTCGGAGTGTACCCGAAGGTAGTCCTTCTCGGGGCGGTCGGTCAGAGCCCCGCCGTCCATGAAGTCGTACCAGAGAACCTCAGCCTTGTCGGGTCGTGGTCGAAGCACCCGCCCGAGCCCCTGAGTCACGGCCACGTCGGAGAGCCCACCACCTGCCAGTACCCCCACGTCGATCTGTGGTATGTCAACTCCCTCTCGGAAAAACGGTGTGGCGAACAGGATTGCGCCGGCTCCACGCTTGAACAGGTTCAGGGTCGCCTGTCGTGTCAGGTCGTTACACCCGCCGTCGAGTACATACACGGGGCAGGGGTTCAGGCGTCGTGCATCGTCCATGAGAGCCGCCGCATGGGGAACCCTTGAGCATAGCACGAGAACTTTTTCCTGTCTAGTCGCGTGCTGAACAGCCGTTAGAACGACCATGCTGTTGCGGGCTCCATTGTTCATGATGCCACGTTCGTACGTCTCGGTGAATAGCCTGGCCCCAAGGGAGCGCAAGGCGCGAGGGTTGGCTTGCCAGCCAGGGCAGACAACATCCCTGATCTCTTCGTATGACGGGTAAGTGTCAGTGGGCACTCGAAGAACGATCACGTGGGGCATGGCGAGGAAGCCTTGCCTTGCCAGGTCCGCTGTCTCGGCGACGATGTATGTCGGTCCGGTCGCACCCTCGATCTTCCAGTTGCTCACTTCATTGCCGGTGTCGAGTGTCGCGGAGAGAACGAAACGGTAGTTGGCGTTCGTGCATGCTTCGAAGATGTCCTGCCACGTCGGCGCCGATGCGTGGTGCCCTTCGTCTCCGATGACGCAGCCGAAGTCAGCGAGCCACGGCTTTACTGTGTCAGGAGCCCCACGCTTCTTATCGAGCATGCGCGCGAGCGTCTGCACCGATGCGATCACGAGACGGCCGTCGCCTTCGAAATCCTTGCCCGCCCCAACTATACCTGGCACGATGCCGAGGCTGTCACGGAATACGTCGGCTGTCTGCGCCAACAGTTCCTTTCGGTGTGTGAGCCACAGCGTGCGGTGCCCGATGCGACGCGCAGCCTCGACGCCAATCATCGTCTTGCCCGAACCAGTTGGTGATTGCACACCCATACGACGCGCTCGCACCATCTTCACGACAGCGGGCTCCTGGTACCCGCGCGTGTCGAGCGGTGTTGGCGTCCACGGTTTGCGCTCCATGACAAGCGGCCACTTCACGGTGGGCATCGGGTAGCCGCCCCCGACAAGAATCTGCGCCACGCGCCACGTGAGGCCAGACAGAAAAACATCACCGCGACGCAGGAAGCGCGTCTTGCCGTCACCGACCTTCCATCGCATGTACTCGACACCGGGCGTGTCGAGCGTCAGAGACTCGCGGACGTAGTTCACCTGTCCGACAGGTCCACGCAACCGAGCCCACACAGGTCCGACTTCAATAGTAGAAGAGTCCAGGGTAGTGCCCTCCTACTTAGTAGGATCAACGGGCTGCTTCGCTTTTGTGGTCAGGCTGCCTCGCAGTTGTACTCGACGTGCTCGCCGGCTGCCATCGCGGCCTTGATCACCAGAGCAAGCGCGCGGGCTGTCTCATTCGAGACACGCAAGCAGCCGTAGGTCGCTCGGAGAGAAACCCCATCAGCTTGTGGGTCGCCCCCGTGAATCAAAATACCATCGTCGCCGCCCTCGGCATTCTCGCGCGTCGCGCACTCGTCGTCACTCGACAGATCGGCAGGCTGAATGTCGATCTTCACCGGGCCGTAACTGTGATCCTGTCCGACGATGACTGTGCGAACACCAGTCACGACATAGTGGCCGGCAGGGTGATCGCCCCACGGGCGTCGGGGGTCACGGGTTGGGTTGCCGTGCTCGGAGGCTTTCTGATTGTCGGCCTTGCCGCGACAGCGGCCGAAGCCACCTTCCCAGGTGATCGTGCCGTGTCCGATGCGGTCCTTTGGAATTTGCGCTGTGATGACCATATTTAGCTCCCTGCTTTGGTTGTTCTGAACGACGGCCCAGGATAAATTTCCTGCTGCTCGTTAGAGTCTCTGACGACGTTCTGCCTCTTCGGTACGAGAAGAGGAGGCGGCGTTGTCGTCGGTAGCTTTTTTCTCTTTCCAGCGGTTCTAGGAACTGAACCATCACGAAACTCTTTCGGTCGTACTCCCATCGTAAGAGTCGAGCCTGGTACGTTTGCTTTTTTGATGTCCAGGAAAATGTCCGCGTCTTTCTCCGCATCTATGGCTGGTGCAGGAAAGATTTGTTCAGTCGGGTCCATATCCGCGTCAGCGGCCCAAAACGTAAAGTCAGGACGTAGAAGCGCGAATTGTCGTTTGGTCCACGCCAGAATCGGAGCGAGCGCGGGGTCTGGTGGTAGATGCGTCTCGTCTCCTTGCACTGTTGTGACCGTGTCCAACACTCGAAGAACTTCTGTGTCGCGATTGTATACTTCGATCGCGTCTGTCACATTTGTCGCGTCCGGCGCGTACCGTACACGCATCAGGATTTCGTGCGCCGTCGCGTTCTGTGCTGAAACATAGTCCAGCCAAGGGAATGTTATGTCATCGAACCCGACTTTGATGTCGCTGCCGATGAACTGGCCTCCGACCGGGCTGGCGGTCATCGGGTGGATGGTGGTGAGCACACTGGTCTCTAGGTCCAACATAAAGGCGCCCACCTCATAGGCGATTCCAACCCCTTGTATCACCTTTCTCGCGCGGAGAAAGACAGTTCCGACACCCGCCTTGTCCTTGACGAGCCGAGGGATAAACCTCCCGGCGATCTCCCACTGGATAATGTGATTGATTTGTCGAAGAGTGCGGTTGTAAGTGACTTTGAGTCCTCCCTGAGGAAATGCGCCACTTGGCCCGTATGCCATTTCTAAAGATTTACTGTCAGCAATGTCTACCGTGGTGAAAAAGGTCGCCGGGTTTCCGATGAAGGTTAAGCGCGTATCCCAACCATCAATAGACTTGCCAAGATGACCGTGAACCCCAATGTTTCCAAAAGCGACTGTGGGTGCTCCTGCATCACTTCCAGTCCAAACTTCCGGATCGAAACGAGCTATTCCGCACAACTCCGCGCCTAGTGAATCAAAAAGGTGGGTTTGTGCTCCGCGAAACTGGTGGTATTCTGAGGTGACGGTTTTCGTGATTATCGGCGGACAGGAACGGAAGAGAATGACCCCAAGCGTGTTATTGATTACGAAGACATGAGACCTGGCGATCGGGTACGAGAAATCAGAATCAGCGACACCGAAGTCTTCTAGTGTTGGGGTGAAGACGCACTCTGCGCCTTCTACATAAAGTTTTTGGGTGCCGACGAGGCCGGTCAGCGGGTTGATGATACCAATGCCGTGTTCTTTGTTCATGCAGAGGTCTACTTGAACACTCAAGACAATGAGCAGATCCCCCGCCTCGTTTACATGCACTTCGTCAATAGTTTGACTTTTGAAGAAGAACGGACTGGTTCCGTCGTGATTGGCTACATTCAAATGGATGGTTCGAGTGATGTCCTGCGAAGCCGAAGCGGATATATCGCTGATGCTGGTCCCTGTTGAATCCCCGATTCCGCCTGGATGGACTGTGGTTCCCTGAGCCCATTTCGACGACCCGGTCATTGCCCCGACGAGACGTACGTCAACTAAGGCCAGATTACTCGCGACGGGACTCTCCGTGCGCACGAACGTCGCGACGGCCGTGGCAGACAGGTGTTTTGTACCGCTTGTTCGGTTCAGTTTGAAGATATGATAGAGAGGCGTCTGCCCGATTGTGTAGCTGCCGGGCGTAAACGGTGTTGAAGTTCTGACAACAAAATACACGCCGTCAATTCCGAACTGCACGTAGTCGGGATCGCGCGGGAGCAACTCACGAACTTTGAGTTTTGTGATTTGTTTGCTGTTCCTGAAGTAAACCTCTCCAGTAGGTACGTCCACGAACAACTCTTCGACGAGTGCTAGTCCCTCCTCCGAAGGTAAGAACACACTGCCGCGTCTGACATTGTAGCTGACGATCCTGAGTGGGGTATCCAGCTCACGCGTATGAGTCAACCACTGCACGTGCACAACATCCCCTACTTTTGCCTGCGTATCTGCGCCAGGCACCCACACACCGTGTATGCGGTAGCGGTTGCCCTGCACTCCTTCGACCACTTCCTTCGTGATCTTTGTGCCAACTCTGGCTTCCTGTATCTGAGTGATCGCTCTCGGCGCGGGCATTACGCACCCGTTCCTTGAATCACATACGTGCCTTTGGTAGGTCCTGGTCCTACCCATACTGTGTGCCCGACATCAAGGGGGGCGTCGATCGAGGCTTCCGCGCGCACGATGGACCCGTTCAGATTTAGATAGTACGTGTTGTTCTGGTCGCTGACTTTGCCCACGATCACAGCCTTCAGTATCCAGCCCGCTCCACCGGAGGAAAACGTGGTGGTCCCTATTGCCCCGGCTTTCGTAACTGCTGTCGTAGCTCGTGGGACTGGCATTATCCCTGCCCCCACGTCTTCGACCAAAAGACCGCTTTTATTTGCACAAGCGAAGTCGGATTCGACGACTCTTCTGTGTGGACAATTCTGGTGTCGAGAACGAGCATGTTAGGCAAATCCACAGGCGTCACTCCGTCTTCGTACACCAGGCCGGTGATCTTGAGCATCTGCCCTTTCTTGATCCAGGGAATCTGCGCGGCGACGAACTGGACTTCGTACTCCTGCGCCCCCGATGACGCGACCGCCTGATTATAGATCATGTCGATTTGGTCCTGCTTCAGGTTGTCGTTCTTCAGGGAAAAATCCTTAGCCCCTGGTAAATTGTCAATGATCGCCGCCTTGAACGCTCGCTGTGAATCTGTCGCTGTCTCTACGGGTGCACGACCGGGACCACCAGGACGAACACCGCTACCAGGAGCCGACTGCACAGAATCAACAGATGATGTACCGTCGCTGTCGATTGACCATTTCGTCGCACGCGCCCCCCACATTTTAGGACCGTTGTCGCTGAAGACTTGGCTTTCGCGCTTAGTTACCTGAAGCTGCGACGCGGGATCGGTCGCATCTCGTTCCTCAGTGACGGTGTCCTGCCCGGTCATGAAGTTGTTGTTGTCGTACACGTTAGTCACCGTAATGCGTTTCGTCTGTCGAAAGGCAGTAGTAGTCAGCCCTTCAAACGTCTCTTGGATTTCCTCTTCGAGCAGTGTTTGGGAGCCCCGGTCTAGTGGACTGTTTATGATGCGGCAATTCGCGTCGAGAATCAAAGGGTCCTGAAGATGCACTACAGTTTCACGGGACACCATGTGGGCGTTTCGCAGGTCTACAACATCGGTCTGCGAGCCCATGTCCGCTTTGTCAAGAACACGAACTTCCTTGGCGATGGTAGTGCGGAAGTCACCAGCCGTGAATTGATCTCTTATGCCTATCGTCCTGTTCGCGCTACTCGCACTACAATCCAACACGGCACCAAGTGCCCGAAAGATACGGATGTAGTCGAGAAAGTGTGCACGAATCGTTAGACTGTTCGCCCGCAAATCACCGATGGAAACCGTGTTCAACGTGCCCGGCAGCGGACCGAGCGGCCCAGGACTCTCGACGAGTCCCTGCCGCTGACGAATCATCAGCGTCTTACCTTCAACCCACACGTCAACCTTGAACGGCTCGAAGTGGGTAAAGGGCTCAATGATTTGCTGAATCGCCCCAAGGGCTGGTCCGTTGACTTCCACGTCTTCCCGCAACACATACTCCGGCGCCTGATAGCTTATGTCGAGTCCGACTCGCGTTGCCAGGTCACGGCAGATGGTGGATGCAAGCCAATGACCCGGCAGGTAGAGCCGCTCTGTCACTCCCAATATAGGCTGTAGACCGGGCGGCAGAAGCGCAGGGTCGATAGCCGGAGGAGCCACACCGCCGCTCACGTATGAGATGAAGAGTGCGGTGTCGAGTGCAAACGCCATCGCATCGCGCCCACGCATGCGACCAATCAGCTTGTCCGGCAAGAACTCTAACTCCCACTCGTCCGTCTTGCCCTCCTTGACGTGCTTGACTAGATCAGGGTCGCCGAGTGCGTTGATCAGACCGGTGGACAAATCAACCGAATTCGTTCGTGAACGGGCACGCCACTGCTCCGAAGAAGTGAGTGCCAACTCCCACTGGTCAGACGCCATCTGTACTGATTGGTCAATAGTGAACGCGCTGGCGATTCCATCAGGCCCTACAATGGGCGTGACTGAAACCTGAAACCCAAAGTGGTCGTACGTCTCCGGGTTCTGGAATGCGTTTAACTGAAATGCGGTCGCCATGGAGCCTCTAGGGCCTCACTTTTTAGGGTGCGACGTGAATGTCAACGCTGACCAACCAATTGATCGTGGTCGCGGCTACGCCTGTGACTCTAATCCTAAGGTTAGGAGAACTCAGGTCGATGACTGCATCCCACAACACCGCCCCTGCGTCTCCCTGCGCAGTGACGATAGCCAAGGCGGCTCCTAGCAAGACCGCTGCCGCCGCCCCCGCCTTCCTGGCTGAGCCGAATAGCCAGAAGGACTTTCCGGTTCCCTGTCCCGATTGCAGGGCTGTCACCTTGGCCGTGATCGAAACGACAGTGTCATCAGCCACCGCGAACGTGAACGCACTCACCTGCACGGCATCGGTCGTTTGAAGCGCTGCAACTTTCCTATCCAGAGAAGCCATGGCTTTTTATGCCCTTCCCGCGCGCTTGATGATCCACGACCGCGCGCCAATCTCGTCAGTCAAGCATGACATGCAGACCGCCAAGTAGCCGGTCCGCTCATTCTCCCACTCATGCATAAAGTCGTTACCGCACGTCGGACAATGCGGTTCGGCAGGGCCGAAGGTTGTCACTGTGCCGCCGCTACCGCGCCACTTCCCTGCGCCCGCCTCCGAGTATAGGATGCCGCCGCTAGTCGGATTTGTCGTCGGTGCAGTCGTCGCGTTGCCGACAAACAGCACCAGGGTGCCGCTACCGAACGAACCGGCCGCGAAGAGTGCGATGTTACCGGCATTCGTCAATGTCAGAAAGGCGGTCGCGCCAGGGCTGCCCGCTTGAAATAACAAGTCGGTGGCTCCCGAAGCCACTCCTACAGACCAGCGGTCGGTGCCGTTCGTCCGCCAAACTTCGAAGGCCGAAGTGACGCCCGAGCCCTCGATCGTCAGGACCGGGGCAGTCTTAGTGATAGTCAGGTCGCCGCCAAGCAAGGTGAGGCCCGATGCTACCAGGATCGCATAGTTGTTCGTCGCGCCGGTCGGGGCCGCAATGCGCAGCGCAGCGGCGGTAGTCGGGGCAATCGCTCCGACTGCGCCCATGTCGATATTGATACCGAAAATATTCGTGGTCGCTCCGGCACCGTTCGTGAACGTCGGGGCCACATAGATGCCGGTAAGCTGACTGTGTGTGCCTGAGCCTGCCTCGACGAATGTTGGGACGAAGATAAGTCCGAAAGCCCCCGCCCCCACTACAGCAGTCAGCGTTGTAGACGCTCGCATCATTTCTGTTTGGGTTGTTCCGGTCCACGCACCAGCGAGTGTAAACTGCGCGTCGCCACCACCAAGAGACCCTACGGCGGTCTGACCTACTAGGAGAGTCTTACCGGACTGGACACGTAATGCATAGTTGGTAGTAGCTCCGGTCGGTTCACTGTCGATATTCAGAGAGGCTGCGGCACTCGTCCCGCTTTGAGCTACCAGGGCGGCGACATGAATGCCCGCGAATAGAGTTGTTGCTGCGGCACCGGCTATAACGGTCGGTTGAACGAAGATACCCGCCAGAATTGGGTGCGTACCGGCTGCTCGTTCTGTCAGCACTGGATTTATATAGAGGCCAACCAGGCTGCCGTTGTCCCCGGTAGCGGTTAGGGTTTGATCTACTTGCAAAGCCCGCGCGAAGGACTGCGCCGACGCGAATGTGCCTCTGATATAGAATCCAACCCCATCGTTAATCACACCACCAATAGCGTGCGATCCGGCTGAAGTGATTTCAACACTACCTGCCGCTACCCACAATGAGCGGTTGTTTGTCGCGCCTGTAGGAGCAGCGTTGATCTTGATGCCAGACGCGTTGGTGGTGGTGCCGATTGAACCGGCGACGAAAGTGTTGACCAAAATACCAGAAAGATCGGTGACGTTTGCAATATTGCCAGTTACAGAAGGAGCGACTTTAAGAGCCGCAAGGTTGGGGTGTGTACCTGCTCCCGATTCGATCAGGGTAGGACTCAGCACCAATCCGTATACGTCAAGATTTGACGCTGCTTGGAGTGACATTGCTACTTCTAGTCCGCGTACCTCGAAGACACCCGGGCTAAATGTACCCTTCAAGGTTAGCTGCGTGCCAGTAACGACAGTGCCACCGATGGCGTGCGGCCCGGCAATGCTGAGGGTCCAAGACCCTGCGCTGTCAATCCGCATTCTCTCTGTGTCGCTTGTCCCGAACACGACCGGCTGCGCCGCGCTGTGAGAGATGACAAACGGGAACGCGGTCGTAGCAGCCGCAATGAATTTCACTGCTCGACCAATGCCTGCGTGGGTGCCGCCGTCCGCCGAACCCTGAACAAAGAAGTTCCCGCGCCCGGAGTTTGACTCTATCTGGAAGTCAGTCCGTACAGTCTTCGCCGCGTTCCCGGCCGCAACGATCGAACCATCGAACTGCACGTTTCCTGTGGGCGCCCACAGAGCGTAGTTAGTAGTAGCACCAGTCGGAGCGTCTAGTTTGATGCCCGAAGCCACCGTGCCGATCGCCGTAAAGGATGCGACTCGAATACCGACCGTATCGACAGGGGTACCGCCACTAAAGGTCGGAGCGACCCGCAAACCCGCCAGGAGAGAGGGCGAGCCAAAAGCCACAACCGATCCGTTGATGTTGACGAGATATTCGTCCTGCCCCGAGGCGCCGCTGAGAGTCGAACCAACCTCGAAGGCTCTGCCTGTGCCAGCAGGCGAGAATGTCCCTGCAATCAAGAACTGTACGTTAGCATTCGTACTTGCGCCCCAAGCGTGCGGTCCGACACCCCCGATCGTGAGACCGGTTGCACTTTCGATGACCATAGAGTCACCGAGTGAGGATACACCCGTCCACTTCGACAACTTCCCGGCCGTACCTGTCCCACCAACCCCAGAGACCGTCGTCGAAATTTGAATCTGTCCAGCCGTGATGCTGACCGAAATACCCGTGCCCGCGACGATTGTACGGAATGATGCTTTCGTCGAAGACGCCGGGTTCCACGTGACAAGGTCACCGTCTGTACCGCCGCCACCGAACACTTCAGAGGCATTCCAATCAGTCGGTTTCACATACGTGTGCGGCCCCACATCGTCCGGCTGCGGATTGTTGAAGACGTGATTTATGAGAACTTCAGCCATTATGAAATCTCCACTTCGGCCACAGGCATTTGAACGTCCTCTGAGAATCGAGCCGTCCGCAGACGCTCGGAATAGATGTCAAACGAAATCATCGCACCCGCAACACCTTCGTATATGTCGAACGACGCCTCGATCCCATTCAACGGTTCCAACGACGAGATGATGTCAAAGAATATTGTTCGTGGTGAATTCAACGCTTGAAAGATGTCGAAGGCAATCTGCGTGACATCGGCCACAATATCGGCTGTGCCGCCGAAAACGAACCCGCCCGATGCGTTGTAGTTCTTCGAGATTTGGACCTGCGCAGAGCCACCAAAGGCGAGCCCGCCTGTAGGTGTGTACGAGTAGGTAATCGGATCACGGTTATTCTCTGTGTCAGCGGCACCACCGAAGACAACACCGCCCGACGCCACATAAGTAAAACTGCTGCTAGGAGTGAAAAAAATCCTCAGTGGTCTCATCGTTCAACCCACGAATACGGCGTCCGTACCAGATCACTGATCTCACTTCGAAGAATCTGACGATGGTAGATATAAAAGAATTTCCACAATGCCAGGTCAGAAAGCTGTCCACTCCCCGCGTTGTTTTTCCCTAGCATGAATTGGGTGCCGGCATTGACTCTTACATTGTTACTACCGTTCGCTGCACGCAGAATGCCGTTTTGCCAAATCTCCGCGCCACGCAGACCTTGCGTGAACGCCCAAATATCATCCCCGAACGTGAGTCCGCTAGCAGTAAGTCTGGTGCTACCGCCGGCAGTTCCACCATAGTCCCAATAGACCACGTTGTCCGAAAACGGAACATATGCGTCGCATGTGCTCGTGGTGCCTGTTGTGGTTCCAAACGCCACCGAGCCTCGTGCAACCGCGTCTGTTTTCTGATATCCCAGGACGATAGAACACGGCCCTGTCGTCAGAAGTTCAGAATCGAGCCCAATGTCTACACGGTCCGTCGTCGCTGTGTGCTTCCGCGCCGTCCCCGAGTAACCACGAGCACTATTCGGCGCCCACGTTCCTGCAATTAAAATGCCACGAACGTTTCGTACGATATCTGCCACGGAGCCGTCCATGATGAAGCCGTAGCGCGGTGTCAGAGGATGCCCCTGCATGGGAATCCCCAATACCGGACTACTACCCCAATGTTTCGGCCAAACGTTAATCGCCATTTTATGACTGCGCCCACACGCCCTGAAAGATTTTTTTCTGGTTCGTTTCAGAAGCCCGAAACGCAATGCTCGTCTTGTTCTCGACGACAATGCCCCACTTCTGCGGCATGATACCATCGAACGCCTTTGCCACCGATAGCGGCTCAGACGTAAAAATCGTCTTCGTGACGGTGACATATGCGGCGCACTCAATGACGCCGATCAGTTTCAACTGCGTCGGGGCGTCGAGCACGATTGCCGCGTCCGTGCCGGTCACACGGTCCGGGTAGATCGGGGTAGTCAAATCCACGGTACCGTACGCGTACACGTACACCTTCTTGTCTGAAGCGATCGTACCACCGTCTGCTAGGTCGATTCGCACCTGTACCAAATCATCGAGATGCAGCACGGATGTATTGAGGATCGCCGTGGACTCCCGCGCCGCGTTGTTCGCCAGCGACGCGAGGGTGCACGTGATCGCTTGGGCTTCTGAATCGTACTCGGCCTTGATCCTGGCCATCTTACGCTCCTGTAATCTTTGGAGTGATTGCGATGTTGTCGCCGAGCACAGCGATAGCGTACGGTCCGTCCGTGAACCGTTCGGCCCACAGCAAAATACCGCTCGTCGCGCCCAGGACATAATATCCGTAGGACAACTCTGCCGCTTGATTCGCCGTGGACGTAAACGTCTGCACCGCGAACGTCCCTGTCGTCACTCCCGCTACTGTGGCAACTGTCCAGCTTGAGCCAGTCAATGACTTCTGCGCGTATCCGGTCCATGTCGCTTCAGTGAAGTCGCCGAGCACCGAGCCCTCGACTGGTGTGTAATCGTTCTTGAACAGACGCATGATTTGATTTTCAGGCGTCAACTTGTTCAGCGCATAGCTGAGCAGTTGAACTTCGCCAACGTCCGGAACTAGCAGTGCCATGATGTTACCTCAGCCTTTCCATTTTACGACTCCACGGGCGTGACGTTCAACGTCCGCCGATTGCCGATTTCACTCGTCGCAGCGGGCACACGAATCTGCGCCCAATAGAACCACTGTTGCCCAATCGCCAATCCGGCCGGAGTAACGGCGATCACCTTATCCGTCTGATTGAAACTGCCATCAACAGGCGCCGTACCGTATGTCGGACCAACGCCAGCGGTCGTGTTCTCGCTCGGCGGTGTTCCGGCTGCGGTCGCCGAACCATCGTCAATGTACGATACTGTCGCACCGCCCACAATGGTAGCCCGCAGTGTTGTTGCCCCATACGTGCCAGCGGTTGCTGTCCGATATACCTTGTAACCCGTCGCACCTGGTGTTTGCACCCACGTGAGTTGAACCCGTTGCGTCGTGACCGTAACGACTGCGATTGCCTCGACGGAACCGATGGTCTCACCCGTCGCGTTTGTCGCCGTCACCTTGTAGCCATATGTGCCTATCGCGCCGAACACACCGCCAGAACCAAGCAACAGAGACGTGGGCGCACCATCCACAGTGTTGCCCCACGGACGACTAAGCGTGCCGGCCGAATCTTCGGCCGTGTAGTAGAACGTATAACCATCGTTCGTACCCGTCTGCTGAATCTCAAGAGCAATTGCTGCAAACGGCGTTGCACCGAGTACGCGGGTACCTGTGTTTTCGATACCGAACTTCACCTTACCTGAACGAACCTCAATCGTACCGGAGACAAACGGCCCCCAGGTCTGCTGCGCTTGCGTCGTGAAGCCGTTCGCATTAAGGTGTCGAATCTCTGCCATTGTTCAACTCCCCGAGTATGAAGCGAAGTCCAGCTTCGTCAGTGTCATGATTTTCAATTCCATTTGGTACTCGAACAACACACCGTCCCCGTCACGGATGAACGTCGGTTGTGCATCGAAGCTAAGAATCTTCACTGTTCCTTCAATGCCTTGGTAATCCACGTAAACGTACACCGCGCCACGTACCGCACACAGCCCCTCAAGCACAGCCTTGAATGCCTGATTGATGAACTGTCCGTTACTCGTGAGGGCGAGCCGCATGTCCTTCGCGTAGCGGTTAAAGTCTTGCACGGTGCTTGCACCACTAATGCCAGTAAGAACAGTCTGCCGCGACGGCCAACTCCGCTGAATATGCGGATCGGTCGTGAATTGCTTGCCACCAATGAACACACGGCCGATTGTCTTGATCATTCTACTGACTGTCCAGATTGCGGACCGCGTTTGCTTTCACGGTCGTACATGCGTCCAGTTGTCTCGCTCGCCTGGTGCGTCGCCGGGTCCTTGAGATACGGCGATTCCTTTGCCGAGTCCGATGCCGCTCTCGCTCTAATCGCCCCGGCTGCCATCTCCGCCGCTTCGCGAAACGCACTTACAGAATCACCAAACTGATCCGTGCTTTCTTTGAAACCCTCAAATGTCGCTTTATCAAACGCGCCACTTAGTCCGCCTTTTCGGTCTAGGTTCCTGTATGTCTCTCGCTGACTGAGACCAGCAGCCACGTCTTCAAATACAGCACTTCCGCCAGCTTGAAACTTACTGAGGGCTTTCTCACGTCGTTCACGGATCGCGTCTGCCTGTTTTTCAATCTCGGATTGTGTGAATTCCTTTTTGCCTGGACTCTTCTTTTGCAGTTCCGCAGCCGCCTCGCCTGCGATGCCAAGATACGCCGACTGTGCTTCTTGGCGTGCTTGTTTTTGCAGGTTCAGAACTTTTGTTTGCCCCTCGATCAAAACACGCGAACCTTCTGCGTACGTCTTGTTTAGCTCTTTCTGTGCGGTTATTTCACCGTAAATCGTCTCCTGCCCCATCGCCTTTCGCAAACCGAAGTACGCAGTGGTTGCTTCTTTGGCTAGGCTGATGCCACGAAGTTCAGCAGCATTTCGATCGTCAACACTGCGTCCGATGTCCCTTGCCGCATCCTGCGCCTGCGCAATTTCAGCGTTGAACGACTTCTGCCCCAACGCAACACTGAAGTTGAACGCCTTGTCCGCGAGCGCGATCTTCTCAGCGGTAGCGGCCCTCGCTGCTTCGATCTCCTCCTGATTCGAGCGAATGGTGATTTGCTTCTTTTTCTCAGCGAGCCCCGCGTAGACCGACTCCTCTTCTTTCGCCAGAGTGTCCAGTTCCTCCCGATACTGCGCGACATTGACCCCGCCTGCGATCAGCGTTTGCAGCTTTTGTTTCTTGATGGCGAAGGACTGCTCGGCCGCACGTTTCTCAAGATCGACTTCCTTGTCCGCCGATTCCTTCTTCGCCTTCAGATACTCTTCGGTGCCCTGAATCCTTTCACCGTTGAATCTCGCTTCGGCTACGGCCAGAGCGCGTTTGCTTTCGATCTCTGCCGTTGCCGTTGCGTTCGATGCGGTAATGGCGGCCTTCTCGAACCCGATGCGGGCGATTTCCGCGTCGAGCCGCCGAGCCCGCATCTGCGCCTTTTTCTGATCGTTCGCCGCATCATCACGATTTTCCTGTTCAGCCAGAACCTTCCGTTGTGCTGCCCCTTTCGCCTCGACCTGCTGTAGCAGTCTCTCGTTCACTATACGACCAGCAACGGAAGCTGCATTGAACTGGTACTGTTTACTTGCGATCAGGTTCACCTTTTCGATTGCAATGTCCTGAGCCAAGCCATCCCGCCGCGCCTTGTTCAGGTCTTGCTGAGCCTTGTCAACCTCCCTCACCGATTGTGCGAGCGACAGATTGTAACGAGCAGCATCCTGCGCGGCAGCGTTCGTGATCTTGAAAATATCTTGCTGCCGGTTCATCGCAGGAATCGGACCTTCAAACGCTTTGCGCATCTCCTCAGCCAGGATGTTTGCCTTGACCGTCGCGGAGTCGATGCCGCCGATCAAATTGATGAACGCGCCACTCCAACTGGTTTTCGCTCTGTCCGCAGCAGCCGACGCTTGCACGAACTTCGCACTGAGTCCTTCCAGGTCGGCCGATTCGATCATCCTGTTTAGCTCGGCCTGTTCCTCGGCCAGCTTCTCGGCAGATTCCGTGATCATTTGGAACACTTGAATGGCTGCGAATCCCGCCGCCGCCATGACGCCGAATCGCAGTGCCATCTGCGTCGCCTGAACAGCTACGCCGCCCATGCCTGGAATTAGGGCACTGACGACGTTCCCCATCAAACGTAGACTCTGAAGACTCCCCCCCGACGCCTTGCTCAGCTTGTCGAGGCTCCCCGCCGCCTTGTCGGCGAAGCCTGCCATGTTGGGATCAGACCACCATTGACCTTCCTTGGAACTGGCGAGTCCTTGCACACTACCAGGCTTCGTGAATATCTTGACAGCTTGCTCGCTCGCCTGCTTCCAGGTCGCCCCTTGCCGATTGGCAGACGCACGGACCTTGGCTTCAGTCGTCGCCAGTTCAGCGTCGAGCGCTTTCTGATCGACTCCTACTTTTCCAAGGACTGTGAACACGTCGTTTTCGCCGGCCACTTACACGATCCTTTCTCTCATGTCACTTCGCACGAAATCCTCGAACGACTGCCGCTCCGGTACACCCGCCGTCACGTCCTGCCCGGCAGTGCCCTGCCACGAGCGCATCACTTCACCACGCATATCTTCGTCCATGTACGGCATGGACGCGACCAACGACGCCGAAATAGCCTCCCTCGCCATGATCACGGGAATGTGATTCAACCACACGCTAAGTTGTCTGAGCGTCATCCGCAGTATTACACGGGGGTCCCAACCGTAGAAACGGCCGACGCGGGCACAGAGGAGGGAGACGCTGTCTCGCTCCCGCTCTCGTCGGCCTTCTGAGGGACCGCCGCGATGGTGCTCGCCATAACCACCAGTCCGATGATCTGCCGCGCCGTGAGCCCCTTTAGGTCTTCAGTCTTGAGCAGCTTGCGCTTATCGCGGCCCACGTCCGGTCCAGCATTCAACGCGATCAGGTGCTCGATTGAGCGTTTCATTCGGGCGTCGTAGTTGGGTGCGTCTTCGACTTCCTCGCTCAGTTTGACTACGCGCAGGCTGTCCTCGACAGGAATGTCGAGAAACGAGAAAATGGGGTACTCCTCGCTTCTGATCTTGATGTAGCCTTGTGGCTCGGGGATAAACGCCGCCGTGTCCATCTCCCACGCGCCGTCGTTTCGTTTGCTGATGCCGTTTTTGTCGCTTGCCATGTTGGGCCTCCTGTGCCTCGCTTGGGTGGTTACAGCCCCGCTGTCTCGGGGCTGTCGTGTTGTCGGATGCGGAGGGTTTCTCCGCTGACAGCCGAGGGCGGTTCGTAGGTCCGCCCGAACCTTGTGATTACGAGTAGACGACCTTCACCGCAGGCGGCGTGGTCGGAACCGTGGTACCTGCCGTACCACCGCCATCCGTTACGCACGCGACCGAAAGAGCCGTAGGACACACAAGACCCGCACCAGGGATCAGGAAGCGACGCGTCTTAAGCGCTGGCACAAACCTGGAGATGTCGGGAGCCGTCGTCCCGAGGGTGACGTTCACCGCCAAAGCGAACCATCCTTTCACGTACACGCCTTGGTTTCCCGTGTTGACAACCTCGATCGCCTTCACCGTGGGGGAAGTCGCCTTCACTTCTTTGACCGTCGAGCCAAGAGCGGTTTCGCCCCACACCTTCGACGCACTGAATGCAAGATTGATGAGTGACTGAGCCATGATTTTTCCCCTTTACTCGAAGGTCACGCGAACGGCCACGTTGCCGGCCGCAGGTGAAGTTACGCCCGCCGTGCCGGGTGTCGTGACCGCCGCGAGCGTGAGCCCTGTCGGCAATTCCACGTCAACCGCCGCCACGCACACTTCGTTGATCCGTGTGAGTGTCGGCACCGCGTAAATCTCGTCCGGAGCCGTGGTGCCCACGATCACATCGCCCGCCGACTTGAAGTACGCTTTCACGTACACGATCGCGTTCGACTGGTTGTCGATGTCGATGTTGTACTGCTTGAATGCGCCGCTCTTCGCCTGCTGCTTCGCGTTCAGAAGAGCCGTCTCTTCGTACACCGCTGGCGACGCCGCATATCCGAAACCTGCCTGTGTCTCAGCCATTGTCTTTTCCTTTCCCCTAATTCGCTAGGGGTTTATGGGATTAGGGAACCAGTGGATCGCCAGTGAAACGCCAACCATAACCGGCCACGTATTCAACCGGAGGGTGTCCATCTGTTGCATCCGAACCACCCGCCAGAAACCCTGGCTGTCCCGCAGCAGTTGGGAAGCCCGTACCATCACCTGCCGCCACAGCCGTGACGAGAGCCGCCGCACCGCCGTCAGCGTTCACAGCGGTGACGACTTGAGCCGCCGTGCTCACGCCAGCGTTGACAGTAACCTGAATGGATTTTCCGATCACCAAAATCGACAGCGCAACGCCATCTACCACCTTGATGAAGATGGAGTCGCCAGCCTTACCCGCAGCGTCAGCGGTGTATGTAACCCGCGCATTCACGCCGGCCGCCTCAGACGATGTCTTGGTGGCCGCGACCGCCGCGACAACCTCGACACCACCGTGCTGCAACAGAATCTCGCCCCACTTCCGGTCCACCACATAAGTGCCGGGTGCGACGAGTGTACCGACGATGTTACGAGCCGAAGTTACCACGATTGTCCGATTCATTGGTCATTCCCTCTTATGGTTGCTCGTCGCCAAGGAAGGCCCACCGACCTGTAACGTCGTCCGGCCAGGCGTACCAATTGGTCAGAATCTCCCGCTGAGTCGTCGGGGCGAAGGGGAAGTTGACTTCACCCTCGGCTGCGCTGATCTCGGGAATGATGATGATGTCCTTCGGCTCGGACGACTCGAAGCCTCCCTTGATCTTCCGAATCTCCATCTTCAAAGCAAGCGACCGCAAGTCAGCACCGACCGCGACTACGAAATCAACACGCCGGAGGGACTTGTCCGCATTCTCGACGACTCGTGCACTCGGCACACCGAGCCGAAGGTTGTCGAGGGAGATTTCCTTGAACGGGATGACTACCTTGCACATACCACCGATGATGACCTTGTTCAGTGGCACGTTGCCTGCCTGAGCACCCGTGAGGTTCGCAGCTTCCGTTGTCACTTGGTAGGCCACGGCGTCACCGAGGAAACCTACGTCCGTCGCCACGCCAGTCTCACTACCGCCTGCGAGATTGGTGAGAGCATGCGCCTCGACCACCGCCGAGCCGGAGCCGCCAACACCTCGTGCCGCCGTAATTAGGCCACGCGCTTGTCCGGAATTGGTCAGAGCCGCGATGACATTGTCGGCCGTCGAAGTGATCGTACCGCCGCCATTCGTCGCCAGGTGAACAGTGATGTCGAACGTCGCCACGCTGACAGAGAGTGGGATGTTCACACCGTCATTCGTGAACGCAACGCGGATGCTGTTGCCTGGCCGATCAGGCAAGAGGTTGCCGCCCTTGTACGCCTGCACGTATACGTCGCTGTTCGCAGCGGGAGCCGCATTGCGGATCAGAAGGAAGGCTCGCGGCCGGAGGTAGAGGTAGATGTTCGCCGGCCCAAGTTCCAAGAGTCTCGCGTTCTTCGCCATTGCCTTGTTTCTCCCTGTTGGCCTGGCACTGGTGCTCGCGCGGCACTACTTGTCCGGGCAGGTTACGTTCAGTTCGCTACTCTTTTATTTTACCACTAGACCAGCACTTACACTAGCCCCTTGAGCGGCGCACTGTAGGGGTCAGTTGTTCGCATACGGGGTCACGTAGTCGTACGCAAGGATGCGCACCCGAAGCGTCTTGCGCGCCAGGTCGGCGTCCTCTTGTGTGGCGTCCAGATCGCTGATCACATGCACACGGGCCGCCAGCCCCTCGTCCTCGGCCAAGGTCAAGCCCTGATGATCGAGCAACTCCACAATCCGTTGCCCCATCGCTTCGCACTTGTCCAGGTCCGCATCCCACACGTCCAGTTGATGATTTCGGTCCCACAGAGGAGTGGTTTCGTCGCCTCGGTCGCCAAAGTCAAACATCGTGATCCGAGGCAGCGTGAGCGGCATGCGGGTCGGCCGATAGCTGATGTTCACTGTCCCTGACGGGAAGAATGCCTTCAGTGTAGCATCCGCCGTCAGCTTCGTCATGATCGCTTTGCGCAGTGCCGATCTAAGGTCCGCCATCAGTTCCTCCCACCGATGTACCGCTTGACGATCTCGGGCATCTTCGAGCGAAGCCGCATCATTGCCGGCCCCCACACCGGACGCGGGTATAGAATCCAGGACATCGTCTTCGCCTTGATGAACTTCCCGGATACATCGCGTGCTTGCATGACACGCCCACGGGCGGCACCAAACTCAAGATACACCGCCTTGCGCAGTGTCGAGCCGCACTCGACAATCCAACCGCTAGTTGTGTGGCGCACCTGGAAGCGCACACTCTTGATCAAGTCACCGAATTCGGGGGCTGGTGGTTCGCCTGGTGCGGATCGCTTCTGTCCCCGCACGTTCTCATTCTGACCGCCACGTGGAGAATTTCGTATATCCTGCTTGACCATGTTCGTGTACGTCGTGCCGATCGCCGTCATGAAACGGGGCATCTTCTTCTCGACGATCTGCTTCACTAGCTGGCCGTTCCACACGACCTTCATGCCCTCGGTTGCCATCAGGCTGCGCTCCCCATGTCTCCGGCTGGCGTGTAGACTTCGACGAGCACTTCGACATGGTGCTGTCCATAGTACCAACTGTCGTGTGCGTGCGTGATTCGGTAGGTTTCGCCGTTGATCACAAGAAGATCGTTGTGTTGCAGCTTGCTCGACCACTCGCGGGCGAAGAGGACCGACACCTTCTTGCCCGTCGTATTGCCCTGCTCGTCCACCTTCAGGCGTCCACCGCCGTCTTGGACATTGCAAGGGACATTCGTGTACAGATCGGAGTAGACGTACTTCGAGACGCCAGTGTCAGACTGCACGGTCGTGTTGCGCTTGACCGTGACTCGATGCCAGAGAAACCGCCGATACGCCTCGCCGATCATGCCGCCTCACTTGCAGGCAGCGATGGCCGCCTGTAGTTGAATCTCGTACGCTTCCCATTGCTCGACCGTTGCCCACAACGCCCGCGCCACTACGAACAAGTCCGCCTCTGGCGATACGCCGTCAATGGCGAATGCCGGGCGTGGTATGTCTGGCACGATGCACGGCACCGGCACCGGAACTTCAACGATGTTCGTGCGAGCAAACATCGCACAGCCCGATAGGCTGAGCAGCACGAACACATACAACCACACGAGAGGCTTCGAGATCACCGAGGCACCCCTTCCCGTACTGCCGCGCGCTCTTTCAGCTTGCGCTGATTTAGCACAGCAGCACTGGCGCAAAGGTCGCCCGGAACCGTAGGCGCGGTCCCGAGCGTTTCGAGGGCTCGTGCCTCGGCGCGTCGAGCAGCATCGCGCGCCCGCGCTAGCTCTCGTGCGGCCTCTTTGGCACGAGCATCCCCCGCTTTGCGCAACCTCTCGACTCCCTCCGAGCACAGCTTCCCTGCTTCGATGGCTTGGTCCCTCTGCTCGACGTAGGCGCCCGAGCGGCGAACCTCACCCTGCCAAGACTTGTACAGAATGTAGTTTGCCCCCACGGAGACGACGAGGGCAATCGACACCCACACAATCGGCTTCGAGAGCAGGCTTACAGCAGGCATGACGAGCGGGAAGAAGCCCCGCTCGTCGCCCAGGATACGGCGAAGGCTCACGCCCGTGCCTTCAGCCAGCCGAGTGCTTTCATGATGTACGGCTCGATGGTCGGTCCGAACCGATATCCGAGGTAGCCGCCAACGAAGAGATGCAGACCACCGGAAAGAACCCAAGCCCACACAGCCCACGCGTAACTCATTGTCATTCTCCTTTTTCTGGCTTACTTCGCCTCTTCGGCCGGTTTCCCAAACTTCAGTGCCAGCCACTTGCCCATAAGTGCCGGGCTCGACGCTGACGCCATCGACAGCGCGTAGCCCATGTAGTCGTCCCACGCCAGATCGAACTTCAGACTGTTCTTCGCGAACGCATACGACAGGAACGCACACGTCACGACAGGAATGAACCGCAGGAGCGAGAACTGTCCCGTGTCGTGGTCGATCCATGTCGTCTTGAACGCACTTGCCACCGCCCGAGTCGGGCGGTTTACCATGTTCTCAACGATCGGAGCCATGTTACCCTGCGACAGTCAGCGTCACCCAGGTGCCCGTGGCCGCGATGGCGGCGTTCACCTTGATCGCCGGATTAGGAGTCGTCAGCGTGGTTGTCTTCATCGTATCGTTTGCCACCGCGTTCAGGTCCGTGTTGGTGATCGCAACCCACGGTCCGTCCGTGCCGGGGCCAACCGAGATAGTCGTAGTGCCAGTCGTCGTCGAGTCAGACCCGCCGAGAAGGGCCGTAGCATCCGCAATGACCCGAGTCGTCGAGCCGTCGAGTGAGAGCATCTGAGCCGAACCATCTGAGCCAGGAGCCAGCGTCGTGTTGATCGCCGCTTTGAACGCCAGGCCATCCACGGTCACATCGTTCTCGATCGCCTTCAGAACTTGCGAGGCCGTCTGTGTCGTTTGACCGTCCGCACCACACGCCAGGTTGATTTTCCAGTCATCGCTTGTCAGGTCCACGATGCTGAACGCCTGGTTCGCCGCCAAGGTAATCGCGAGCGTCTTTACAGCAGCCGCCGCGCCACCCGGCACGTTCTCGAACAGCAAGCACGCATTCTTGCCAGCACGTTGCGTGACGTACGACACGGCTCGCGTAGCGACAGTGTTGTCGCCCACGTCCGTGCCGCCCTCCCGCATCACGAGCGCGGCCTTCATGTCCACGTTCGCCAACATCAACGTGAGCGGGGCCTTACCGTCAACGGCCACGATGAAGTCCACGTTGCCCGCAGCCGGAACCAGTTTTGTCTTTTGGTACAGAATCATCGTCGTCTCTCCTATTACGTCTGCATGATGACTGAGCCGCGCAAGTATCGCGCGAGCAGCGCGTGCGCAGCGGGTGCAAGCAAAGCCCCGGGCTTTATGCCCTGGCCGTAACTCTCCGACACACTCTCGATGGATACGCTCGTGAGAGAACCCGAGCCAGCCGGACGGATCATGATAGCTGCCACGGACTCAAGAGCCGCTACGATCAGTGCCCTCGGGATAGGGTTCGTGTCCGAGCCAAGAGGGTCAACGGTGTAGGTTATCCGGATGAACGGCCAGGTGTACTCACGCCACTTGAACCAATTCTCCCAGGTGCCGCCACCGTACGCCGCACCATAGCCGGCGCGAGGATCATAGAACGCATTCAAGTAGCCTACCAGGAGAACACGCCCCTTGAAGGAGTCCTTCACGTCTCCGAGCAGTTGATTGAACGTGGCCGTCGTGCCGAGCACACGCCCCTCGACGTTGTCGAGCGTTAGGACCGGGCGGTATTTGGAAAACCGCACTGTGCCACGCTGCCAGTCATTGAGAGTGTCTATCTTCTGCCCACCGACGAACGTAAAACCCGTCAGGGCAAGAATGGACTCTTCAACGGCTTCGCGATATACGTCGATGATTGCGTCGCGGTCGGTTTGATCGGATGGAATCGAGAGCCGTTCCTTGATCTCCTCGACCGTCGTTAGTGTCGTGCGTGCCATTCGCCTCTCCGTCACCGGCTGAGGCCGTCGCGGCGTCAGGTTCGCCCGCCGTTGCGGCGGCAGCCGCGACCATTTCGTTGTACTGCGTCTCGGTCAGGACAGTCGCCCCGGCTTCCCGGAGCATTTTCGTCCAACTATCGTCCGTGCACTCTCGCGGGCCAGCGGGGAACTTCACGCCGCTGATGTTCACTTCCGCTTCGAGCAACAGGTACGTTCGTGTCATGTGGTCCTCCTCGGGACTCGCCTGGGTACTGCAACACCCGGGGGTCAGGAGATTAGCTGACCCCCGGGGCGAAAGTCACTCGTTACGCGTTCGACTCGGTCGGCGTGTTGTCGCGCCGATCGACCGTGAAGATCGTCTGCGAAGCAACTTCGTCAAGGTCAGCGAAGAGAATGACACCAGCCGCCAACCCAACATCGGTGAACGCTGCCGAGACAGCAGCCACCGCCACGCCGGTCCCGTCGTTGCCTCGGGGATTCGGAAGCAATTTCGCCGTGAACGGGAAGGCCGAACCCTCAGCCGTGTGCTTCGCGTTGATGGCCGCGACAATCTCGGCGAAGGTTGCCACTGGAACAGTCGCAACCGTCCGCAGGTCCACCGTGATGGCCGGGGCAGCGTACGCGACTGTCGTGACTGCCTGGTCGGTGTCCGCGAACGTCGTTGTGTACGATGCAGTCACACCTACTTCGGTGTGTTCGATGATCATGTCCGAGTCCGGAACGCCCTGAGCGATCACGTGGAAAGGCCGCGTGCCACCCTGGTTGTTATTGTAGCCCAACACGGCCGCTGCCGTATTGCCGTCCGGGTCCAGACCGAGCGTGTACGGACCGAGCGCGATCGCAGCAGCCGAACCGTCGTGGCCCGTTGTGTTGTTGACCGACACGATTCGGCCAGCGCTGAAGTGATTCCGAATCGCTGACGCGATGTCGCGGGTCAGAGCACCAGAGGCGAAGGTCGCCGTGATGGCGGCTCCGCTAGCGGTCACCACAACACCCACGGTGCCGGCCGTCACAACGTACTGGATCGTGGTCACCTGCGGAGTCTTCGCACTATAGTCGAGCGACGTGTTCGCGCCGCCCATGTTGCTGATGGCCGTCTTCGCGCCACGGAAGGTGCGGAGCAGAGACGTTTTGTCGGACTCGACACCGGCAGCCGTGACGTGTGTCACGTTCGTGATGATGTCGTCTTCGCGAAGCCCGGCAACAGGAGTTCGAGTCCCGACATCCGGGTCGTTGTCCACACCCGCTCCGGTCGGAATGATGACCGTGCTGCGCCCGATGCCTTGCGTGTACGCCCGATTCTTGTTCAGAGCCATTGTCGTCTCCTCGGCCTACGTTTCGATCGTTTTGGTTTCGACCCCCGAGGCCGTGAAGCCCCGGGGGTGTTCAGTCACTCTGGATCAGCTTGGATTAGACACCCAAGCCGATGTTGAACGCGAGCACGCCGAAGTCGGGGTCCGCGTACTTCGCGTCCACGCGCATGCTCGGAAGGAAACTGGTCGCGCCGTCCCGAGGATCGCGCCACCGCTCGACCCGAATGCGCCGATGCCAACCGATGTACAGGTTCAGCGGGTGCGTCAGGATCGCGAAGTTGTCGTAGTCGATCGCAGCACCAGCGACCGTGGACTGACCCGTCATCAGCGGAACCGGAACGACCGGCACGCCTCGGAAAGCCAGCTTGAGCCGAAGGTTCTCGATGACGTTCGTGTCACCTAGCGGAGTGCCGCGTCCAGCCAACTCCGTCTGGTAGCCGTCACCGTGCTTCACGGGAACGTACAGGCGAAGAGCCGTCATGTCGCGGCGATACCGCGCTGGCAGACGATTGATCATCTTCCGGTACAACTCGTCGTACGAACCGATCGCAGCAGCGTCCACCTTCTGAGCAGCCGGCAGGTTGGTCTGAAGCTGTTTGACCATCCCATCGAACTGGTCCAGGACCGGGAAGTCCGCGCCGTCCGCAGCCGTACGGGCCGTGTCCGACTTGATCACGTACTCCTCGATGTCACGCCCGACAGCCTCGGCCAGCATGACCATGATCGTGTCCGCGAGCGCGTCGCGCTCGATGTTGTCCTCGAACATCTCGTCCGACACTTCGATTTCACCCTTGAAGAGGTTGGTCGAAAGCGTCACGAGCCCCGTTGCCGGCTTCACACGCTGAGCGGAAGTCGAACGAGTCGCCTCGACACCGGCATGGAGGATGCGGGCTCCGAAGCTGATCCGGGGAACCTCGAACTTCGGCGAGAGCGAAGTCTGGTTATTCGCCTCTCGAAGCAGTACACTCTCGTCGATCAGGACGCGAAGGAACTCACGCGCCTGTTGCGGGGAGAGCAACCCGCCACCAGCCGGAGACGTGATGTCGGGAGTCGTCCAGGTTGCCTTTTCGAGCCACCGTTGAATCTGCATTGTCGTTGTCCTCTTGTCCTTTCAGATGTCCGTTACGCGCTTTGCCGCGCGAAAACCACGTTCTCGAACGACTCGCCGAAACGGTAGCCCGCGCTCTTGCGAACCGCGCGCTGCTCGTCGGTCTGAACCTGCTTGCTCTCGGGGGCAGCTTTGCCCTCGGCTTTCTCGACATTCTCAGCCTTCGCGACCGGAGCGGCTTTCTTCAGCCCCTCGGCGATACCCTTGGCGACAGCATCTTCGATGGATTTCGCCATCTTCATGTCGTCCCACGGCATCTTCGGCTTCTCGGGCTCGACTGGCTTCTCTTCGTCCGGAGCCACCATCGGTGCGCCGGCCTTGGTCAAGGAAGCATCGGCAGCCTTCACCGAGAACTGAACCTTGCCGACCATCGAACCGGGCATGCTGCGAGGAGTGAAGTTGGGACCGATGTTCTCGTCGGCCGGGCCGCGCTTGTCACCGTCCACGTTCTCGCTGATCTCGTACGGCTGCGTGGGAACGGCTTTCGCGACGAACACAGGCTCGGCGCCCATGATCTGCGCCAGTCCGTTGACTGCAACGGCGGTGTTCTTGCTCACCTTGCCGGCCGCATCCTTGCGGAGAGCCTTCAGGAGCATGTCGGCCGCAGTCGCGACGGACGCATAGTTCTTGAGGATTTCGTCCAGTTGCGCCTTCGTGATTTCCGTCGCCATTGTAGTCGTCTCCTGCTTGGTGAGGGTTTCGGATTTGAACAGTGCAAAGGCTCGACCCGTGGCAGGACGGTCTACTCCGTCCACTCGATCCACGTCCAGGTCTTTCAACTCGGTTGCCAATTCGCTTTTGCGCGCCATGTGCCTTTCCCGTTGTTGGCCCTCAGCACTGGTGCTCGATGGCACTTCTGGTAGGGGGCGGTTCCTGTCTACAACTCTACTCTTTTATTTTACCGTTCTACAAGATATAGTGCAAGCCTTAATTCTCGACCCCCACTTGAAGGGCACCCATGTGTTTAGCCCACCTGTAGGGTCTGGATCGCGGTGTCGAAGTCGGCCAACCGGAACTTGTTCAGCGTCTTGCAGCGTCGGCACTTCATCTCGATCATGCCCAGGTCAGGCTGCTTCATACCGCCGCCTGCAATCGGCATGGTGCTCGGGGATTGAAACACAAACAGCAACTTGCCACAGCGTGTGCCGTGTTCGTTGATGCCCGTACAGTTGTACAAGATCGGAGCGCATTCGCCCATTTTTATGATCCAGGACGAATCGTAGCGCTTTGCGCCCAATCTCTACGTCCCGGCGAACCTACAGGCGGTGGCCGTCTACCTTTCGGCTTCTCTGGAAGAACATCAGGTGGACCGCCCTCGTCTCTTGACCGCGCCCTAGCATTGTTTTCCCGTGCCTCAGCAGCAGCCGCTCGCGCCTCGTCACTCCACACCTTCTGCAACGACTCCGACGCGCGCTTCTCGCCCGGCCAGTGGCCGGTCTGCCGATGTTCGTAGTCAGCGCAGAACGCCTCTGGATCGTCGGGCTTCGCAGCCGGAACGATCCGGGTCATGCAATCGGTGAAGTCTCCACTGCCTTTCTTCAAGCCCTTGCACGCGGAACACTCACCACACTTTTCGACCGTCTCGAAACCATGATCGCGAAGGAACGGATCACTGCCAGCGAACCCGGACTTCTCGACTACCGAAGTATTGCAAAGCGGGTCTGGTGTATCGGCCTGCTTCTCGACCTTTCCCAAGAACGCGTCGTGCTTGAACATGTCAGTTCCTCTCGTTCGTCGCGGTCCAGTCCCGAGGACTGTACAGGTTCGCGTCTTCGTCGCCGGGCTGGTACAACTCGGGTGAGCCCTCGTACTTGCCGTCTTCCTGACGACCAGGACTGAAAGACGTGTCCTTGCCCATCGCCGCGTCGGTCGCCACCGGATTCACTGCGTCACCAACCTTCGCCGTCTCGGTGCGAACCTTCGCTGTCTCGTCCGTGTTCGCGATCTCACACACGTACGGTTCGGGCGGACCGGCCATCGTCTTCGGCTTCGGCTCGATGCCGCCGATGTTGCCCGGCTGGACAGGGTCGAAACTGGCCGGCTTCTTCGTGTTCAGGAATGCGTCTTCTCTGTACCATGTGTGTGCCATTATACTTCCTCCCCATTGGCGAACTTGCGGGCAACCCCTTGGAGTGAATAACCCCGCACGCTGCCACGTTCGATTTGATTCCAGCCCTCCGGTTCCCACACGACACCGAGCATCCACGTGCCCGGTGTGATCGTCTGAGTCACACCCGAGGTGTCCTTGAACTTCCACACCGGACCACGGTAGACGTATGACTCGACTACCTTGCCCGCTTTTTCCGTGCCTGATTGGTGCATGAGCCCGACGCGGCCCGTGAGCCCGTCCTTCTGTGCGAACGCCCACGCCGCCTTTTCCAATTCGACTTCGGTCATGGTGTCGCCATGAAAATCCGTCTCACCCGGCGCGTACACGGCGCCGAGGGTATAGCGCTGCTTCTCGGCCTTCACCACCGGGGCCAGCATACCGTTCTTCCGCTGATACTCGACCCGCCCCGCTTGGTCACCCTCGACCGCGAAGTATACCCACTTCCCGCCCGGAGCCGCGACTCGGTACACGCCCTTTTCGACCGGCTCAGCTTGAACTTCCTCAGATTTGAACACGATCCCGACCGACTTCGCGTACGCGTTCCATGCACCCTGCAATGCCTTCATCGCGACTGGAGCCGGAGGTACACCCAACTCGGGATATCCGCGCGTCGCGTCCTTGTTCGCCTCGATTGCGCGAAGCTGCGCGGCGGCCTCGGCTCGGGTCGAATGCGTGCCGAGTTTCTTGCCGTCCTCGGAGTAGACGTTGAACTTCCCACCCTCTTCGCGGATGTACTTCTCGACGGCAGCTTTCTTCTCGGGGCACACTGGCCACTTCACGGAGCAGGCGGCTCCCTTTGTGATGCAATCGGCATGAAACTCTGCGATCCAACTCTTCGACATGAAGGTTCCCTTCTCTTTTATTTTACCACTATCCACCTGATGAGTGCCAGACATGGCAACATCGAGCATGGTTGCCCACTTCAGCAACTCCGGCATACACAGCCCGTCACTCGGTTCCTCGTCGCCGCAACGAACGCAGCGCGGATGTCCGTTCGGGTGCGTCCACTCGGCGGCAGTGAAGACATGTGGCCGACCACCCCACTTCTTTTTGTTCGTTTTGATTTTCAGGTCCTCACGGTCCTTGGACGAGAGCACTGACTTGCCGAGCCCTCTCAGTGCCTGATCTACCTCTGGCGGCAGCTTCGGCCTGTTCACATCCTGATATGCGCGACGGGAGCGCTGCTCACGCAGTTGCCGTGCTATTTCGCTCTCGCCTGGCGCATCGGCCGAGGCCAGGGATTCCTTCTTAGCACGATCCCATTCGTGCGGCTGGTAGTAGTGGTCTGACTTCGGCGACTTCGATTGATCGCCACCCACGTAAGCCATGAACACAACATCTGGCCGCCGCTCTGGTCCCCAGGCTGGACGGTACGCCGGGTTGAACTTCATGCGGCCCGTCTCGACGAACCCCGCCTTGCGGTACACGTCTGGCAGGCCCGGCTGACCCGGAGTCTCGTATTCGTACGCGTCGAGCATCAGCCCGCCCTGCCGTACAGCCTCGTGCAATGCGGCTGTCCCGGCACCCTTCGGCGAGTTGGGGTTGCGGAACACGTTCTGAATGTCGCCATCGGGCGCAACGGCCGCTCCCGCCGAGTGCGACTCATTCATGATCAGCTTGTAGCCTTTCAGGTCGCCCGGCTCCAGGTGCGAGAAGAAGTCCCCCCGAGGGTTCCGGTCACGCGCCGTGATGAAGTCCTGCGCTGCCGGCGCGGTCCACCGCTCCGCAACGTCCGCTCCCGGCAGATACACCTTCTGCTTGCCAAATGCACCGTTCTTGTAGAACGCGGATGCTTGCCCGTATACTTCGGTCTGCAACGCCCGACGCGCGTCCAGGTCGCTTGACCGTTGCGCCTGGCTCAAGAACGCGCTACGTTCGCCTTCCAGCGAGAAGTCCACGCTCTTGTCGCCCGTCTTGTAGTGTCCGTAGTAGTCATGCACCACACGAAACTTCCAGTTCTGATCCTCCGACCACAGCGGATGCTGCGAGTAGTCGGTCGTCACCTTGAAGCGGCCAGCGTCGATGTCGGCGAACATCTCGTCGATCGACGAGTACGGCTGACCTGTGACCTTCTCGACTGCAACCGTCTTGGTGATCTCGGCGAAGTCCCGGTCAATGTCAGCCGACAGCTTCGCCCACGCTTCCTTTGCGCCTGGTCCGATCTCGGGGGCGGAATCGTATTCGTCCGCGATGTCCTTGGCTTCGGCCGGTAAGCTAGCCTGCCCCTTCGGGGCCTCGTATCCGTGACCTGCGCTGCCCTTCGGTTCGGTGGTCGCGCCACCTCCCGCACCCGTCTCCGACCATTTGCCGTCCTCGTCACGCTGCTGACTCGGGTCGAACTTGCGCAGCTTCTTCGGCTTGGACAGCCAGTGAGGGTCGCCAGGTTTGTCCAGTTCTATCTCAAGCACGAGCCGTCCTCCATTTGAGCGCTACGTCTGATTCCGTCTCCCCAATCGTCGGGGCCTTGTGCTTCCAGGCGTCCCACTTCTTCCACGGGGTGCCAACCACGACGACTTCCTTTTCCTCGTGGTAGTTCTTGCCATACGCGGGCAGCGCAAGCACAGCCGTTAAAGGGACACGAGCGCGAAGCACGACCCGCTTCGGGTTCGGCGGCATGTTGTGCCCGATGCCGTTCCAGCCGTTTGCCACGTCGCGCTTCATTGTGAACGACGCGGCTCCGTTCTGGTCGAAGTGCTTTTCTGCAATACGCTCCATATCGTTGCCGTGTACCACGACGCGCTCGGTTTTTTCTGCTGCCAACTTGTCGCCGTCCACCATGATGCCCCGGTATATGTCCAGTTCCTTCATGCCCGCCTTGTGCATGAGGTACTGTGAAGTTTCCCACAGCCCGCGCACGTATGCCTTTGCGGCCGGGTATCCTCTGTTCTTGCGAATCGCGTCTGCTTCCTCAGCGAGCCACGGTTGCAAATTGCCGCCCAACTCGTCCGCCGACGCAACCTGAAGCAACTTACCGTGGCTGTTTGTGGACGAACCTTTCCAGCCCTCCCACAGCGTGTTGCCCAAACTCTCCATCGAACTGACACCACCAAAATCCTCGATGCCGCGTTCTTTCGCAATCTGCTCGGCACGGGCGATGGTGAGCGCACGACCCAGGCGCCCGGTCATCTTGTAGTCGCCAGGGTTCTTTTCGTCTTCGCCGCTGAACAACTCGAAGGCTTTCGGTATGCGGATTGGTCCACCACTGCCTGCTGTCGATTCTTGATCACTCTCGACCGTCTCGTCAGACAGGTAGTTCTGCGCGTGCTTGAACTTCTGCTTGTCGCTAAAGCCGTCATCCCACTGCTGCTCCATGTACTCTTCGACAGAGGATTTGTCCGGTTCGTAGTTCTCGGACTCTTCCTCCATGCTCTTCTCGACGGCCTTCTCGAACTTCGCCTTGAACTCTTTTTCGTAGTCCCGAGCAACGCCTTCCCACTGGCTTTTCTTGTACGCGTTCGACAACTCCGCGCGATCAACGCCAGGGATCATCTGCTGCGCGTCATCCTCGTGAGGATTTTTGTGGAAGACCAACCTGTCAGTATCCACAGTCAGTTCGCCATTTTTGTCCCAGGTGAACGCGCCGTCATCGACCGACGCCTTCAGGTCGAAGTTTTCCTGCCACTCTTTCTCGCGGCGTTTGTCCTCGGCTCCACCTTCCTCCGCATCCTCCGGTGTCTCGTACTCGCCCATGCCAGGGTAGATGTAGTTTTCCTCGGGAATTTCCTTGATCAGGGCGTGCACCGCATCCTCGTCCTCGGAGACGCGCTCTTCGTGGTAGTCGCGGTCGGGCTCGAATGATTCCTTCTCGCTCTGCTCGAACTCGGCGTAGGAGTCCTCCATCCACTTCTCTTTTGTCTTCTCCTGCCAGTCGCTCGGAAGCCCGTCCCAATCACCGAAATCATCAACAGACATTTCACTCGGCGGCTCGTCGGAGTCAGGGTCATCTTCCTCGACCGCTAACTCAGGGAAGTCCTTCGCCTCGGTTTGCGCGAAGTTTAGCTTACCCTCGTCGCCCATGTCACCCCACAGGCTGCCCGCCTCGTCAGTGAGTCTCTGCCGTTCCTTTGCAGCATTTTGGTTGTACATCTGCTGTGAGTATTCCAGCTTTTCCTGATCGGGCATCTTCTCCCAATTCGCCACGCCCTCGGCAAGAGCAGCGGGCGTAGGGCTATCACCAACAGCGTACCCGGTCAGATAGTCCGCTTTGCCCTTGTCCTTCCAATCTTGCGGCACCTGGTCCCACGTGTGGGGTTTGGATTGCCACTCTTCACTGGCGGGCATGTTGCCATTGACGTAGTCACTGATGAATCCGTTCGCCGCGTGCCCCTGCCACTCTTGCGGCATGTTCGCCCACGTCTTGACTTGGGACGGACTCGTCAACGCCTGACCACTCTCGTCGGAGCCGGTTACGCCTGACACCAGCTTCTCGACGTTGCCGACCGCCGTCTGTCGCTCCGTTTCCAACTTCGCAGCGCGCTCCTGGTCTGCCGGGGCCTTGTCCTTCGTCCAGGATTTCGTGTCGTCAGCCGCTCCCGCTCCACCGCCACCACCAGACGTGAACTCGCCACCGTGTTCGCCAGAGCCCACGCGCGGATGGTCAGCTTCATCCCACTTCTTCAGGCTGTCAATCTCCGGCTTAGTAACACGCAAGTACGAGCCACTATACTGCGTATGCAACAGATTCATAAACACCTGTACTTTGTCCGGACCGATTTTTTGTCCAGCCCACCGTACAGGGTCAGTTGCAATCGACTCTAGTATTTTACGGGCGCGATCTTGATTTCGGTAGTGAGGATTCGGCGCGACGACAATTTTGCCACCGAGTACACGTAGCTCACCAATAACAATGTGATCGTTGCCCGAGTAGCCGATTACGGTAACTTTCAAAATGCCCCCTCCACGCCCAAGTCTTTCCACGTCACGCCATCTTCTATGGCTTTTTTATAACGCTCTTCGACGTACCTCATTGCTTTTGTACTGATCTTGCGCCGCTCCATTGCTTCCTTGATCTTCGACCATTTCCCCTTCCACGGCTTCTTTATTGATTCGGGAATTTCATCATCTTCGCCTGCACCGTGATCGACTTTACTCCACATACCGAAACGTGCTGTTTCGGCTTTGTCTTCAGAGAAAGACAACCCGTTATCAATCAACCACAATTTGCCATCGTCGTCGGACATCCAGTTTCCACCGTGGCGGTCAGTGTTGCCGATAATGAAATCAAAGAATGTACCTCGCAAAGCACTATCAGCGAAGTCATCATCCCCGCTCTTACCGTCGTTGTCGGCGTCCGGAATCATCTCCATCATTGTACCGTAATTGCCTTCATACTTGAAGATGGACGCAACTGGCATAAAGTTTTTCATCCCGACGATGCGTCCGATATCGTAAGCCGCAACTTCTCGCTGGTACTGTACACCAGCATTGATACCGTCACGGACATTGGCCTCTCCAGTAGAAGGTTTCCACACGTACTTTGAACCGTCAGCCATTGTGACTACCTTTGATTCGCTGACACCACCACCGAGATTTTTCTTAGTTGTTGGTTTCTTACTCTGAATTGTTTTCTGTTCTTTCGTGTCGTATTCTTTGTCTGGTCCAACTGTTCCCTTTTCGCCCTCGCCCTGACTACCTTCACTGCTTGTACCACCACCACGCAGATCGCTACTAGGCAGATGCTCCTGCGCCTGCTTGAACTTCTCTTTGTCGTCCATCTCGTCCCAATAGTCACCCATCCGCTCGTTCACGTCAAACGTGGGCGGATTCTCCTTGATCATGTCAACGCGCTTCTCGACTTCCGTGTCGAACGCTTCCTTATACCTCTCCTCGAAATCAGACTTGACTGTGGCCCACTTCTGCTTGTTGAACTCTTTGTACATCATCTCACGGTCGATGCCGGGGAGCATCTGCTGTCCCGAGTCTTCGGTGTACGGATTGTCCTTGAACACAAGCAAGTCGGTATTGACTTCGAGTGCGCCCACCGCACCAGTATCCACAGAGAACGCGCCTGCCTTGATCGAGTCGTCAATCGCGAAGCTATCACGCCACTCAGCAATGCGTCGCTCTTGCTCAGCATGTGCGGCCGGTGTTCCGCCGCCCTGGTCGTCAAGACCCTCGACAGGATCGCCCGGATAGAACCCGTTGTTGATGTCCTTGAGCGCTTGTTCGTTCCACTCCGGATTGCCCTGCAAGTCCTTCGGCACGTGCTCGAAGTTGGATTCGTCTTCCTCCCAACCCTCTCGTTCCATCTGCATGAAGTCATCACGCGCTGCATTCTTCCAGGCGACGAGCGCTTTGTCCTGCTGATCGGCGTTCAGATCACCCCACGACTCAGGCGTCGGCGGGGTGCCAGGCACAGACTCCGGTGTCGGCGTCGTACCGCCGCCCGGCATCCCCACGCGCGGTTCCTTGCCCAACTGATCGGTTGGCAAACCAGGGGCCAGTGGCTTGTTCTCTTCTGTGCCCAAGTCGCCCGGCTGCACACGTCCACCGCCCGGCAACGTGTCGCCTACCTGTGCGGGCTTCGCCCAATCGTCAGCAAATGCTCCCGGTACTCCTTGATGTGCCAAGACCCACGCCGCAGCTTCGTCGGTACGGTCAGTCCTGGCCGTGCCGCCCGGCTTCGCGGGCTCTTCACCCGGATGCTCAGCGTTCCACCGATCAGCGGCGGCTGCTCGCTCGGGGTTACCCTCGCGCCACTGATGCTGCGCCGCTTGTCTTGCCTGATCTTCAGTAGGAGTCTTCGGCTTGTCGCCAGGTATCGGCACCTGATCGTCAGGATGTTGCTTGTTCCACTCACGCGCCCGCTGTGCGCGGTGTTCCTGGTCGGCATCGCCCTTCGGCGCATCAGCCGGTGTAGCAGCATTGCCACCGCCCGCAGCCGCAAACTGACCGCCCTCAGCGGTACCCGCAGCCGTACGCGGGTGCATGGCTTCGTTCCATTCAGCGGTGTTATTTTCGGCGTTCGTGATCGCCACGGCCGGCAGCTTCGCCAGACGATCGCGCGTCTCTGGCTGTGCACCCATGTCGCTCGCACTCTTTTCCCACCATGTCTTGAATTCGGCCAACTCCTGCGCAAGCCCTTGTCCAACCTTGTCCGGGGAGAAACCCACGGCTCGATCGTCCAGGTACACAGCGAAATCAGGTGACTTGCGATCTGTCACTTCGAGCGACGGCCAGGCATGCTCGCGCAGCCACGCGTGAACTTCGGCGCCGGGGCGCGCGGTGAAGATCACCACACGGACCCCGTTGCTTAGGAGCATGTCTACCAGCCGCCGCATCTTCGGATTCTCGGTGCCCTTCTCGTCGAGCGTTATCGTACCATCGAAGTCGATCGCGACCGCCTTGCCTACCTTCGTGATGGTTTTCATGAGGCCGGGCGTCGGTGTGTATATCTCGTTCGATGCCGTGTACGCCTCGGTGCCCTCACCCGTGCGCTTCGGCCGGCGCGGCACCAAGTGTAACGGGTTAACTTCACCACCGTCCGTGGGTGCCGTGAGCCCGCCGCTGTCCTTGATGCGGCGGAACCTGCCCTGGCCCGGTGCGATGCGCCCGCCGCTGTCCATGGTGCTCGTGGTCGTTGCGCCCTTCAGGAAGTTCTCTTCCTTCGTGTCCTCTGGCCGCTTCAGTTCCGGCTGCGCCGCAATGGCGCCCTCGAACTTCTTCAGACGCATCAGTGCCTCGGTGCTGCCTAGCGCGACGCGAAGCCAATCGAAAGTCAGGTCAGATACAGGCGGCACGTCAGGCGGGGAAGCACTCTCCCGGTACGCCAGAGTGATATGGGGAATCCACCGCCCGTTGCTTTGTCCTTTGCCCTGTGGCGGCATGCCATAGGACGACACAGCCTCGACGACCGTCTCTTGCAGGTCCAGGAGCGATTGCGTCGTGTCCACCGTCGCGTATAGGCACGGACCGTCGTCGGTGTCGGGGAACACGTCATACCCGCGAACTTGCGTCTCGACAGGCTGACTTGTGCGCGCTATGGCTCCGACAATGTCGTGTAGCGTACCCAATTGCTCAGGCGTGAACTCGTCACGCTTGCCAAGGTAAGCGAGTGTCAGGTGCAAGTCCTCTGGCGGCTGTCCACCTTCGAGCGCGAGCAGACGGGCAGCGTCGGTGGGCACCTTGAGTGCCACCATGATTCCGTCGCTCTTGTCGAGCGCGGTCTTGATCACGTAGTCCGGGGTACGATTGTAGATCATACGTCGTACGTCAAGAAGCACCGGCAGTTTATGACGTTGCCAGCACTCGCTCCCTTACTGATGTCTCCTGGCCAGCCCAGGAACTCGCCACCCACGGTGAAGTCCTGATTGATCTCGACTGTCTGCCCGTCTGCGTCCGCGTGAATATCGCGCACGAACGGATCGCCGAGTGTGTTCCAGGTCTTTTCCATCGGCACGCCCGTCGCCTGTGCCGCTTCGTGCGCCGCGAAGTTAGCCGCATTACCGACTTCGGTCCGCGCGATCACCATGCTTCGGTTGGGAATGATCTCGTCGAGGAACAGATCGTCGATCCGGCTCGCAGTCTCTTGCAGGCTATCGCCCTCTTCGGTCGCCTCGGCCAGGATAACCTGCAACCGATCACGTGTCGTCTTGTTGATGTCTGCCACGCGACTCGCTGCGTTGCCACGAAGCCAGTTCACCATCGGATCACGGAACGGATCGGGAGCCTTCATCGTCGCGTCCAGGTGCCGAGCCGCCCACGGACCGTAGCTTGACGCGGTGTCGAGGTACACTTTCCAGTACGCCTGCTCTAAGGCTTCGCGCGTCTCTTGCAGGGCCTCGCTCATGCGCCGCTTCGATGGGTACACGTCAAGCACGGCGTTCCGCTGGCGATCGAATACGTCCGCGAACACGTCGGCTGCGTTGTGTTCAAGGATCAGCTTGCGGCGGTCCACCGTTTCCTTGATCACAGGGCGATCCCACTTCTTTGTGCGGATGCCGCACCTGTCCCGCTCGGCCAGGAAGTTCATGGTCGCCCAAAGCACTTTGTGGCGTTTACTTACGCAGTAGGTGCTTGGAATCATAAAATCATAGGTCTTTTATACTTCTTTGGTTCACTGCGAAGTTGCTCACGAATAGCAGCCCACAAAGCACCTGATGACGGTTTTTGTTTTGGTTTGGATGAAACCCCCCCCCCTACGTCCACAACTCCGTCACCCATCGCAAGATACCACACAAAGGACGACACCGGGTCCGGATCGTTCATAACGACTGTGAAACCATCGGCGTTCATCGACGTTAGATCCATCAATCCTTCGATGATGATGGTCGCGGCGGTGCTCTGATTGACATAACACTCGTTTGTATTATGTGCTACACCAACCTCGGTCACCCCGGGGCCTGGGTCAACCTGAATCGCATCCTTGTCAAGTACGCCGACGTAGTTTCTCTGCGTGGCACTTGCAACGAATCCAATGGACCGCTCGTCGAGAGCCTGAGCGGTATCAGCCGCGCTCTGCGCCTTGTTGTGCGACGCGAAGATCAGCCCTCGCGGCTCGAACGGCAGGCCCATCTCGCTGAACGGCGTCCCGTCCGTCCGCGTCAGCAGGTCGCCGACCGCGTACGTGCCGCCCTTCAGGCAGAGAACTTGAATATTTGGCTGAAGAACAGACGTGTCCAGCCAGGCCATGCGGAAGCCGTTGCTCAGCCAACTCGTCACCTTGCCCCGACGCAGCATGTCAAACGTTGCCGGGTTTGGGCGCCCCGCTGTGCACTCGTCGCCCAACCGGCAGTAAGACTTCGTCTCCGTCGTCGTGAAACCGTCACGCGCGTTGCCCACCAAGACGGCGTTCACGGGTGGGTCCTGTGCAGCCACGCCAAAACCCAAGCCGCTTCCACTGGTCGTCACTTCCGCCCCTCCGAAAAACATCGCGCAGTCGGGCTTGAATCCAACGGTCGTCGTGTCCTGATCGCCGTCAACGTCCGGAGGCGTTATCGTGATTGCCTTGACGTTCGTCAGGTCGGCGCCGCCGATCGCGATGTAGTTAATCAGGAAACTCACGGGGAACTGATCGTCGATTATGACGCGGAAACCATCAGACAGGAACGCGTCGAAATCGGCTGCGCCTTCGACTGTGTTAGTGAACGCCTCGATGATCTTGATACACGCGTCGGAGAACGAGCGATTCTTGGCGCCTGTGATGTCGAACCCGTTGATGCTGGCCGTCGCCGAGCCGCCTCGCTCGGTGGCGTTCACCATGAAGCCCGCGCCCATCTTGTGATCCGCCTCGGCCTGGCCTACCGCCGTGCGGCCAGACCACGAGAAGATGACAGCCTTGGGTTGAAATGGCAGACCACTAACCGTGACGGTTGTGCCAACGCCTCCTACCCCAATCGCAAAACTGCCGACTGCTGTTTGCATTTAGATGATTGTCGGTCGGATTCCCATAGTAAACGCGACCCACGCCTGCGCGCCCGTCGTCTTGAAGGGGTGAACTGGAGGAACCACCGGAAAAGTCCCGCCCGGGTCTTCCACAAGCACCACACGATTCCTGTGAGCCGTTGCCATCGAACACGACGTTTGCGAGTGATCGCTCTCCACGTAGAGGCCATCCTCGTAAGCGACTCCGTCGTCATCGACAGGGTACTCCATAACTTCCTCGTCTCCGTCTGCTCCGTACGCCGCGATCCAGAGTGTATCCTCCAAACCCCAACTCCACAGATACAGCGGGCCGGGGTCAGGCGTGACAGTCGGAATTGACTGATTGTGCGTGATGTTGACATCCTTGAAGATGACCCCGCTATCGCGCCACCCCTTCACGCGGTATACCTGTGCCGCAGCCTTGGCAGCGGCGTACGTCGAGAAGTCAACCACTGCTCCCGCGTCCTCGGCGAGTGCCTTCTTCCAGTACGCACCGAATCTTACGTTCCGCCCGTTGTTGATCGACAGGACCACCCATGGACCGCCACCGAACGGATTGGTTAGTTCCGTGTCGCCGTGGTTGACGAAGAACGCAACGAGTAAGTCTCCCGCGTCCACAGGAGGCAGCGTGACGGGGTGGGACTTCGACCTTTCAGGAAACGAGTACGGAGTGACACTTTGAATGATCGGAAAACCCATGATAAGTCTCCTTTAGGCTAGACTGACAGTCGGAGCCTTGATGACTGCGATTTTGAATTCGTCGGCCAGGATGGTCTTTCCCGAACTCTTGAATTCAATGTAGGCTTCGTAGTAGTGAATGACTTCGCCGACCGACACAGGCCACTGCGCAGCGGGGATAAGGTGATGATACTCTCCCGGTGTCGTGGTCGCGAGCAGTGTGATCGGACTCGCAGCAAGTCCCTCCACGAATAGCTTTGGCCAATTGGCGGTTGGCATATCGAGAATAGGCTTACCATTCGAGTCTGTCAGAAGGAAGACCAGGTCGATTCCAACTTCAGCCGCGTAGAACTGTATCATTGATCTTCCCCTTATCCTAGCTTCACTGTTTGACGCCGACCAGTATTGAATTTCACTGTGAATCTGGTGCTCGGTCGAACAACCAAAGTGCTTCGCTGCTCGAACACACCGATCGTCGGACCGATCGGCTCGCTTGGCTCAGCGTCGCTAATGCCGTTGACAGTCGCGACTCCGCTCGCGTTCGCAACCGCCTCGACAATCCCACCAGCGGCGGCGTTAGCACCCTCACCAAGAACAGTCGCAACGCCTGCGCTGTTCGCGACACCGTTGAAGACACTCGACGTTAGGCCATCTACTGTCGAGGTTCCAGTGCTCGACCCGTTAGCTTGAGTCATGCTGGCCCCAACACCCAACACGATCGCAACACCGTCAGCGTCAAAGTCAGACCCGGTCTCGGCACCATTAGCACCTTCACCGAGGACTGTCGCCACACCTGTACTCGAATACACAGTGGTGGCAATCGCTGCTCCTACATCAGCACCGACCGCTACACCAGCCGAACTACCGTTTGTCGTGACGATAGCAGCCGCCGAGCCGTTGCCCACTGCTACACCAGCCGATGCGGCCGTAGTCTGAGCGAACGACACGCCGACACCCGATCCTGTTGCTACACCGTCACTTGACACCACAACCTGAGCGATGGCACTTGAGGGTGCATCCGCTACCGCAATACCCGCTGCACTTGCGCTGCTTGTTGCTACAGAGTTAGCGGGGGCGTTGGCTGTGGACGTTCCAGTAGAAGAAGCGTCTCCAGCTATAACTATAGCACTATTGGCTGACGCGGTCGCTGCACCACTTGACGAGGCGGTGGTTTGAGTTAATGTAACACCCGCGCCGCTCGGTATTGCTACACCATCAGAGTCGCCGTCTGCTAGAGTGAGAGCCGCACCGACAACAGATGAAGCTGCGGCACCAGCCGAATTCCCGTCTCCTTCCTGAATATCTGCGGGCTCGTCTCCAAACGTGAGATAACCAATCCACTCGCTTGCCACACCGCCGGTCGCATCGACGATCAAACGGAAACTGCTTCCGTTCATCAAGTCAATGTCTTTAGCAGCGGTCACCGCTCCAGCGTTTGTAGGATAAGCGAGAACCTGATCGTATTCAAGCACTAAGTCAATTTCGCAAACCGACGAGCCCGTGATGCTGTTATCTTCCGACCACGTGCCCTGACAACGCCGCGAGGATATTGACGAGCCCGAGCCAAGAGACATACGATCTTCGATCACCGATGTCGCGGCTGTTTGTTCTATCGACATGCGGCCCATGAGCGATAGACCCTTGGGTGCGAAAGGCAAACTGCTAACTGTTGCCGTGGCGTTCAATGTGCTGCCGTCGATTGTCAACGCCCCCGATTTCCAGCCGCCACCTTTGATTGCCAGAGCAATATAGCGGCGACTCGTCGTAGCGCGGGCGATCCAGTTCAACCTGAAGTTGTCGGTCCCGAATAGAGTAAGCTGCGCTCGCGCAGTCGGATTGCCTCCCGCCACCGCGATCATGCCGAGACATTCGCCGGTCTTGCAGTATCCGTCCGTATCGGCTGTCGTCGAGGCATCGTCGTTATTACCTTCAACGTGGACGTTGTCAGCAGCGTTGATTCCAGCCGCGAAGCCTACGCAGAGGCCGCTATCCGCGCGTGTGGCTGTATTCGCGGCAGCGGTAGATTGTACTCCAGCGAACATGACAACCTGATTCGTCGCGCCTGAAGTAAACCCCGTGACCGTGTAATCGACATCACCCGTGGCGGCGGGCTCAGCGATGTCGATAACAGTGGCGACTGTGATGTCAGTACCGCCCCATGCTTCCCAATGGATCGCAAGGTCAACGACACCTTGGTCGTCAACTATCAGACTGAATCCATCGCTGTTGATTGCATTGATGTCTAGAAGGCCGTCAGCGGCGGGAGTGCTTGTGAGACTAAAAGCTACACAATCGTTTCGCAGACCAGACGTACACACCATCGTGCCAGCGGCGTCTTGATCTTGAGACCCAACTGCGCGGCGCAAGGAAGTGCTTGTGCAAAATCCAACTCCGCGTCGAGAATGGATTGTCTGAGAGGCTTGGTCGGTGGCGTTACCTAAACCCTGCCAGTAGAACCTTAGAGCCTTGGGCTGAAAGGATAGACCGCTAACAGTGTAGACCGTGCTAACAGCGTCAGCGGCTAGCCATCGGATCGTACCGTGCGCGTGTTCGAGGGCCATAGAGTCCTTTGCATTTCCACCGTGCCCGATGACTGTTGCAGTACCGCTACTCTGAGCCTTCGCGGGTTTTCGCGGCACTGCAACACAGCCTCCACTTTGGAAATGCTAGTGGGATTAGTCCTCGGAAATGGTGCTCGTGGTCTTGAGCCTTGGGATGACGCCGACCGCCATTGTGATGTTGGGGGTCACCGTACCTTTGTACATCAGCTTGTTCGCGACGCCCGAACCGACGCTAAAGTGCGTGATTGCTCCACCTGGCGCCGCCGTGCACTCGGGGAAGTCGATGTTCGCAACCGGGCTCACGACCGTAGGAGCGGTACCTGTCACCGACCAACCACCCGTTGTCCGCGCGACAGCGATTCGCGTATAGCCGGTGTAGGCCGTCTCGTTCGTCGTCTGGTCGCCCGCCTCACCCGGGTCCGCCGTGTGCAACGCGACGGTGATCGTGGTTGCTGGACCCGTCGTGTCGTCCTGAGCCAAGTCCGCGATAGCGGTGGCATTGAAGAACAGCTTGAGGATGTCTGACTCGAACGTATTGCCCTTGCTCATTTGGTTTCCCCCTGAAAAGTTGTCGAACAGGAATTCTTCGGGGTGTGCACACCCCCACTCTTTTATTTTACCACGACTGGTAGATCAGAAGCCCAGGAACCTGCGCAACCTATTGGAGAGGTACGGGGCGGTGCCCAGGCCAGCCAGGATACCGAACGCAAAGACGAGCCCGAACAGAACGTACAAGTTGTCGGACAGGGTGAACCATACCAAAGCGCACTGTACCATCATCGCACAATCACAAACGTCGTGCGTTTCGACAACTCTTTCAGCTTCGAGGCTCCCACGTATGTGCACGCTGACCTGAGCCCGCCGAGGATTTCCTGCACGGTGTCGTCCACGCTGCCTCGGTAGTCGATCTCGACGACTCGACCCTCAGCCGCCCTGTAGGGAGCCACGCCGCCAGCGTGCTTGTCCATCGCGACCTTAGACGCCATGCCGTAGTACCTGACTAAGGGCGGCACCACGGGCGTGCCATCAGGAAAGCACTCAGCGTGACCAGCGAGCATACCACCGAGCATAACGAAGTCGGCGCCGGCAGCGAAGGCTTTCGTCACGTCGCCAGGGGTTCGACAGCCACCGTCAGAGCAGATAAGGCCCCCGAGCCCGTGCGCGGCGTCGGCGCACTCGATGACGGCGGATAGTTGCGGGTAGCCGACACCTGTGACCTGTCGCGTGGTGCAGGCCGATCCTGGCCCGATGCCGACCTTTACGATGTCCGCGCCCGCGAGAATCAGTGCCTCGGTCATGTCGGGGGTCGCCACGTTGCCAGCCATGATGACCTTGCCGGGGTAAATGCCACGAATGGTGTCGATGAAGTCCACGAAGTCTTCGATGTACCCGTTCGCCACGTCGAGGCAGATTTTGTCCATTGACTCGTCTACCTCACACTCCCCGAGCCCGAGCGTGACGAAGGCAAACGCATTCGGGACGTTCTTGCATTCGTCGATCGTAACAAATTTGTGCAACGCCGTGAACATCCGGTGCTTCGCCAGTGCTTGCGCCATGCGGGGCGTGCCAACCGTGTCCATGTTGGCTGCGATGATCGGCACCCCTCTGATTGTCCTGTCGGAGTGCAGCATTCTGAAGGTTCGCTCAAGGTCGATCTGCGCCCGAGACTTCAACTTCGAGCGCTTGGGGCGAATCAGCACGTCGTCGAAGTCCAGCTTCCTCTCAGCGTCAACTCTCATGGTGCCCGTTCTTCTTGGCTTCAGCGTGCTCTTTCTCGTCGAACGGCCACACGAAATAGCCGTGTCCTTTTCCTGGCCACCAATTATCACCAGCGTACACCCAACCTGAGCCCTCAGTGTGCGCCTCGCGCATAGACCGATTGTAGTGCTCTTCGTTGTCCTTGTTGACGATACGAGACGCGAAGTCGGCTCCCAACTCTTTCGACTTCGCCACTGTCCAGGCTGTGATTTTATGCCAGTACCCCATGCGCCGGTACATAGGGAACACACCCGCACTCAGGAACGCCTCGGTGTCGCGGGCGTCTTTGAGGTTCATTTCGATGATGCCGAAGCCCACAACCACACGGCGACGCTCGACCTTGCCGTCAGCGTCGGCACCGTCTATGTCATCGCTGACTTCGTAGACCGTCTCGTTACGCCCGAGTGTCTCCGGCTCGTGCGACCAGCCGAAGGCTTTCTCCATTTCATCGGGGCAGGTGTTGTAGAATTCGGAAAGCAGCTTGACAGCCTGTTGGGCCGTTAGCCGGCGTACCTTCATGTGCGCTCGCCTGGTACTCGAACAGACTCCTCCGCGAGCACCTTGGCTTCTCGCTGAACACGCATCACCTTGATCAGCCCGTATACGCCGACAACTGTGACCATGTCGTCGTCTGGCAGAACCTTTGCCATGCTCTCCTCGGCGAGTAAAACGCTTTCCTCGCCGGTATCGTTGTCCATACGAACGAACAGTGTTGCGGGCAGTGTGTGCTTGATCATGAATCAAACTTTCTCCCTCGTCCGAAAATGCGCTCCCAGGATTTGTCCATCTCGTCGAACAGAATATCGAGACGCTCGAACGGGTCCAGTATCGCGCTTTCTTCTTTTGATAGCTCGTTGATGTACGCGAACGCGCGGGCAAACGTCGGGACGATGGTGTCCGCGTGGTACTTGAGCCACGGGGAAATGATAGTGCCTTCCTTGGCAACGACAACTATGTCGCGGGCTTGTTCCCATGCGAAGAGCACTTCCATGCTCGTGCCGACGCTCGGCTTGTCGTAGTTCACAAGCACGACTTCGGAGTCGATGATGTCCTGCTTATCAGCCTCGACGATCAGAGCGTCGATACCAGGCTCGTTCTCGCGCCCACGGTAGTCGTTACGCATGGGGTCGATGTACGTGTGCTCTGGATGGTCCTTCTTCGCTGCCTCGCGCCAGTCCTTCGCCTCGGTGTCGGTGCAGCCGTTAATAGGGCCACAGAGATATACGCGCATCAGAACCTCCCTGTTCGCTTCTTGAGGGTTTCGATTTCGACCTTCGCGCGCTCTTCCCACTGAGCGAGTGCCGTGTGTCGCGCCTTGTCGTCTTCGATCTCGCCGATACGATTCGGCGGGGCCATCACAAGCAGCCGATCCAGCGAGCGACCTTGCCGCTCCTGCTTACGCTTCCCGCTTGTCATCTTCATGATGCAGCTTCCCCTTGCGCTGGACTCACGGCACCTTCTTCTACTTTATCGCCGAGTATCCCACCCGGCACTTCGATTGCCAGCACTTGAGGGATGATCTCGTCGAGCAGACCGAGTGCCACTTCCAGCTTCTCTGGATACTCGCGTGCTGAGATAAGTCCAAGCCGCACGTACCCAAGTGCCTGTGACAACTTCATGTCAATCTTTGCCATCACACCTTCACTTCCTTTCGCACCTGCTCTGAGTCGCCAAGGGTCGTGCCGCACATGCGGCCCTTCTCGTTCGTCTTCGCCACGCACAGCATCCCGAGCGGTGTCGGCACCGTGACTTCCTTGCAGTATGGGCAGTTCATCGCGCCACCGGGGGGCGAAGCTGAATGTCTCGCCGCCACGTCTTGCCAAACCGCTTGTCCACTGCGAAGAACGGAGCAGTCGGCGTACCCGCCGCTTGCATTCCCTTGATGCTGAACTCGGTTCCGCCCGGCCATGAGCCAGCCGCGATTATGTTCTGGAACTGTGCTTCGACGCTGTGGTGCCCGAGGACCATGTAGTCGAACGGAGGAACTCGTGCCTGTCGTAGCATCTCCTGGTAGCGCGACGAATGTCTACCCATGCCGTAGAAAGGGATTCCCCACGTACTCGACCCGGTGTCATCGCCGTGCACCTGAAGGAAACGCCAACCCATCACGTCGTTGATCAACCACCATGTCTCAGGAATGGTCCACGTGACATTGTTCAGTGGGCGCGTGCGCTCCTGAAGCCACTTGTACGTGAGGTAGTCGAAGTTGGACATCGGCGAGTGTTCGCCCTTCATGCCAAGCCGACCGTGGTTCCCAACTGTGCCGGTCGCCCGCACGTTCTCGAAGCGCGCCGACATGCGCGTGAGTAGGCCCTCGAATTTGTCCACGCAGAACAGGATTTGCTCGATCAGGTTCATGTCGATCTCGCGCTGCTGTCCACGAAAAATCGTCTCACCCTCGACGATGTCACCGTTGAACCACACGTTCAGGTTCTTGACGTTGACGTGGTACTTCATGACACTTTCGACAGCGTCGCCAAGGTAGTCGATCTGCTGTGCCAGAATCGCGGTGTTGAAGTCGCCGAGCCCGCCCGTCTCACGGGAACTCGTGGTCAGGCCAGCCTGCACGTCACTGATCACGAGGACGGCTTCCTCCTCGTGCATCTTGCCGGGCAGCTTGATAACGGGCGGTTTGATTGCGGGTAGTTGTCGGTCCAGAGCGCGAGCACCGACGAGCAACTTCTCACCAATGACTTCCCACGCGGTCTGCCGAGCACTCAGCTTGCGGATGGTCGCCTGCGCAGCCTCACGGTCGTACTTCTCGGTCGGCGTCTCGGGCAGTGCCTCTGGTTTCGGAGGTTGCAAGGCTGCCTTGCCACGTGCCAAGGTGTCCGCGTTCTGATTCGCTCGATAGGTGCGGCGCAGGGATTCGAGCGCGGGGGTACTGATGTCCGTGCTGTACTTGCCACGTATCGCCAGGGCCAGTTCAGACTGTGTGCACTTCGGGGCCATCTGCTTGAACCACCGAGGGAAGCCGGGCACCCTCGACCACAGGACTTTGCCTTCGGAATTGCGTGGTAGTTCCGCCGTTGCCGTGACTTTGGGCATGCGTTCCTCCTACTTAGTAGGATCAATGAAGCGAGTGAATTTATCGGGTGCGCTTTAGAGCGGGTGTTCGAGATGACTCACGCGTAGCTCAAGTGCCACGAAACGATCGACGGTCACTTGTGAGCGTTCGTCACCCATCTGCGCGCGGAGTCGGACTTCGGTGGCTGTAGTCGCCAAGGTCGAAGCCAAGGTCGCAATTTGCTCAGCCAGTTTCTCAATTGCAGTAGCGGTTTTGTCCTGCGACTTATCCCACCGAATGATAGCTCGGCGTATAAGCCAGCCGATCATAGCAAGGATCGGCACGCCGAGTAGTGGGAACCACTTCAGGACCAGGTCAATTTCCAGAGCGCTCATGGCTTTGCCGTTCCATCGCACAGGTCTGTGGCTCGAAGCCACTCGGTCGCATCGGGCACCTGAATGCCGCGATGCCACAGCTTGTCAATCGTGTTCTTGCCCGTCCACGTGAGCACAACATCGGGCGGGTCATGTTTGCCGTCTTCATAGACAGTGCCGAAGATCAGTACCTTCTGCTTGTGCCACGCGTGCGCGTACACGTGACGCCCGTCATCGCAGCCTGTGACGATCTCGTCACGTGACGGCTTCGATTCGGGGATGACAGGCAACGGCTCTCCTGCGTAACCACCGCCAGCGAGTGCGAACACGAGCGCGAGCGCCGCGATCACGTGATGTTTTTCCACGATCATCCATCTTGGGCCGCGTTGACTATCCATTTCACTTCTCCTCTGATTTGAACTGTCGCCGAGGACGACGGGAGGGCCGGTGCTCGGAGGGAGTCTTCTCCTTCGCACCGGATTCGTCCCCGACGACAGACTTTTGCGAATCACCCTTCAGCGACTCGCGAAGTGTTCTTCCAAACTCATTCACAAACTCGAATGCTTTGTCCACAGACTTCTGTGACTCGTCCGGCAACGGCGCACCGTCCGGACTCTCGGGAGGACCACCGAACGGCGGCTTCTTCCCACCGAACGGGGGCATAGGCTTACCATCTGGACCGATCTGCGGGGCAGGCGCAGGCGGCTTCGCCGAAAGCGGCACACCCTGATAGTAGTACGTGTTCATCGCTTCGACTTGGCCCACGTCTTCCCCCTCTGAGCCTGGAGGCCCATTCAGGTTGCCACCTTCGCTGTCGCCACCTGGACGCGTATCCTCGGCCGGCTCCTCACCTTCAGCGGGCGGCGCAGGCGGGACCGGGTTGCCGTCCTTGTCGAACGCCTTCGTTTCGTACTGCGGCTGCCCCTCCACAGGCTCACCAGTCGTCGGATCAACTTGTGGCGCGTTCACAGGCTGCTTGTCGCCCGGTTTCGCGCCCGGCATCGGCGTCTTCTTCTTAACCGTCTCGACCGGGTCCAGGCCCAACTCCTCTCGCGCCTGATTCGGCGTCATGATCGCGGAGTCAACCAGCTTTGTCACGCGCTCCAACTCCTGCGTCATGTCGTCCAGTTCCAGGTCTTTCAAGCGCAAACGGAACATGCCAGTATTGATGCCCATGTCAGGATCGAACAACGTAGCGCGCAGTCGATCCTCGATGATGGTTTGGATCGGCTCGATAGCACCGTACTTGTACGCGCCAAGCATCTCGGTCGCGGGGTTGCCAGCGAGCCCGGAGCCCGCCCCCGTCTCAGCCCAACCGATGCGGTAAGGCGGCACGTTGTGCGCGATCAGAACTTCCTTCGCCAGGTCGGAACGCCGGAACCGAAAGTGCCCTTCGCGAAGTAGCTCGCCCAACTTCTCGACGTTCATCTCCGTCTCAGCCGAGCCTGCAACGATAAGGTTCGTGTGCCCGCGCCCCTGATTCTCGCGCATCTGCTCAAGCACGCCGTCCTTCATCGCCTCAGCGACTTCCAGTGACTCACCCTTGAAGTGAATGATGTAGTCCGTCTGACCGCCACTGGCGAACCACGACACGTTGAACTCTCGAATGGCCGTCAACTCGGCGATCGTCGGCACAGCACTGATCCATTTCGGGATGCCGTACCACAGCGAGCGCGGGCTGTATTCCTTGAAGATGATCACTTCGGATGCCAGGCGTTCCGGGTCGGTGATCGCAGCCATCTGCTTCGAGTCCTGCCAGTTGTACACCTGCCCCGTCTCAGCGTCCACTTCGCATTTCGCACCGAACTTCTTGAAGAAGCGGATACGGCCGGCGCGAATCTGCACCCACCGACGCGGGTCAATCGTGGCGCGCATGGTGAACGATGGGATCGGATAGATGGCACCGATTGGCGCGTAAGCGCGCGGAGCCCAGGCTTCAGCCATGCGCACAACTTCCCATACAGCCCAACCGATTGCCTGTTGCTCCCACGCTGCCTGGTACAGTAGCTCACCGAACGTCAGGTCCGGCGTCATCAGTTCCATGCCCTTGCGGAACTTGTCGGGCATCTCCGACTCCATGAGAGCCTTGTCGCCCTTCTGACCCTCGACCGGCTCGAAATCCCAACCACGTCCGCACGCGTCATAGGCTTTCGCCATGAGACAGCCAGAGTGCAGTGTGTTCTCTTCGGTGAGGTTCAGGAGTCGTTCAGGCGGGAGCGGGGGTTCGAGCGCAATGCCTTGAGAGTACAGGCCCTCGAACGGGTCCTTGATCTGATGCGACGCGGGGTAGTCGGGGACGAACTTGCGGATGACGGACACCTGGCCGCCTTCGCTCTTGCTGACTTCGTTGCCCAGGTGGATGATCTTCGGGACGGGCGCGGTGAGCATGCGAGTCATATACTCGCTTGCTCCCGGTTCGAGACGACCTTCGGCTTCGGCCGCTTGCTTCTGGACCTTCTTACCGCTGCGAGTGTTCGAGTACAGCCACGTATCCCGCCCTCCAGCACGCCTGCTCATGCCCGTGTCCCCCCACTCTTTCATTTTACCACGGTTGGAGGTTTCAATTGTAGCTGGACAGCACCCGCATGATCGGCACCCATTTCTTCTCAGTCGGTATCGGTTGCCCGGTCATCATCAGTTGCATCAGTTCCATCGGGTTCGACACGCTCGGCATGTCCTGCTCGATCGAGCCCGACAGTGTGATATGGCCGTCGCTTTGCTTGCGGCACTCACACACCTCGAACTTCATCGGGTGTAGCTCAAGCTGGAAAAAGTTGTTGCCGTCCGCGTCGCGCCTCTGTGGCCGCTGCTCTCCGAACTTCTCTTCAGGGTTTGGCATGGTTAGCCTCCTCTCTGTGTTCGTTCGATGTCGTTCTGAAGCAGGTTCATCATGGCTCCGATTGCCTCGAACAGGCCCGGGTTGTTCATCATGGCGATGGCGAGTAGCTGGACCATCTGCCCACGTGACCCGAGCGTTTTCCACTGCTGCGTCGCCTTCTCGACATTCTGTAGCTCAATGACCGCGAACATCGTGCGCACAGCGGTGCGGTTGTGCTTGTCGTCCGTGTAGACGCCAGGCCCACCTTCGGTCGGCGTCTCGACAACAAAGTAAGGGGCGAGAACCGCTGACGAACTGTCCGACCGCTCGTCAGCCACTCTACACGTCCTGACCGAGTGCCAACACGGCGCCGGTAGGCTTTTGGTTGCGGTGATACTGACTCGCCTCGTGGAGCCGCCTCATGGCCGCCAAGGTGTCAGCGTTCATGGCACCAAACGTGGTACCGCAGCACTCGAAGAAGTGCGTGGTGCCGTGCCAGGTCGCAGCCTGTTTCTCCCAGGCCGACTCGGGTCGGCGCGGACGAGAACGCGGACCTTGCTCGGTGATATCTACGTCGAACAGGCCCTCTTCCCCGTCGAACTCCATCTCGGGCGGAACGTCTTGTCGGCTCATGGCTGTCCTTCCGTGCTGTCTTCCGCTAGATCGGCCGCTAGATCGGCGAGACGCGCACCGACAGGTCGATTGAAATAGTCCACAGCATCCCCGATGCTGTCTCCCTTGTCCTGTACCAGAACATACTCGGCCGCCTCTACCGCAGCCTTACCTGCTGGACTCTTGGCCCACGCACTCTCACACGCACAGGTCCCGTCCTTCAGGATCACGTGCTTGTCGCCTTTGCATTCTGTCTCCATAGAGTGTCCCTCCTACTTAGTAGGATCAACCGTGATAGCTCTTTCTCCGAAACTCGGCCGCCACTGAGTCCACGTGCAGCGCGTGATCTTCGAGGATACGAGCCACGTTACCGCGATTTCGCGGTGTCAGAACGATGTCAGGACCGCGTGGACGCTTCTTTCTTGGCTTCGGTGCAGGCTTGGCAGCCTTCCGTTTCTTCACCGAATCACACTTAGCGTCCACTCGTACCTTCGGCGCAGACCCTTCGCTTCACTCGGAAACGGTATCGCGTCCACGTCGTACAGGTTGTCTTCCACGTCCGCAATCTTGATCAGACGAGCACTGTTGTCGGCCGCAGCACGTACCACATAGTCGGCATACAGTTCCCCTGGACGCCGAGTGAGACGGTCCACGACCTTACCCACGTCGGAGCCGAACGCAGCAACGATAGAGTCGTTGCTCACGCCGCAATCTTCGCACACGTCGTGCAGCACGGCAGCAGTGCGAAGCACCTGACCCTCGTGCCCGACCACCCGAGCAAACGCGTGCATGACACGCAGCGGGTGCAGGATGTAGGACGAGCCATCCTTGCGCGTCTGGCCGGTGTGCGCCTTGACGGCAAGCGCAATCGCGCGCTCTTCCATTGTGCGCTCCATCTCAGGCCCTCGGCGGTACATCGTCTCGGACTTTGCTATGAACTTCATCTTTCGGCTCCCTTCGATGCCATTCGCTCTTGCACTTGTCGCCCTCGCTGCACCACGCCATGTGTACCGTGACCTTGTCGCGTTTGACCACCGCGCGCCCATACCCCACGAGTGCCTGGTAGTTCATGGCTCGTTCGTCGTTGTCTCGGGCGCGGGTGTCGCCTCTTCCCGTACCGGGTCTGACATCTCCGGAGTCGGCGTATATTCGACCACAGAGGCTGGTGGGAAGTCGATCTCCGTCATCTCACGTGCCTCGGCTAGACTACGCCACTCGTCCACTACAGCGGCGCGAGCGGTGTCGATTGTCCCGGCTTCGACGACTGGCTCACGGGGCTCCCTCGCAGGGGACTCCCACTCGCCACTCGCCCCGGCACCACCGCTCGCGCCACCTTTCCCTTCGAACTTCTCTTCCAACACAGACTCGATAAACGCCAACTTCACTTCGTCTCGCTCACGCTGTGCTTTCAGTACAGCCTCGACAAACACCACCGAGTCGAGCGGTGATAGGACTAGCGTCGGCGGGCCATCATCTCGGTTTCCGTCAGGCATCGAACGGCGCGCTTTGGCGTCCGCCATGATGCGCTCACGGAACAACCTGAAGCGTCGCTCATACACTCGGTTTCTCCAGGCGTTGTTGACAGCCTTGAACAGAGCCAGGAGCCCGCCAAGTCCGCCGAACACGAGACCAAGCACAATCACCGCGTCGAGCATTGGAGTCGTCATATTACTTCCTCCACGTCTGTGATGCGGTACCTGTGTTGCCGGAGGTATCGACCGCGCGCACAGTCAGCGTCACATTCTTCGAGTTTGGAAGCAGCACCGTCGTGCTCCATGTCATGCTGTTCATGAGATACACTGTCGTGGTTCCGTTGACAGTAATCTCGACTCGGGCCAGAGCCGTTTCGTCAGTCGCCGATACCACAACCGTTCGCTTCGAGCGATTCGGCGTGAT